>Ga0056909_1000380_pt1 | contig 46712 bp, 36 predicted proteins | sample EBPBio102011_DNA_FD_62115 | JGI IMG/M metagenome (GOLD analysis project Ga0056909, IMG submission 62115) | Wastewater treatment Type I Accumulibacter community from EBPR Bioreactor in Madison, WI, USA - Reactor 1_1/10/2011_ DNA | ecosystem: Engineered > Bioreactor > EBPR > Anaerobic-Aerobic >... | reverse complement strand
ATCAGCCACGACCGCGCCTTCCTGCGCCGTCTGACGCGCGGCACGCTCTGGATCGACCGGGGGATGCTGCGCCGCTCGGACCGTGGGTTCGCTTCGTTCGAGGACTGGCGCGAGACGATCTGGGCCGAGGAAGACCTCGCCCGCCACAAGCTCGACCGCAAGATCAAGGCCGAGGCCCGCTGGGCGGTCGAGGGGATTTCGGCGCGCCGCAAGCGCAATATGGGGCGCGTCCGCGCGCTGCAGGCCATGCGCACCGAGCGCGCCGCCCAGATCCGCCGCCAGGGCACCGCCGATTTCGCGCTCGACGCAGGCCCGACCTCGGGCAAGCTGGTGATCGAGGCGAAGGGGATCGCCAAGTCCTTCGGCGACAAGGTGGTCTTGCGGCCCTTGGACCTGACCGTCCTGCGCGGCGACCGGGTGGCCTTCGTCGGCCCGAACGGGGTCGGAAAGACGACGCTTCTGAAAATCCTGACGGGCGAGATGGCGCCCGATGCGGGCACGCTGCGCCTTGGCACCAATCTGCAGATCGCTGTCTTCGACCAGGCGCGCGCGACGCTCGATCTGTCGATGTCGCTTTGGGACGGGCTGGTGAACGACCCCGACATGGCGGTGTCGGGTCGGTCGGACCAGGTGATGGTGCGCGGCCAGCCGAAGCATGTCGTCGCCTACCTCAAGGACTTCCTTTTCGACGAGGCTCAGGCGCGGGCGCCGATCGGGTCGCTGTCTGGCGGCGAGCGGGCGCGGCTCCTGCTCGCCCGGATCATGGCGCGGCCCTCGAACCTTCTGATCCTTGACGAACCGACGAACGATCTGGACGTCGAAACGCTTGACCTCTTGCAGGATGTGCTTGGCGAATACGATGGCACGGTCCTTCTGGTCAGCCATGACCGCGACTTCATCGACCGCGTGGCGACGACGACGGTCGCGCTGGCGCCGGGCGGCAGGGCGACGGTCTATGCCGGGGGCTGGAGCGACTATCAGGCGCAACGCGCGCTGACCGAGCCTGCGCCCGCCGCGGCAGCCGGAAAGCCGGTCGCAAAGGCCGCAGAGCCCGTGCCCGAACGTGCGCCGAAGAAGGCCACCGGCCTGACCTTCACCGAACGCCACCGGCTCGAGGCGCTGCCCGCTCTCATGGAAAAGCTTGAGGCCGAGATCGGCAAGCTGACCGATTTCCTGTCGGACCCGAACCTTTTCCAGTCCGCGCCCGACAAGTTCCGCCGCGCGTCCGAGGGGTTGGCCGAACGGCAGACCGCGCTGGCCGAGGCCGAAGAGGAATGGCTGACGCTAGAGGAAAAGGCGGGGGGCTGAGGTCGTCGGCCGGATCGCGGGCGGCCTTGAGCCGCGGGTGGCAGAGGCCGTAGACTCTGCCATGCGAAGGCCCCGTCTTTTGTCCCGGCCGGTGGCCCAAAGGCCGCCGGCCAGCGCCCGCCCTGCCCATGGCGGGCGCTATGCGCCCACCGGGGCAGGCGCTGGCCTTGGTGGGTGAGTGACATCAGCGGTCCAGCGGTGGGGCTTCGCTGCGGGCGGGGGAAACGCGGTGCGTTTCCTGATCCCGCCCGGCCCATCGGCCCACGCCTGCCGCCAACCGGCCCTAACGCCGCCGCCGCCGGCCGCCGCCGTCGCCCGAGGTGGCGGGGTTGTAGCTGACATCCGGCAAGGGCACGATTTCGCGCAGCAGCGTGAAGGGCGCGGTCGCGTGCGGAATGGCGTTCGCGGCCACGAAATGTTCCTGGAAGCGCGGCTCGATGGCGGTTTCGACCTTGTGGATCGCTTTCACCACCCGCTCGATCGAGGCCCGCGCGCCGATGTTGCAAAGCGCTATGCGCGCGCCGGTTCCGGCGGCGTTCCCGGCCGAAACCACGCGGTCAAGGGGCACGTCCGGGATCATGCCCAGGACCATCGCATGCTTGGGGCTGATATGCGCGCCGAAGGCCCCGGCGAGCGTCACCTTGTCGACCCCGTCGATCTCCAGCTCGTCCATCAGAAGCCGCGCGCCCGCATAAAGCGCCGATTTCGCCAGCTGGATCGCGCGGATGTCGCCCTGGGTCACGCTGATCCGCGGGCCGCCGTCGGCGGTGCCGTCCCAGATCAGGTATTCGTTCGTCCGGCCCGTCGCCACCGCCCGTGGCGTGCCGGTCTGTTCGGCCGAGCCGATCAGTCCGCCCGCATCCACAAGGCCCGCCATGCGCATCTCGGCCACCGCCTCGATGATGCCCGAGCCGCAGATGCCGGTGATGCCGGTCTGGGCCGTCGCTTCGGCAAAGCCCGGCTGGTCCGACCAGAGGTCCGAGCCGATGACGCGGAAGCGCGGCTCCTTGGTCTGGGTGTCGATCTCGACCCGCTCGATCGCGCCCGGCGCGGCGCGCTGGCCGCTCGAGATCTGCGCGCCCTCGAAGGCGGGGCCGGTGGGCGAGGAACAGGCCAGCACCCGCCGCTTGTCGCCCAGAAGGATTTCGGCGTTGGTGCCCACGTCGATGATCAGGACCATCTCGTCGGACTTGTCCGGCTCTTCCGACAGGGCGACGGCGGCGCTGTCGGCGCCCACATGGCCCGCGATGCAGGGCAGGATATAGACCATGGCGTGATCGTTGACCGCCGTAAGGTCCAGATCGCGGGTGGGCAGGGTCAGGCTGTCGCCGGTCGCCAGCGCAAAGGGCGCCTGGCCAAGCTCTACCGGGTCGATCCCCAAAAGAAGGTGGTGCATGACCGGGTTCATCACGAAGACCGTCTCGACGATCTGGCGCGCCTCGATGCCCGCCTCTGTCGTGATCGACTGGGCGAGCCCGTTCATCGCCTCGCGCACGGCGCGCGTCATCTCGGCATCGCCGCCGGGGTTCATCATCGCGTAGCTCACCCGGCTCATCAGATCCTCGCCGAAGCGGATCTGCGGGTTCATGAGGCCCGACGAGACGACGACCGAGCCGTCGGTCAGGTTCACCAGATGCGCCGCAATCGTGGTCGAGCCAAGGTCGATGGCCAGCCCGTAGAGCGGACCCTCGTAGAAGCCGGGCCAGATGTCGGTCAGGCGCGTGACCCCGTGGTGGTCGTGGAAGACGGCGCAGGTGACTTTCCATTCGCCCTTGCGCAGGACGGGTTGCAGCCGCTTCAGCAGCGCCACGTCGACCGTCAGCCCCTCGATCTGCCATTGGTCTTTCAGGGCGACGCGCAGCCGTTCCCAGTCGCCCGAGGGTTCTTCCATGTCCGGCTCTGCGACCTCGACGTAGAAGAGCCGGGTCGCGGGGTCCATGGTGATGTCGCGCTGGGTCGCCGACTTGCGGATGACCTGCTTGTGGACCTGGCTTTCGGGCGGCACGTCGATCACGACGTCGCCCATGATCTTCGCCTGGCAGCCGAGCCTGCGCCCGTCGACCAGGCCGCGGATGCGCTTGTAGCGGTCCTCGACCGCGTTCCAGTCCGACAGGGCGTCGGCGGCGACCGTCACGCCATGCTTCGGGAACTCGCCATAGCCCGGCGTGATCTGGCATTTCGAGCAGATGCCCCGCCCGCCGCAGACCGAATCAAGGTCGACGCCCAGTTGACGCGCGGCCGTCAGGACCGGCGTGCCGGGGGCAAAGCGTCCGCGCTTGCCCGAAGGCGTGAAGATGACGAGCGGGTCTTGATGGGCGGCGGTGTCGGCCATGAATCGGGTCCTAGTTCAGGGGCACACGCCACAGGGCGGTCGCCAGCATCAGAAGCGCAAAAGCCCAGGCCGGAATGGCCAGAAGCGACCCCAAGATCATCATCCCCGCCATGATCGGCAAGGCCCAGGCGCGCGGACCCAGATCATGCCTGCTGTCGCGGATCGCCCAAAGAACGATCAGGCACAGCGCGAGGGGGCCGCCCAGATACCAGGCGGCGGCCGTGTAGTCGGTGACGGCGCGGTGGTCGGCCACGTCCAGCTCGACCCCGATCCCGCCCCCGATCAGCGCCGCGCCCATGAAGAAGGGCAGGTGGCCGTAGCCCCAGATGAAGGCGGTCACATTGTCGTTGGTCCTCAGATGCTCTGTCTCGCAGAAGTAAAGCGCCCAGAGGCTGAAGGTGATGACCAGGCCCGACGTCGCGATGATCGCGGCATCGACCTCGGCATTGCCCTCGAACAGAAGCCCGTATCCGTGCGCGACAGACAGAAGTCCCTCGCCCAGGACGATGATGGTCAGCAGGCCGTAGCGTTCGATGATGTGATGGCGGTGCCAGGGCGTCGGGCGGGCGCGCTCGGCAAAGGCGGGCACGGAAAATTCCAGGGCGAAGACGAGGATTCCGAACAGAAGGAAGGTCGGCGACCCCGGAGCGGTCAGCACATTGAGCGCCACCCAGCCGGCCTGTGCCACGGCGATCCCCACAGCATACCGCAGTGCCGTCTTTCTGTAGGTCGTTCCGGATTCGGCCGCCCGAAGCCACAGGCCGATCATTCCGATCCGCATGATGATCCAGCCGATCAGCCCCCACTTGAAGTTCAGGGTCTCGAAAATGCTTCCGACGCCTCCGGCAAAGATAAGCGAGCCGCACATGATGACCATGGTCAGCCAGCGGTAGATCTGGTCGTCATTGTCGAAGGCAGAGGCGAACCAGGTGAAGTTCATCCAGGCCCACCAGATCGCCGTGAACAGGAAGATGTAGTTCGGCAGCACGTCGAGCCCGTGCCCCTCGGACGCGGCATGGTGGAAAGCGGCGGTGATCGCAGAAATCGCGATGACGCTGACCAGATCGAACAGCAGCTCAAGCTGGGTTGAGGCGCGGTGCGGCTCGTGCGGGTCGCGGGGGTGCAGGGGGCGCATGCTGGCGGTCAGGTCCTTCGTTCGCTCGCTTCCGCCGATTTAGCGGCGTGGAAGGTGGCGGCGCAAGCAGGACCCGCGGGCGCGCCGGGTCAGGACCACATGTCCCCCACAGTGCGCTGGTCGCGACCCAGGTCCTCGAAGGCGTGAAGCCCGTCAAAATGGTCGACCGGCAGATGGGCGACATCCCCCGGTTCAGCCAGGCGCAGGTTGACCGCGCTGCGCCTGCGTCCGCTGCGCCCCGGTGCCTGCCCGCGCCAGTGGGTCACGCAGCCGCAGGTCGGGCAGAAGTGAAACTCCAGGTGCTTGCCCCGGACATAGGCGCGGGTCGCACCGGTGACGAAGACATCTTCGCCCTCGTGCCCGTAGATCCACAGGACCCCGTAGCGGCGGCAGATGGTGCAGTTGCAGGCGGTGGCGCTGTCGGGCGTGGCGTCGAAGCGCCAGTGGACCGCGCCGCAGTGGCAGGTTCCCTCGATCATCGCATCCCCTCCTTCGGGCGTCAGCCCTTGAAGGCCGTCACCTCGATCTCGACTTTCATCTCTGGCCTGATGAGGCCGGCGATGACCATGGTCGCTGCCGGGCGGATCTCGCCGAACGCCTCGCCCAGGGCCGGGACCAGCGCCTCGACCAGCGATGCGTTGGTCACGGTATACTGGACACGCACCACGTCATCCAGCGTGAAGCCACCCTGGTCGAGCGCCCAGCGGATCGTCTTGAAGCAGTTCCGCGCCTGGTCCGCCACGTCCTCGGGCATGACCATCGTGGCATAGTCGTAGCCCGTGACGCCCGAGACGAAGCACCAGGGCCCCTTCACCACGGCGCGGCTGTAGCCCATCGTCTTTTCGAACGGTGATCCGGTGGAAATGCGCTGCATCTAACGCTCCAGTGCTGCGATGAATTTCGAGAGCGCATCGGCCCGGTGGCTCCGGCGGTTCTTTTCGGCGGCACTCATCTCGGCGAAGGTCAGGCCCTGGCCGTCGGGGACGAACATCGGGTCGTAGCCATGGCCTTCGGCGCCGCGCGGGGGCCAGGTCAGGGTGCCGGGGGCCTGCCCCTCGAACAGGTGCTCGGTGCCGTCCGGGAAGGCCAGGATCAGCGTTGCGCGAAAGCGGGCGCGGCGGGGCAGGGGGGCGGCGACGGCCTCAAGCTCGGCCCAGGTCCGCTCCATCGCCATGCGGAAGTCGCGGCTGCCGTCGGGCCTGATCGCCCAGTCGGCGGTATGGACGCCCGGCCGGTTGCCGAGCGCCTCGACCTCGATCCCGCTGTCGTCGGCCAGGACCGGCAACCCGGTCGCGGCGAGCGCGGCCTGCGCCTTGATGCGGGCATTGCCGACAAAAGTCTCTTCAGTCTCGGCCGGTTCGGCCAGCCCGAGGTCACCCGCGCCCACGACGGCAATGCCTAGGGGCGCGAGAAGGGCTGCAAACTCGTCGAGCTTGCCGCGGTTGTGGGTCGCAATCAGCAGCCGTTCGCCGATCCGGTCCCTGAGGAGGCTCACAGCGCCGCCTTCTGCGCCGCAACCAGCGCGGCGATGCCGCCCTCGGCCAGGTCGAGAAGCCGGCCCATCTCGTCGCGGGTGAAGGTGGCGCCTTCGGCCGACATCTGCACTTCGATCATCCGGCCGCGGCCCGTCAGGATGAAGTTGCCATCGGTCCCGGCCTCGCTGTCCTCGGCATAGTCCAGGTCAAGGACCGGCTGGCCCGCATAGATGCCGCACGACACGGCCGCGACGTGGTCCACGATCGGGTCCGTGACCAGCACCCCCGCCTTCAAGAGCCTGTTGACCGCGAGCCTGAGTGCCACCCAGCCGCCGGTGATAGAGGCGCAGCGCGTGCCGCCGTCGGCCTGGATCACGTCGCAGTCGATGACGATCTGACGCTCGCCAAGCGCCACGCGGTCGACGCCCGCGCGCAGGGACCGCCCGATCAGGCGCTGGATTTCCTGCGTGCGGCCCGACTGCTTGCCCGCCGCCGCCTCGCGCCGCGTGCGGCTGTTGGTGGCGCGGGGCAGCATGCCGTATTCCGCCGTCACCCAGCCCAGACCCGTGCCCTTCAGGAAGGGCGGCGGCTTGTCCTCGACCGTCGCGGTGCACAGGACATGCGTGTCGCCGCAGCGAATCAGGGCCGAGCCTTCGGCATGTTTCGTCACGCCGGTTTCGATCGTGATCGGGCGCAGTTCGTCGAGTTTCCGGCCAGAGGGGCGCATGGCATGTCCTTTCGAGAGTCGCGCCCATTAAGATGGCCGGGCCCGGTGATGCAAGCCTGCCGATGCGGGCCCGGCGGGCATCGGCCCGGCGGCCGTTGCGACAGCGCGTGCATTGACGCGGCGCGCCGGTGCTCCTTAATCAACAGCATGACGAAGGATGTTCCGACTTCGGGCCCGCGGCTTCTGGCCCAGATGAACGACCGCTCGCGCGAGGTCTTTCGCCGCGTGGTCGAACAATATCTCGATACCGGAGAGCCGGTGGGGTCGGTGGCGCTGACCCGTGTCCTGACCGAACCCCTGTCGCCCGCGACGGTTCGCAACGTGATGCAGGACCTCGAACAGGCGGGACTTCTGGGCAGCCCGCATGTCTCGGCCGGCCGGATCCCGACGCAAGCCGGGCTGCGGCTCTTCGTCGACGGGCTGATGGAGGTGTCGACCGTGACGCTCGCCGACAGGCAGGCGATCGAGGCGACGGTCGAGGCGCGCGATCAGGATGTGAGCGGACTTCTGGACCGGGTGGGCGGGGCGCTTTCGGGCCTGACCCACAGCGCAAGCCTGGTCCTGACGCCCAAGCGCGAGGCGCCGATCCGCCAGGTCGAGGTGGTGTCGCTTGCGCCCGACCGGGCGCTGGTCGTCCTGGTCTTTGCCGACGGCACGGTCGAAAACCGGCTTTTCCAGCCGCCGCCCGGCCAGACGGCCGCCTCCTTGCGCGAGGCGGCGAACTTCCTCAACCATGTGGCCGAGGGCCATACGCTGTCGGAACTCGCGACGCTGATGCGCCGGGAAATCGCGGCGCGGCGGCAAGAGCTGAACGACCTTGCGCGCGCGTTGGTCGAAAGTGGTGCTGTCTGGTGGGAAGCGCCGGGCGAGCCCACCGAACGGCTGATCGTGCGCGGCCAGTCCAAGCTTCTGGACGAGGGCGCGGAAACCGATCTGGTGCGCATCCGCAGCCTGTTCGACGACCTCGAACAAAAGCGCGAGGTGGCCGATTTCCTGCAGTCGGCAGAGGCCGGCGAGGGGGTCCGGATCTTCATAGGTTCGGAAAACAAACTTTTCTCACTTTCGGGTTCCTCTCTGGTCATTTCGCCCTATATGAACGAGGACCGTCAGGTGATCGGCGCCGTCGGCGTGATCGGGCCGACGCGGCTCAACTACGGGCGCATAGTGCCCATCGTGGATTTTACGGCGCAACTGGTCGGCAGGCTTCTGTCCGACCGGGGCAAGGGGCAGATGCGATGAACAAGAAGACGAACGAACTGGCGGAAGATCAGACCCAGCTTGGCCCCGAAGCCGGTGCCGAGGACGACGTGCTGCAAGCCGAGGTTGCGGCGCTGACGGCCGAACGCGACGACTACCGCGACCGCTTCATGCGCGCGCTCGCCGATGCCGAAAATATCCGCAAGCGGGCCGAGCGCGACCGCCGCGAAGGCGAGCAGTATGGCGCGACGCGGCTCGCGCGCGACCTGCTGCCGGTCTACGACAACCTGACGCGCGCGCTCGATGCGGCGGGTGAGGACCAGCGCGCGGCGGCGCCGGGCCTGATCGAGGGCGTCGAGCTGACGCTGCGCGAACTGACCAATGTGATGGACCGGCACGGCGTGAAGAAAGTCATGCCGAATGTGGGCGAGCCTTTCGATCCCCAGCTTCACCAGGCGATGTTCGAAGCGCCCGTGCCTGGCACAAAGGCCGGTGACATCATTCAGGTCCTGACCCCCGGCTTCCTGCTGCATGACCGGCTTTTGCGCGCGGCACAGGTCGGCGTCAGCTCGACCCCGAAAAGCTGAGCGCGGGACGCCAAGGGGGCGTATCCCGGTTCGACATTTCAAGACCGGACTGGCCCCGGGCGGGATCAGGAAACGTATACGTTTCCCCCGCCCGTGTGGGAACGTTCCCGCTGGACCGCTGATGTCCTGAGCCGACAAAGGCCGGCGCCTGCCCCGGTGGGCGCGAAGCGCCCGCCGATGGCGGGGCGGGCGCTGGCCGATGGCCTTTGGGCCACCGGCGGGGACAAAAGGCCGGGCCTTCGCATGGCAGAGTCAACGGCCTCTGCCACCCGGACCGGAGAAGGTTGTAGGGTGGGGGCCGAAAGGTGACTCGCCCTAAGCGTCCCCCGCACCCAGGGCCCGCTTCAGGTCGTAAAGCGCCGCGAGCGCCTGCAGGGGCGTCAGCTCGTCGGGGTGGAGCGCGCGGAGCTGCTCTTCGATCGGTGACGGCCCGCGCGGCGGGGGGCGGGGTGTTGCCGGGGCCGGGGCCAGGCTGAAAAGCGGCAGGTCGTCGATCAGCGCGGCCTTCTTGGCCCCGCCCTCGCGTTCGCCCCTTTCCAGCGCCTCCAGGACCACGCGCGCCCGCTCGATCACGCTCGCCGGCAGTCCGGCCAGCCGCGCGACCTGCACGCCGTAGCTGCGGTCGGCCGCCCCCTTGCGGACCTCGTGCAGGAAGATCACGTCGCCCTGCCATTCCTTCACCGTCACCGTCGCGTTCTCGACCCCCGGCAGCGTGCCGGCAAGCGCGGTCATCTCGTGGTAATGCGTCGCGAAAAGCGCCCGGCAGCGGTTCACGCCGTGCAGATGTTCGAGCGTCGCCCAGGCGATCGACAGGCCGTCATAGGTTGCCGTGCCGCGCCCGATCTCGTCCAGGATGACCAGCGCGCGGTCATCGGCCTGATTGAGGATCGCCGCCGTTTCCACCATCTCGACCATGAAGGTCGACCGGCCCCGCGCCAGATCGTCCGCCGCGCCGACCCGGCTGAAAAGCTGGCTGACCATCCCCACTTGCGCCCGCGCCGCCGGCACATAGGCGCCTGCCTGCGCCAGAAGGGCGATGAGCGCGTTCTGGCGCAGGAAGGTCGATTTCCCCGCCATGTTAGGCCCGGTCAGAAGCCAGATCGCAGCGCCCTTCGGGCTTTCGGCCAAGGTGCAGTCGTTCGCGACGAAGGGCTCGCCCGACCGTTTCAGCGCGCGCTCCACGACGGGGTGGCGGCCGCCCTCGACGGTGAAGGCGCGGCTGTCATCGACCGTGGGCTCGGTCCAGCCCTCGCCCCGCGCCAGGTCGGCGAAGGCTGCGGCCACATCCACCCCTGCAAGCGCCGCCGCCGCCGCTCCGATAGGCGCGGCCTCGGCCAGAACGGCGGCGCGCAGATCTTCATAGAGCCGCTTTTCGATCTCAAGCGCGCGGGCGCCCGCGTTCAGGATCTTCGTCTCCATCTCGCTCAGGGGCAGGGTCGTGAAGCGCACCTGATTGGCGGTCGTCTGACGGTGGATGAAGGTCTCGCTCAGGGGCGGAGACAGCATGCGGGTTGCGTGGGTGTCGGTCGTTTCGATGAAATAGCCGAGCACGTTGTTGTGCTTGATTTTCAGGCTCGGAATGCCGGTCAGCGCCACATAGTCGGCCTGCATCGCGGCAATGACGCCGCGCCCCTCGTCGCGCAGGGTGCGGGCCTCGTCGAGGCCCGCATCATGGCCCGCAGCGATGAAGCCGCCGTCGCGTGCCAGAAGGGGCGGCGCATCGACCAGCGCGCCCGCAAGCCTGTCGATCAGCGGACCGAAGCCCCGAAGCGCCCCGGCGGCAGCCGCCAGCCGTTCGGCCGGGTGATCCGCCAGCGCTTCGGCCAAGGCGCCCGCGCCCCTCAGCCCGTCGCGGATCGCCGCCAGATCGCGCGGGCCGCCGCGGTCAAGCGCGAGGCGCGACAGAGCCCGGTCCATGTCGGGAACCTGCCTGAGCGCCTCGCGGAGCCGGTCGGCGAGCGACCCGTCCTCGACCAGCGCCCGGACCGCCTGAAGCCGCGCCCTGACCTCGGACAGATCGCGCGAGGGGGCCGACAGGCGCCGGTCAAGCAGCCGCGCGCCGGCCGCCGTCACCGTCCGGTCTATGGCGGCAATGAGCGAGCCCTCGCGCCCGCCCGACAGGCTTTGGGTAATTTCCAGGTTCCGCCGCGTCGCCGCGTCGATCTGCATCGACCCGCCCGCCGCCTCGCGCACCGGCGGCCGCAGAAGCGGCAGCCGCCCGCGCTGGGTCAGATCCAGATATTCGACCAGCCCGGCAAGGGCCGCCAGATCGGCACGCCCGAAGGTCCCGAACGCCTCGAGCGTGCCCACGCCATAAAGCGTGCAAAGCCTCCGCTCGCCGCCCTGACTGTCGAAGGCGGTTCGCGCCAATGGCGTCAGCGCCACGCCGGCATCCTCGGCCAGGGGGGCAAGGTCGGCCTCGCGCGTCTCGCTGACCAGCAGCTCGCGCGGGGCAAGGCGCGCCAGTTCCGGGCCGAGCCGCACCGCCGGGCAGGCCATGACGCGCACTTCGCCGGTCGAGATGTCGGCCCAGGCGAGCGCGGCCTCGTCCCGGACCTCGGCCCATGCGGCCAGGAAGTTGTGGCGCCGCGCTTCCAGAAGCGTGTCCTCGGTCAGCGTGCCGGGGGTCACGAGCCGGACCACATCACGGGCGACGACCGATTTCGCGCCGCGCTTCTTGGCCTCGGCCGGGTCTTCCATCTGTTCGGCGACGGCGACGCGAAATCCCTTGCGGATCAGCGTCAGCAGATAGCCCTCGGCGGCATGGACAGGCACGCCGCACATCGGAATGTCCTGCCCCAGATGCTGGCCGCGCTTGGTCAGGGCTATGTCGAGCGCGACGGCGGCCGCCTCGGCATCCTCGAAGAACATCTCGTAGAAGTCGCCCATGCGGTAGAAGAGAAGCGCGCCGGGATAGCGCGCCTTGATCTCCAGATATTGCGCCATCATGGGGGTGGCGCCCGCGATATGGGGGTCTTGGCTCATGGCCAAGGGATAGCCAAAGGAAAGGGCGGGCGCCAGTCTTGACGCCCGCCCTTTCCTGTTCCGCCGACGGTCTTCAGGCGGTCTTCAGGCGGCCCGCTCGCTCTTCGGCCGGCGCGAGGGGCGCCGGGGCGGGCGGGCGCCGCCGGTCTTGGCGCCGGGTGCGCCGGATTTCTGACCACCGTGACCCCCGTGACCGCCGTGACCGCCCTGGCCACGGTGCGCTGGCTTGCCGCCCTTCGGCGCGGTCCCGTTCTGGCTGGCCCGCGCGCGGATGCGCTCGGGCTCGAACGGCACCTCGCCGCCGATGACCGGGATCGCGGCCTTCATGGTCTTTTCGATGTCGCGCAGTTCCGCCATCTCGTTCGGGGAACAGAGCGCCACGGCCCGCCCGTCACGCCCGGCGCGCGCGGTGCGGCCGATGCGGTGGACGTAGTTTTCCGGCACGTTCGGCAGGTCGTAGTTGTAGACGTGGCGCACGTCCGGGATGTCGAGCCCGCGCGCGGCCACGTCGGTTGCGACCAGCACCTTGACCTCGCCCTCGCGGAAGCTTTGCAAGGTGCGCTCGCGCTGGTTCTGGCTCTTGTTGCCGTGGATCGCACCGACCGAGAAGCCCCAGCCGGTCAGCACGCGCGCCAGCTTGTCCGAGCCGTGCTTGGTGCGGCCGAAGACCAGTGCCAGTTCCTCGGGGTGGGCCTTCAGATAGTCGGCCAGCAGCTTCGCCTTGTCGCCCTGGTTCACGAAATGGACGCCCTGCGTGATCTTTTCGGCCGGCTTGCCGGGGGCCGCGACCTCGACCCGGATGGGGTCCTGCAGGTAGGTCTGGGCCAGTTCCTCGATCAGCTTCGGCATGGTGGCCGAGAAGAGCATGGTCTGGCGTTCGGCCGGCAGGAGCCGGGCGATCTGGCGCAGCGCATGGATGAAGCCGATGTCCAGCATCTGGTCAGCCTCGTCCAGGACCAGATAGCGCACGTCCTGAAGCGTCAGCGCCTTGCGGTCCAGAAGGTCGATCAGGCGGCCCGGCGTCGCCACCAGGATGTCGATGCCGCGCGCCAGACGTTCGGCCTGCGTGTTCAGCGAGGCGCCGCCCACCACGCGGAAGGTGCGGATCGGGGTTTCGCGGGCGAAGGCGGTCAGGTTGTCGGTGATCTGGGTAGCCAACTCGCGCGTCGGCGCGAGGATCAGCGCGCGGGGCGCCTTGGGGTTCGGGCGGCGGCCGAAGGCGATCAGCGCCGACAGGATCGGCAGGCCGAAGGCCGCGGTCTTGCCGGTTCCGGTCTGGGCCAGGCCCATCAGGTCGCGGCCCTTCATCACATGCGGGATCGCCTGCGCCTGGATCGGCGTCGGCGTCACCAGCCCGAGGGCGGTCAGGTTTTCGAGGATGCGGGGCGCGATGCCCAGCGATTTGAAGTCGGTCATGGTCATGTCTTTCAACGCGGTGGGCCGGGGTCTGCCCGGCCATAAACAGGGGTCGGCCGCCCCCTGGGGGCGGCGCGGCGAAACGGGGCGCGGCCGAACGCGGCCGCTGGACCCCTGGCGTGACATGGGAACCGGATGGCCGGGGTCTTGCGACGGAATCGCGACTGCTCACGCGGCAGCGGACCTCTGGCTTCGGCTCAGATGGGGGCAGGAGGGCCAAAAGTCAAGGTTTTTCCATAAGGGCGAGTCCGGGCGGAAAAAGGAAACGCACCGCGTTTCCCCGCCCGCAGGGGAACATGTCCGCTGGACCGCGGATGTAACACACCGGCTAAGGCCGGCGCCTGCCCCGGTGGGCGCGAAGCGCCCGCCATGGGCGGGGCGGGCGCTGGCCGATGGCCTTTGGGCCATCGGCCGGGGCAGGGGGGCAGGCCACAGCAAGGCAGGGTCGACGGCCCCTGCCAGCCTGACCGAGCAGGCCAGCCCCCTCAGCTCGCCTCGAACTCGATCAGCAGATCCTTGGCGTCGATCTGGGCGCCGGCGGTCACATGCAGCGCCTTCACCGTGCCGGCGCGGTCGGCATGGATGCCGGTTTCCATCTTCATCGCCTCGATCGTCAGCATCAGATCGCCCGCATTGACTTTCTGGCCCGGCGCGACCGCGATGCTGGCAACGACCCCCGGCATCGGTGCGCCGACCTGCGCCGGATTGCCCTCGATCGCCTTCGGACGGCTCGCGGTCTTGGCCCGGACGGCGCGGTTCGGCACGCGGATGACGCGCGGCTGGCCGTTCAGTTCGAAGAAGACCTTGGCCTCGCCCGTCTCGTCGGTCTCGCCCACCGCCTGCAGACGGATTTCGAGCGTCTTGCCGGGGTCGATCTCGACCGAAATTTCCTCGCCCGGCTGCATGCCATAGAAGAAGGTCGGCGTCGGCAGCGTGCGGACCGGGCCATACTGGCGGTGGCGGCCCATGTAGTCGAGGTAGACCTTCGGATACATCAGATAGCCGTTCAGATCCTCGTCATCGACCGCATAGCCGTCGAGCTCGGCGATCAGCTTGTTGCGGACGGCTTCCAGCTCAACCGGCGCCATGTGGGCGCCCGGACGGTCGGTCGAGGGCGCCTCACCCTTCAGCACCTTCTTCACGATCCCCTCGGGCCACCCGCCGGGCGGCTGGCCGAGGTTGCCTTTCAGCATGTCGACGACCGAGTCCGGGAAGGCGACCTCGACCGCCGGGTCCTCGACCTGCGCGCGGCTTAAGCCTTGCGCGACCATCATCAGCGCCATGTCTCCGACGACCTTGGACGAGGGCGTGACCTTCACGATGTCGCCGAACATGCGATTGGCGTCCGCATAGGCCTGCGCCACCTCATGCCAGCGCTCTTCCAGCCCCAGCGAGCGGGCCTGCGCCTTGAGGTTGGTGAACTGGCCGCCCGGCATCTCGTGCAGATAGACCTCGGACGCCGGGGCTTCGAGCCCCGCTTCGAACGCGCGATACTGGTGGCGGACGGCTTCCCAGTAGTTCGACAATGCGCGGATCGCCCCCATGTCGAGGCCGGTGTCGCGCTCGGTATGGGCCAGTGCCTCGACGATCGAGCCAAGACAGGGCTGCGAGGTGCCGCCCGAGAAGGCGTCCATCGCCGCATCGACCGCATCGACGCCCGCATCCGCCGCCGCAAGCACCGTCGCGCCGGCAATGCCGGAGGTGTCATGGGTGTGGAAATGGATCGGCAGGCCGACCTCTTCCTTCAGCGCTGTAATGAGCTTGCGGGCGGCCGCGGGCTTCAGAAGGCCCGCCATATCCTTCAGGCCCAGCACATGCGCGCCGGCGGCCTTCAGGTCCTTGCCCATGCGGACATAGTAGTTCAGGTCGTATTTCGCCCGGTCGGGGTTCAGGATGTCGCCCGTATAGCAGATCGCCGCCTCGCAGACGCGGTCCTGTTCGATGACCGCATCCATGGCGACGCGCATGTTCTCGACCCAGTTCAGGCTGTCGAAGACGCGGAAGACGTCGATGCCGGTTTCGGCCGCCTGCTTGACGAAGAAGCGCACAACATTGTCCGGGTAGTTCGTGTAGCCCACCCCGTTCGAGGCGCGCAGCAGCATCTGCGTCATGATGTTCGGCATGCGGGTGCGCAGGTCGCGGAGCCGCTGCCAGGGGCATTCCTGCAGGAAGCGGTAGGCCACGTCGAAGGTGGCGCCGCCCCAGCATTCGACGCTGAAAAGCTGCGGCAGGTTCGCGGCATAGGCGGGCGCCACCGCCAGCATGTCCATCGACCGCATCCGGGTGGCCAGAAGCGACTGATGCCCGTCGCGCATGGTCGTATCGGTCAGAAGAAGCTTCTTCTGCCCCGCCATCCAGTCCGCCACCGCCTGCGGCCCCTTGGCCAGAAGCAGGTCGCGCGTGCCGGGCTGCGGTGCGGTCGCGGGCCTTGGCGCGCGCGGTTTCCGCGCCTCGGCCGGCGGTTTCGGGCGGCCGGCGGTTTCGGGATGGCCGTTCACCGTGATGTCAGAGATGTAGATCAGGATCTTGGTCGCCCGGTCGCGGCGCTTCTTGAAGGCGAAGAGGTCGGGCGTCGTGTCGATGAACTTGGTCGTGGCCGCGTTCGCCAGGAACGTCGGGTGCTTCAGCAGGTTCTCGACGAAGGCGATGTTGGTCGCCACGCCCCGGATGCGGTATTCCGACAGCGCGCGCTTCATCCGCACGATCGCCTGTTCGGGCGTCGGCGCCCAGGCGGTGATCTTGACCAGAAGCGAATCGTAGTAGCGCGTGATGACCGCGCCCGAGTAGGCGGTGCCCCCGTCAAGGCGGATGCCATTGCCCGTCGCCTCGCGGTAGGCCGTGATGCGGCCATAGTCGGGGATGAAGTTGTTCATCGGATCTTCGGTCGTGATCCGGCACTGGATCGCATGGCCGTTCAGGTGCACGTCGGCCTGGCTTGCGACCCCCGTCGCCTCGGCCAGGCTTTTGCCTTCCGCGATCTTGATCTGGGCCTGCACGATGTCGATGCCGGTCACCTGTTCGGTGACGGTATGTTCGACCTGCACGCGGGGGTTCACCTCGATGAAGTAGAAGCGCCCCGTGTCCATATCCATCAGGAACTCGACGGTGCCCGCGCATTCATAGCCGACATGGGCGCAGATGCGCTTGCCCAGGTCGCAGATCTCGGCCCGCTGGGCGTCGGTCAGGTAGGGGGCGGGGGCGCGTTCAACGACCTTCTGGTTGCGGCGCTGGACGGTGCAGTCGCGTTCATAAAGGTGGTAGATGTTGCCGGCCTTGTCGCCAAGGATCTGGACCTCGACGTGGCGGGCGCGCTGGATCATCTTTTCCAGGTAGCCCTCGCCGTTGCCGAAGGCGGCCTCGGCCTCGCGCCGGCCCTCGCGCACCTTGTCGGCCAGCTCTGCCTCGGAATAGATCGGGCGCATGCCCCGGCCGCCGCCGCCCCAGCTTGCCTTGAGCATGAGGGGATAGCCGACCTCGGCCGCCTGCCGCGCCACCTCGGCCATGTCGTCGCCCAGGACCTCGGTCGCGGGGATGACCGGGACGCCCGCCTCGACCGCCACGCGCCGCGCGCTGGCCTTGTCGCCAAGGGCGCGCATGGTTTCGGCCTTGGGGCCGATGAAGGTGATGCCGTTCGCGGCGCAGGCTTCGACGAAATCGGGGTTTTCCGACAGAAGCCCATAGCCCGGATGGATCGCGTCGGCGCCGCATTCCTTGGCCACGCGGATGATCTCGTCGATCGCGAGGTAGGCCGCGACCGGGCCAAGGCCTTCGCCGATGCGGTAAGCCTCGTCCGCTTTGAACCGGTGCAGGCCCAGCTTGTCCTCTTCGGCGTAGACGGCGACGGTGCGCTTGCCGAGTTCGGTTGCGGCGCGCATGACGCGAATCGCGATCTCGCCCCGATTGGCCACCAGGATCTTGCGGAATTCAGTCATTCTAGGGCTCCTCTGGCGCCGGCGAAATGTGCGTCACGCTGCAGCGCGGCGCAAGATGGCCGGAGACTAGGGGAACTTTTGACTTTTGATAACGAAAATGCGGCATCAGACGAAAGAAAACGTCGTCGCCAAATTCGTGATCTGCCGTAGCGGCAAGCGGGGACTTCAAATGGTCCGCCGAGCCCGAGTCTCAGGCAGGCCTGCGGCCCTCGTAGTCGGCCCGAAGCTTTTGCCAGCGGTCCCAGAAGGGCGCGGGCGGCCGACCGGCGAGCAGGTCGGCGAGGATGTCGAGGTGCGTGTGCCAGCCGGCGCTGACGTCCAGTTTCATCCCGCGCCCCGGCAGGCGGCGGTGGGTCACGGTCAGGATCACATCCTTGCCGGCGGGCACCAGGTCGAAGGTCACCTCGCCGCTGCCGTCCCAGGTGAACGAGAGCCGGCGCAGCGGCTCGACCTCGGTCAGGGTCGAGGCCATGGTCTGTTCGGCCGAAACATCCTCGGGCTGGGCGCCGGGCGGGTCGGTCAGCTCGTCGTTGCGCCAGGTCAGGGCAAAGGGGGCGCCGACCCGCAGCTCCATCGTGCCCTCGGCCAGCCAGCGGCCGCGAAGGTCGCTGTCGGTCAGATGGGCCCAGACCCTTTCGACCGGGCCGGGCAGGCGGCGGCGGATGGTCAGCGTGTCCTGTTCGCCAAGGGTGCCAAAGCTCTCACTCATCGTCCTGTCCTTTCCTGTGATCGGTTTCGCGCGGATCGGCGGCCCGATCCTCCTGCCGCAGAAGCTGGTCCAGAAGGGCCAGCCGGCCGGTCCAGAACCGTTCGTATCGGCCGAGCCAGCGATGGGCGTCGGCCAGGGGTTCGGGCTTCAGCCGGCAGACATGGGTGCGCCAGCGCACCTCGCGTTCGATCAGCCCGGCCGATTCGAGCACGCGGATGTGTTTCGAGGCGGCGGCGAGCGACATGGCGAAGGGCTGGGCCAACTCGCTCACTGTCTTCTCGCCGGTCGCCAGATCGCCAAGCATCTGCATCCGCGTGGCATCGCCAAGGGCACGGAATATCTCGGTCAGCGGGGGTGCGTCTGATTCAACCATAGTGTTAAACTATGGCCTGCAGGGCTTTCAGTCAACTATTCAGTTTAATGAAGGTGCAGACCCTCAGGTCCGCACCCCCGCGAAGCGCTGCTGCCAGTCCGCGCGCTCTTCGTCGGTGATCTTGCGGAAGAGGACTTCCGGCACCTCGAACGCATGACCCGCCGGCAGCACCGCCAGCGCCTCGGCCACCGGACCGGGCCAGGTGCGGTCGCCGGTCTTCATGTCGCGCAGCATCTGGGCCGCGGCCTCGGGGATGAAGGGTTCCGACAGGACCGCGTAGAGCCGGATCAGGTTCAGGGACAGGCGCGTGATCGCCGCCGCCGCCGCCGGGTCGGTCTTGAAGACGGTCCAGGGCGCCGCCGCCTGCAGATATTCGTTGCCGGCGACCCAGATCGCGCGCAGTTCGGTCGCGGCCTTCCTGACCTCCATCGCCTCCATGTGCGCCTCGTAGGCGCGGACGCGGGTTTCCAGCTCGGCGATCAGCGCCTCGGCGCGGGCGTCGGGCGCGCCGCCTTCGGGCACGGCCGGCCCAAACTTGGCGGCCACGAACTTGGTCACCCGGCTGACAAAGTTGCCCAGCACGTCGGCCAGGTCCTTGTTCACGCTGGTCTGGAAATTCTCCCAGGTGAACTCGCTGTCCGACGATTCCGGCGCATGGCTCAGCAGCCACCAGCGCCAGTAGTCGGCCGGCAGGATCGACAGCGCCTGATCCATGAAGACGCCGCGCCCCTGGCTGGTCGAGAACTGGCCGCCGTCATAGTTCAGGTAGTTGAAGGATTTGATGTAGTCGACCAGCTTCCAGGGTTCGCGCGAACCCATGATCGTCGCGGGGAACGACAGAGTGTGGAAAGGCACGTTGTCCTTGCCCATGAACTGCACATAGCGCACGTCCGAGGCACCCTTGTCGGTGCGCCACCAGCGCTGCCACGCAGCGTCGTCCTTGCCGTTCGCGTCGGCCCATTCGGCGGTGCAGGCGATATATTCGATCGGCGCGTCGAACCAGACGTAGAAGACCTTGCCCTCCATCCCCGGCCAGGGCTGGTCGCCGCGCATGACCGGCACGCCCCAGAAAAGGTCGCGCGTGATGCCCCGGTCCTGCAGGCCGTCGCCGTCATTCAGCCATTTCTTCGCGATCGAGGTGGTCAGGACCGGCCAGTCGGCCTTGCTGTCGATCCATGCCTCGATCTCGCCCTTCAGGGCCCGCTGGCGCAGGTAAAGGTGCTTGGTCTCGCGCACCTCGAGGTTGGTCGAGCCAGAGATGGCCGAGCGGGGATTGATGAGGTCGGTCGGATCAAGCTGCTTGGTGCAGTTTTCGCACTGGTCGCCCCGCGCGCTCGGGTAGCCGCAGTTCGGGCAGGTGCCGGTGATGTAGCGGTCGGGCAGGAAGCGGCCGTCGTCGATCGAATAGACCTGCTTTTCAGACACTTCCTCGATGAAGCCATTGTCGGCGAGCGCCCCCGCGAAATGCTGGGTCAGCTTGTGGTTCCGCGCGCTGGACGACCGGCCGAAATGGTCGAAGGACAGGCCGAAGCCCCTGGCGATGTCGGCCTGAACCTCGTGCATCTGGGCGCAGAATTCCGCGACCGGCAGGCCCGCCTTGGCCGCCGCAAGCTCGGCCGGGGTGCCATGTTCGTCGGTTGCGCAGATGAACATGACCTCATGCCCCCGCGCGCGCATGAAGCGGGCGTAAAGGTCGGCGGGCAGCTGGCTGCCGACCAGGTTGCCCAGGTGCTTGATGCCGTTGATGTAGGGAATGGCCGAGGTGATGAGGATGCGTGCCATGATCGGGTCCGTTCTGTTCGCCGCCCTCCTAGCGCCACCTCCCGAAAAAGACCAGTGAAACCGCCCGTTTCACGCCTGCCCGTAATAGTGCGACACGACATGGCGGGCTTCGGCGAAGAAAAGCCAGCGCTGGGCGAAGGCGCCCGCAAGGTAGCTGGTGAAGGCGAGGGCCGAGGCGACGGGACCGGATGGCAGCGTCAGCATCAGTGCCGCGGGCAGGAGCGCGCCGAGGATCAGCGCCAGGCCGCGGAGTTTCAGCGCGTGCTTGCGCCCGACCTGAAAGATCATCTCGCGCATGATGTAGTTGGGGCTGGTGTTGGCCGGCGCGAAGGGGCGGACGGACGGGCCAAGGCCGGTCGCGGCGGCGAGCGTGGAGCCTGCGAGGGCGAACTGCCGGTCGCCCCGGTCGAACTGGAGCAACAGGACCGCGCCGAGGATCAGGCAGCCGAGTGCGGCGTATGCGCCGGGGGCGGCGAGGATCAGCCCCCCGGCCGCCGCGAAGGACAGGAAGGACAGGGGCACGGTCCAGTGATGCCAGCGCGGCACGGTGCGCAGCTGGGCATAGATCATCGCGGTGCAAAGGATGGTCACGACCGCCATCGCCGCCGCCAGAAGGCCGGTCACGCGGGTCCAGTCGCCCGTGGGCCAGCCAAAGACCGCCTGCGCCGCGCCGGGGGCCGCGAGCGCCAGCGTGGCGACCGAGGCCCAGCCCTCGCGCGACAGCCAGCTCGTCCGCCACTGGGTGAAGGCCCTGAGCGCACGCTGGGGATTTCCCAGGTGGAAGGTCGAGGCGAGCAGGCCCGCGACCGCCAGCCCATAGGCCAGCCCCCAGGCGACGAAGGCCGCCCAGCCCGCCACGGGCAGAAGGCCTAGCGACAGGCAGGCGAGGAACCCGAAGCCCGCGCCCGAAAGGGTGGTGAACAGGATGACGGACGGCGCCGGATGCATCAGATCCTCTCCAACAGCCGGTCGAGCCAACCGGCAAAGCCCGTCGCCTTCAGGTCGGCCAGGGGCGTCAGGGCCGGAGCGCCCCGGTCGCGGTCCTTGGGACGGGGCGGCAGGTATTTGTTCACGGGCGCCGTGCCAAGGTCGGGCATCAGGTCATAGCCGCCCCGTTCGGCCACCAGGCGGCTTACCGGACTGTCCGGGTCGCCAAGATCGCCGAAATGGCGCGCGCCGGTCGGGCAGGTGCGCACGCAGGCGGGCTGACGGTCGATTTCGGGCAGGTTTTCGTTGTAGATCCGGTCGACGCAAAGGGTGCATTTCTTCATCACCCCCGCCTCTCCGTCGAGCTCCCGCGCGCCATAGGGGCAGGCCCAGGCGCAGAGCCCGCAGCCGATGCAGGCGCTTTCGTTCACCAGGACGATCCCGTCCTCGGCCCGCTTGTAGGAGGCACCCGTGGGGCAGACGGTCACGCAGGGCGCGTTGTCGCAGTGAAGGCACGAGCGGGGGAAGTGGATGATCTGCGCCTCGGCGCCTTCGGGCTGGACCTCAAAGCTGTGAACGCGGTTGAGGAACGTCCCGCAAGGGCTTGATCCGTAGGCGTCCATGTCGCTCAGCGGCGCGCCATAGCCCTGGTCGTTCCAGCCCTTGCAGGCGGTGACGCAGGCCTGGCAGCCCACGCAGGTGTCCAGGTCGATGACAAGCCCGAGCTTCTTTTTCGAGGGGGGCGGAAGCGCGGTCATGGCCGGTCCTTCGGTGCTGGCGGAACGGGGGATTTGAGCGCGCCGAACCCGGGCTGCGCCTCGCCTCCCGGCACATCTTCAGGAGCCACGCGCGCGATCCTGACCCGCAGGTCGAACCAGGCCGCCTGGCCCGTCACCGGGTCGGAGTTCGACCAGCGCCGCCCGTCGCCCCGGTCGGGCAGAAGCTCGTCGATCAGATGGTTCAGAAGGAAACCTTCGGTCGCCTCGGGCGCATCCGTCGAAAGCGCCCAGGCGCCCTTGCGCTTGCCGATCGCGTTCCAGGTCCAGACCGTGCGCGGGTTGAGCGCGGCCATGTGCGCGACCGGCACCACGATCTCGCCATGGGGCGAGGTCAGGCGCGCCCAGTCGCCGTCGGAAAAGCCATGCTCGCGCCAGACCTCGGTCGGGACGTAAAGGGGATTTCGCCCGTGGATCTGGCGCAGCCAGGCGTTCTGGCTGCCCCAGGAATGATACATGGCCATCGGCCGCTGGGTCAGCGCATGAAGGGGATAGTCGCCCCCGGCCTCGTCCCCGAAGGGCGGATACCAGATCGGCAGCGGGTCCATCGTCGCCTTGATGCGGGCCCGCAGGTGGTCGGGCGGCTGGCGTTCGTGATAGCCCTCGGCGGCCAGCTGGAAGCGGCGCAGGGGCTCGCAATACAGCTGGAAGAGGTAGGGTTGGGGCTGGTCGTAAAAGCCCATCTTCACCGCCCAGTCCTGATAGGCGCGGTTCCAGGGCTTGAAGAAGCGCGCCTCTTCCGGGACTTCGGCGGTGAAGAAGCCGCCGTTGGCGATATAGGCGTTGATCTGGTTGGGATTGGGAGCGCCGCGCCCGACCTCATCGCCCGTTCCGCGCCAGCCGAAAAGGGGGCCGACGCCCGGCCGGCGCTGGTGGTTGACCATATAGTCGGCATAGTCGCGGTAGCGCGGGCGCCCGTCGTCGGTCACGAAGCCGGGCAGGCCCAGCCGCCCGCCAAGGTCGATCAGCACCGACTGGAAGCCGCGCACGTCGCGGTCGGGCTCGACCACCGGCCAGCGGATGGCGTCGGCGGCATGGTCGGCCTCGCAGATCGGCCGGTCCAGAAGGCTGATGCAGTCGTGACGCTCCAGATAGGTCGTGTCGGGCAGGACCAGGTCGGCATAGGCCACCATCTCTGACGCATAGGCATCCGAATAGATGATGCGCGGGATCTTGTAGTCGCCGTTGCCGTCCTTCTCGGTCAACATGGCCATCGTCTCGGCCGTGTTCATGGACGAGTTCCAGGCCATGTTGGCCATGTAGAGCATCAGCGTGTCGATCGGGTAGGGATCGCGCGCCACCGCGTTCGAGATGACCATGTGCATCAGGCCGTGCGCCGACAGCGGGTTGTCCCAGGTGAAGCCCTTGTCGATCCGCGCCGGTGAATGGTCGTCAAGCTTCAGCGCCAGGTGTTCGGGGCCTTGCGGAAAGCCCAGGTGCGGGCCGTCCAGGGGGCGGCCCGGCATGAAGTAGCTGTGAGGGGTCGGGTGGGCATGGGCGGGCTTGGGGTAGGGGGGCTTGAAGCGGAAGCCGCCCGGCACCTCGACCGCGCCCAGCAGGATCTGCAGGACATGGAGCGCGCGGGCAGTCTGGAAGCCGTTCGAATGGGCAGAGATGCCGCGCATGGCGTGAAAACTGACCGGACGGCCGATCATCTGTTCGTGCCGCTCGCCCCGGAAGTCCGTCCAGGGCTGGTCGATGACGACGGGTTCGGCAAAGGCCGCCTCGGCGATCTCGGCGGCCAGTTGGCGGATGCGCGCTGCCGGTATGCCGCAGCGGTCGGCCACGGCCTCGGGCGCGTAGTCGGGCGAGAGATAGCGTTCGGCCAGGTGCTGGAAGACGGTCCGCGCGCCTTGATGCGTGGCGCCGAGGTCGGGCCGGACGCCCGGCCGGTCCCAGGGCGCCAGATCGCCTGTCGCCCGGTCGACGACCAGCGGCTTGCCGAGGTCATCGCGCAGAAGAAGGCCCCTGTCCTCGCCCTCGCGCTCGTCGACGAGGCAGGGGGCATTCGTGAAGCGCGCCAGGTAGTCGAGGTCGATCTTGCCGGCCTTCAGGATCTCGTGCACCAGCGCCAGGATCAGCAGGCCATCGGCACCCGGCGTGATACCATACCAGTCGTCGGCGACCGCATTGTAGCCGGTGCGGATCGGGTTGATGGCCGCCACCCGCCCGCCTCGCGCCTTCAGCTTGCCGATGCCGATCTTGATCGGGTTGGAATCGTGGTCCTCGGCCACGCCGAACAGGACGAAGAGCTTCGTGCGGTCCCAGTCGGTCTGGCCGAATTCCCAGAAGGCGCCGCCCATGGTGTAGATGCCGGCGGCGGCCATGTTGACGGAACAGAACCCGCCGTGCGCGGCATAATTCGGCGTGCCGAAATTCTGCGCCCAGAAGCTGGTGAAGGATTGCGACTGGTCGCGGCCGGTGTAGAAGGCCAGCTTTTCCGGCGCCGTCGCGCGCAGGGGGCCGAGCCACTGGACGGCAAGGCCAAGCGCCTCGTCCCAGCTGATCTCCTCGAACGCGCCCGACCCGCGCGGGCCGACGCGGCGCAGGGGCGTGCGCAGGCGCGAGGGGGCGGTGACCTGCATGATGCCCGACGCGCCCTTGGCGCAGAGGACGCCCTTGTTGACCGGATGGTCGCGGTTGCCCTCGATGTAGGAAACCTTGCCCGACTTCAGGTGGACGTTGATGCCGCAGCGGCAGGCGCACATGTAGCAGGTGGTGCGGCGCACCTCGTCCGAGACTTTCGGCGACAGGTCTATGACGGGCTCGGTCACGGGGTCGTCCCTTTCAGGATCGCTTCGGCCTCCAGCGCAATCTGGCGTTCTTCGTCCGCCGGGACAATCCAGATCGGCATGGCGCCGGCAGGGTGAAGCGAGGGCCGGGCGGCGCGGTTCGCGGCATCGTCATAAAGCGCGCCGGCAAAGGCCAGCCCGTCAAGGATGCCGGCGCGGACATGGCCGTCGTTTTCGCCGATGCCGCCGGTGAAGGCGATGGCATCAAGGCCCCCCATGGCCGCGATCATCGAGCCTGCGTGGCGGACGGCCCAGTAGATGAAATGGTCGATCGCGAAGCGTGCCTCGGGCGTTCCGGCCGCGTGGAGCGCGCGCATGTCGTTGGTGCCGCCCATCCCCAACAGGCCGCTTTCCCGGTTCAGGATCCGCGCCGCGCGCTCGATCCCGTGGATCTCGGCCAGCCGCAGCACGGCGTTGCCGTCGATGCTGCCGGTCCGGGTGCCCATGGTCAGCCCCTCGAGCGGCGAATAGCCCATCGTCGTCGCCACGGACTGGCTGTCACGGATCGCGCAGAGCGATGCGCCATTGCCAAGATGCAATGCCAGAAGGCGGTTTGGCGGTTGGTTTTCCGTCAATTCCTTCACTTTTCGAACAACAGCGGCGTAATTGATGCCGTGAAAACCGTAGCGCCGGATACCATCGGCCGCGACGGATGCCGGTAGCGCATAGCGCGTGGCAAGGTCAGAATTCGTGGCATGGAAGGCCGTGTCGAAACAGGCCACCTGCGGCAGGCTGGGGGCAAGGCGACCCAAGGCCCGGATCGCTTCGAGGTTTGCCGGATTGTGAAGCGGCGCGAGCGGGATGGCGCGCTCGATCTCGGCCTCGACGCGGGCGTCAACCCCGAGCGTCCGGGTCAGCGTCGCGCCGCCATGGACGACACGGTGGCCCGCCGCCTCGATCCGGTCCAGGGGATAGCCCGCCGCTTCAGCCTCGACCAGCAGGCGCTCAAGCGCCGCCAGGTGGGTGGGGGCCGCGACCGGACCGGCGCCGCCCGGCCCCTTCAGTTCGGACGCGCCGCCGATTTCCAGGACGCTCGCCGTAAAGACCGGCGCAGGCTTGCCCGCGAAGATCGCCATCTTGATCGAGGACGACCCGGCATTGACCGTCAGGATGGTCACGCGAGAAGCGCCTTCACCAGCCCCAGCGCGGCCAGGAAACCCAGAAGCAGGATGGAAAAGCGGCGGAAGTCCTTGGGATCGGTGTTCAGGAAATGCCGGCTGCCAAGCCAGTTCCCCAGAAGGGTGAGCGGCAGGGCGGCCAGCGCGATCCAGAGCGTGTTCCAGGTCACGAGCCCGTGCCACCAGTAAAGCGGCGCAGAATACATGTCGAGGATCGGGAAATAGGCGATCAGGGTCGCCCGGAAAGTGGCCGCCGCCATCGGTTGCGCGGCAAAGAAGGCCGCCAGCGGCAGCCCGCCCATCCCCGGCGCGTTGGCCAGGCCTGAGATCAGGCCCGCCAGCACATTGCCGCCGCCCTTGACCTCACTCCGAAGCCGCCAGCCGGCCAGAAGCACCGCGCACATGATCAGGATGTAGACCGAGATCACCGCCCGGGCCGTCGTTTCCGAAACCCCCGTCAGGATCCAGAGCCCGATCGGCAGGCCGACCACGGCCCCGGCCATCAAGAGGCCGACGCGCCGCCAGTCGACGTCACGGCCGATGCCCTTCAGCGCCTGAAGGCTCATGGCGGTTTCAAGGATCACCACCGTTGCCACGAAATGCAGCGGGTTCGTCACCACGCCCGAGGCCGCGATGACGATCGCCGAATAGCCAAAGCCGGAATAGCCCCGGATGAAGGCGGCCACCAGAATGGCGCTAGCCATCCAGATCGTCGCCCCCAGGGACAGGTCGAAGGGCATCAGACCTCCTGCGGGCGCATGTCGGCGCGCGAGATGCCCGCGACCTCGACCGGTTTCTTCATGGCGTCGCGGCGGAAGGGCTCGCCGAGTTCCTGGTTGATCATCGCCTCGATCAGGGTCGTCTTGCCATGAGTCATCTGGTCGTCGATGGCCTTCGCTAGCGCGTCGCGCAGCTCGTCCATGGTGCGGGCGACGACGCCCTGCAGACCGCAGGCCTTGGCGATGCCGGCGTAGCTGACCTGTTCGTCCAGTTCGGTGCCGACGAAATTGTCGTCATACCAGAGCGTCGAGTTGCGCTTTTCGGCGCCCCACTGGTAGTTGCGGAAGACGACCTGCGTGACCGCCGGCCATTCCTTGCGGCCGATGGCTGTCAGTTCCGTGACCGCGATGCCGAAGGCGCCGTCGCCCGAAAAGCCCACGACAGGCACGTCGGGGCAGGCGATCTTGGCGCCGATGACCGATGGCAGGCCGTAGCCGCAGGGGCCGAAGAGGCCGGGGGCGAGGTATTTCCTGCCCGCCTCAAAGCTCGGGTAGGCGTTGCCGATGGCGCAGTTGTTGCCGATGTCGGACGAGATGATGGCGTCCTTCGGCAGTGCGGCCTGGATCACGCGCCAGGCCATGCGCGGGCTCATCCACTTCGGCTTGGCGTCGCGGGCGCGCTGGTTCCAGCTGGTGCCGGGGTCGTCCGCCTCGTGGTCCATGCTGGCCAACTGCTGCGCCCAGGCGGATTTCTTCTGTGAGATCAGCGCCTTGCGGTCTGCGCGGCCCGCATCGCCCGCCGTCTTTGACAAACGCGCGAGGATTCCCTCGGCGACCTTCTTCGCGTCGCCTACGATGCCGACCGCGACCTTCTTCGTCAGGCCGATCCGGGCGGGGTTGATGTCGACCTGGATGATCTTCGCATCCTTGGGCCAGTAGTCGAGCCCGTAGCCCGGCAGGGTCGAGAAGGGGTTGAGCCGGGTCCCGAGCGCCAGCACCACGTCGGCCTGCTGGATCAGTTCCATCCCCGCCTTCGAGCCGTTGTAGCCAAGAGGCCCGGCGAACAGGGGGTGAGAGCCCGGGAAGGCATCGTTGTGCTGGTAGCCGACGCAGACCGGCGCATCGAGCCGTTCGGCCAGTGCCATCGAGGCCGGGATCGCGCCGCCGATAATCACGCCCGCGCCGTTCAGGATGACCGGGAACTTCGCCGACGACAGAAGTGCGGCCGCCTCGGCCAGCGCCGCATCGCCGCCCGAGGGACGTTCGAACTCGACCATGCGCGGCATGTCGATGTCGATCACCTGGGTGAAGAAGTCGCGCGGCACGTTGATCTGGGCCGGCGCGCTCATGCGGTGGGCGTTCAGAATGACGCGGTTCAGCACCTCGGCCATGCGAGAGGCATCGCGCACCTCTTCCTGATAGCAGACCATGTCCTTGAAGAGCGCCATCTGCTCGACTTCCTGAAATCCGCCCTGGCCGATCGTCTTGTTGGCGGCCTGCGGCGTGACGAGGAGGAGCGGCGTGTGGTTCCAGTAGGCGGTCTTCACGGCGGTGACGAAGTTGGTGATGCCCGGCCCGTTCTGGGCGATCATCATGCTCATCCGGCCAGAGGCGCGGGTGAAGCCGTCGGCCATCATCCCGCCAGAGCCTTCGTGGGCGCAGTCCCAGAAGGTGATGCCGGCCCTGGGGAACAGGTCCGAGATTGGCATGAAGGCCGATCCGATGATCCCGAAGACATGCTCGATGCCGTGCATCTGCAGGACCTTCACGAAGGCTTCTTCGGTCGTCATCTTCATCGCACGTCTCCGCTCTGGCTTTGCGAGGATGGTTCTAGCCCGTCGGCCCGGTGCACCTTAGGGCCAGTTCGGGTGGCATTTTAGGTCCAGCGGCCGATCTCGTCGGCGATGAGGTCGATGCCCTCGGCGATCTTGCCGGGCGCGATCGAGCTGTAGGCCAGCCGGTAGTGGTCGCCGCGTGCCCGAGCCGGGTCGAAGAAGAGCCGCCCCGGCTCGATCAGGACGCCGCGCGTCCTCAGCCGCTCGGCCAGCCGGTCGGTGTCGACGCCCGCAGGTGCCCGCATCCAGAAGGACGAGCCGCCGAACCCGTCCGCGCCCGCAAGCGTCAGGTCGTGGGACTGGATCGCCTCGGCCATGACCTGCCGGCGGCGGCGGTAGCTTTGCGCCATGCGGCTCATCAGGCTGTCGTAGTGGCCAAGCGCCAGGAAATAGGCCGTGGTGCGCTGCAACTGGCCGGGCGGGTGGCGCAGGACGGCGGACCTGAGCGCGCGCGCCTCGGCGATGAAGGGGGCGGAGCCGACCAGGTAGCCGAGCCTCAGCCCCGGAAAGAGCGATTTGGAGAAGGAGCCGACATAGATCACCCGCCCGTCCTGATCGAGCGACTTCAGGGCTGGAAGTGCTGCGTTCTGGAAGGACATCTCGAATTCGTAGTCGTCTTCGACCACGACGAAATCCTTCTCGGCCGCGCGGGCCAGAAGTGCGTGGCGGCGCGGGACGGGCATGGTGCGGTTGGTCGGGCTCTGGTGGCTTGCGGTCGTGAAGACCACATGCGCGCCCGAGGGCACTGCCTCGGGCGGCAGGCCGTCTGTGTCCACATCGACGAAGGCGCGGGCGGCGCCCGACTGGGCAAGGATGGGCCCTAGGCCGGGGTAAGAGGGGTTTTCCTGCACCGCAAGGCGTCCGGGGCCAAGGAGGACCGTCGCGGTCAGCCAAAGGGCGTTCTGCGCGCCCATGGTCAGAAGCACCTCTTCGGGCCGCGCGTCGATCCCGCGGCGGGGCAGGATGGTGCGCAGGATATAGTCGATCAGCATCGGGTCGTCGCGGCTGTGGTAGTCCGCCGTCAGCGCTTCGAAGTCCCTTCGACCAAGCGCCATAAGCGCGCAGGCCCGCCAGTTCTGGTGGTCGAAAAGGGTCGGGTCCGCCTGGCCGTAGATGAAGGGAAAGGGATAGCTCCGCCAGTTCTCGGGCTTGGCAAGCACCGGCTGGGAGGCGAGCTTCGAGCGGGTGAAGCGCGCCCAGTCGACCCGCTCGGGCCCCCGGACCGGCGCGCGGTCGAACTCGGGCGGGCGGGGGGCGGTGGCCGACACATAGTAGCCCGACCGGCCGAGCGCGCCCAGGTAGTCGCCCGCCACCAGCTCGGTATAGGCCAGCGTCACCGTGATCCGGCTGACGCCGAGGTGGGCGGCAAGGCGGCGGCTCGACGGCAGCTTTTCGCCCGCGCGGTAGCGGCCAGAGCGGATGCCGTCCGCAACCATCTGGCGGATGCGCTGCTGCAGCGTGCCGGGGCCGGGCCGCAGGAAGAAGTTTTCGACCGGGATCGTCATCACTGGCCCTATTTCGACGGAGAACTGGACCTACCGAACGCTGGAAGCGACGCTGCGTCAAGGGGGGTGATCGCGGGGGTGATCGCGGGGGCGATAAAGGGGGCGATCAAGTGGGCGATCCCGGTGTCGTTCTGAATTGGCGCCAAGTCGGGGGCCCGGGGCCTCATTGTTGCCCAATTGGTCCTGCAATTGGCGGTGGAGCCTTGGTGGTGGAGCCGTTGAGAGGAGATTTCACTGGGCCGTTCCCTGACACATGCCGCACCTGCCGCCGAACGCGCGCGGCGGCCCGCGATCTCCGCACATGTGATGGCATATGCTGTGGCATCGCTGGCCTTTGCCGGCCTCCTTCTGGCCTTCCTCTGGAACCGCACCGTCAACCATGACGCCGCCTGGTATCTGATCTCGACCCGCAAATGGCTCGACGGCTTCCGGCTCTATGTCGATCTCTACGATGTCAATCCGCCGCTTGCGACCTATCTGACAGCCCCGGCGATCTGGTTCGCAGATGCCTTCGGGATCAGTGATACGAACGGGTTCTATAGCCTCTTCGCGCTACTCACCGGGGTCAGCCTGTTCCTGTGCGCTTTGATCCTCGACACACGCCTTGATCTCGCGCGGGGGCAGCGTGTCCTTGCCTTCCTTGGCCTCGGCGCCGTCCTGACCACGGCTTTCATCAGCGAATTCGGTCAGCGCGAGCAGTTGATGGTGCTCTTCGTGATGCCGTGGTTCCTGAGCCAGATACCGGCCAAAACCGGGGAGCCGCCACATACCGCGCGAAGGATACTCCTTGCGATCACCGCAGCGGTCGGTATCTGCATCAAACCCTATTTCCTGACCCTGCCGCTCGCCGTTACCGCCTGGAGGATGCTGCGCACGCGGAGCTTCAGGCCATTGGTTTCGCTCGACATTCTCGTCATGTTCGCCATCGGCGCTGCCTATGTCGCAGCCACCGCTCTGCTCCACCCCGCGTTCCTCTCGGATGTCGTTCCGACCGCGCGCAAAGTCTATATGTCCTTCGGCTTTTCGGACCGCGTCGCCGCCTCTCGCCTGATGCTCGGAACCATCGCCTATCTGCCGTTCTTCACCCTTCTGGCGATGAACCGGCGCGCTTCGGCACTGCCGGGCGCGATCATTGCCGGCGTGGCGGGCGGGCTTTTGTGCTACCTCCTTCAGTGGAAGGGCCTCGACTACCACCTCACCCCGCTCCTGACCTTCGCCAACCTCGCCGTGCTTTGGGTGCTTCTCCAGTCGCCAAGGGGGACGCCGCTTTACCTTTGTGCTGCCGCGACCGCCGCGACCGTCCTGCTGATCGCCGCGCACAAGGGCACCTACGACTTCCGCGCCCGGCCCTATATCGAGGCCGCGATGGGCGATGCGCCTCGGCCCCGGACCCTCTTCGCCGCGACGACCAGCGTCGATGCCGGCCCCCTTCTTGCGCTGGAACTTGGCGCGGACTGGGCGGGCCGCTATCCCGCGACCTGGACGCTGTCTGGCGCGCTCGCCGGCCTGGCGGCCACGGATTGCGCCGCTGACCCCGAAACCTGCGCCGGGTTCCGCGCCATTGTCGAGCGCACGCGCAGCGCCGACCTGGACGACATCACCCGTTTCCGGCCCGACATGATCCTGATCGACAAGCGCAACCTCTTCATCGCCGACGAAGGTTTCTCCTGGTACGGCTTTCTCGCCGGGGACCCGCGCTGGCCAGCGACGATCGCGTCCTACCGGCGCGCGGGGTCGACTGTGTTCTTCGATGTCTGGACATTGAAGTCGCCCGAAAACTGAAAAGGCCCGGCAGCAACCTGCCGGACCTTCCGTGTCTTGCCGGTGCAGACAATCGGGCCTGCGGGGGGCAGCGCCCCCCCGCCAGCCTCCCTTAGCCGCAGACCTTGGCCAGCGCCTTGTCGATGGAATTCGTGATCGCGTCGATGTCGTCGGGCGTCGCGATCAGTGCGGGCGAGAGGCAGAGCGTGTTGTTCAGGCCGGGGATCGAGCGGTTGGTCATGCCGATGATGACGCCCTGCGCCGCGCATTCCCCAACGACCGCCGCGACGGTCTTTTCGGCCAGCGGCTCCTTCGACTTGCGGTCGGCCACCAGTTCGGCGCCGCAGAAGAGGCCCTTGCCCCGCACGTCGCCCACGACCTTGTGACGCTCCATCAGGCGGCCGAGGTTGCCCATCAGCCGCTCGCCCATGCGCGTCGTGTTGTCGAGAAGCCCCTCGTCCTCGATGATGCGCATGTTTTCGAGCGCGGCCGCCGGGCCAGAGGTGCAGCCGCCGAAGGTCGAGATGTCGCGGAAGTAGCTCATGGGATCCGCCGCGTCGGCCTTGAAGTAGTCGAAGACGGCTTCGGTCGTGACGGTGCAGGAAATCGCCGCGTAACCCGAGGCGACGCCCTTGGCCATGGTCACGATGTCGGGCTTGATGCCGAATTGCTGGTAGCCGAACCAGGTGCCGGTGCGGCCGAGCCCGCAGACCACCTCGTCGATATGCAGAAGGATGTCGTACTTCCGGCAGATTTCCTGCACGCGCTCCCAGTAGCCTTTCGGCGGCACGATCACGCCGCCGCCGGCCGTCACGGGTTCCAGGACGATGGCGCCGACCGTGTCCGGCCCCTCGCGCAGGATCACCTCTTCGATGGCGTCGGCGGCGCGCTGGCCGTATTCCTCGACATCCCACTGCTTGCGGTATTCGAGGCAGTGCGGAACCATGACGAAGCCGTCGGGGAAGGGGCCATACTGCATCGCCCGTTCGGCCTGACCCGACGTGGCGAGCGTCGCGATGGTGGTGCCGTGGTAGTCACGCTCGCGGTAGAGGATCTTCCACTTCTTGCCGCCCTTATGCTTGTGGGCGATCTGGCGGACCATCTTGTAGGCCTTCTCGTTCGCCTCGGAGCCCGAGTTCGAATAGTAGACCCGCGTCATGCCCGGCATCTTGGAAATCAGCCGCTCGGCGAATTTCGCGCCGGGGATCGAGCCTGCGGCACCGGCGAAGTAGTTCATGCGCAGAAGCTGGTCGCGCACCACGTCGGCGATCGAGGTGCGGCCGTAGCCGACGTTCACGGTCCAGACCCCGCCGGCGACCGCGTCGATATACTCCTTGCCGCGCGCATCCCAGACCCGCATGCCCTTGCCTTCGACGATGACGCGGGGGTCGCCCGTCTCGAACGCCTTGTGCTGGGTCAGGTGGTGCCAGACATGCGCCTTGTCGGCGTCGATGACGGCCTGCATGTCGTTCGGGCTGAAAATCTGGTCCATGGGACGGCTTTCCGAAAATGGGGGCCGCGCAGGGGCGGCCGGACAGGGCGGGGCCGGACGGTCCTCGCACGTGAACAGAAAGTCCCACGAAAGGGGCGGCATCGTTAGGGCCAGTTTGGCGCTGGGGTTAGCGCCAGACGGAATCGCGCCGAGGGGGGGCGTGGTTCCTTCCGGGTGGCAGAGGCCGTTGACTCTGCCATGCGAAGGTCAAGTCTTTTGTCCCGGCCGGTGGCCCAAAGGCCATCGGCCAGCGCCCGCCCCGCCAACGGCGGGCGCTTCTGCGCCCACCGGGGCAGGCGCAGGCCTTTGCCGGCGAGTGACGCGAGCGGTCCAGCGGCACCGTTCCCACACGGTCGGGGGAAACGCGGTGCGTTTCCTGTTCCCGTCCAGCACGGGCCGTCGCAGAACGAAGATCGCCCCTCCCTACGCCCGGCTGCTGAGCCGCGAGGACAGAAGGTCGCCCCGGTCCGACAGGATCGGATAGGCGACCTGGGTGAAGGCGGTGTTGACCTGCTTCAGCGCCCTCAGCGTTTCCTGGTGGATGTTCGAAGTCTCGATCGTCTCGCTCAGGCCCTGCCGCAGCCGTTCCAGATGCGAGTGCTGCAAGGACTGCTCGATGTCGCGCACATGGTCCTTTTCCTCGACCAGCGCGCGGGCGGCGTCGGGGGAATGGGTCATCAGCACGTTAAGCGCGGCCTGCGCATTCGCAAGCACGCGGTCATAGAAATCCGCCACCTCGCGCGCACCGGTTTCCGAGAAGGCCACGCCTTCGCGGTCGAGTTGCTGGGCCAGAGGCAGCATGGTGCGCGACAGGACGGTCCCCGCCGAATCGAGGCTGACCGCCATCTCGGCCAGATCGAGCGCCCGGCGACCTACGCGCTCGTCGGCGCCGTCGGTCTTCAGGCCCGCCAGGTAAAGCTTGGTTTCGAGGTGCATCTGCCCGACCTCGGCCTCGGTGCGGCGGATCGCATCGGCCGCCGTATCGTCCCAGGACTTGTAAAGCGGCAGGATGGCGCGGAGCATGGTCTCGACCCGCTCACCCATCGACAGGATCTCGCGCGCCGCACCGGCGAGCGCCCGGTCGGGCTGGTCCTTCGCCGCGGGATCGAGCGCGCTGACGCGGCTGAGCGAGGGCGCTGTCGGGGGCGGGGCGACAAGCTTTTCGGAAAGGCGGGTCAGGGGGCCGGTGAAGGGCAGCGCCAGGACCAGAAGGCCCGCGTTGAAGAGCAGGTGCACATGGATGATCTGGCGCGCGGGGGTCTGGCCAAGAACCGCGAACGAGGGCTTCAGGATCGCCAGTGCCAGAAGGGCCAGGATGGCCCCGCCACCCCGCACCAGAAGGTTCGCGAAAATGACGCGGCGCGCGGGCAGTTCGGCGCCAAGCGTCAGGATGAAGCCGATCATCGCGCCGCCGAGGTTCGCGCCAAGGACCATCGCGACGCCCGCCGGCACCGGCAGCACCCCGGCCGAAGCGAGCGTGACGAACAGAAGGACCGCCGCGACCGAGGAATGGACCGCCCAGGCGAAAAGTGCGCCAAGCGCAAAGGCCGTCACCGGGTCGGTGCCCAGGTAGGCCATCGCGGTGCTGAGGCCGGGCGCGTCGCGCAGGGGCTCGGTCGCCGCGCGGATCATGGTCAGCGCGACGAAGATCAGCGCAAGGCCGATCAGGACCCGCCCCGCCATCCGGCCCTCGCGGCTGGTCGAGCGTTGAAAGAGGCCCACGCCCGCGACCAGCAGCACCGGCACCAGCCAGTCCGCGCGCGTCAGCAGGATCTGGGCGACGATGGCCGACCCGAGGTCGGCGCCCAGAAGGACGGCAAGACCCGCGCTTGCGGCAAGGGTTCCGGCGGCGACGAAATTGGCGGTCAGGATCGCGACGGCGGTCGAGCTTTGCAGAAGGATCGCAGCGGCCGTGCCCGCCCCAGCCGCAAGCACCCGGTTTTCCGCACCCCGACGCAGCCAGCGGCGCAAGGGCACGGCCCAGCCGCGCTCGATCCCCGTCCGGACCAGCCGCACGGCCCAAAGCAGCAGCGCCGCCGCGCCGGCGATGTGCAGAATGAACAGGAGGGGCGTGTTGTCGGACAAGGTTTGCCCCTTCTGGCGTGAAAACTGTCATAAAACCGTCACAAAACGCCCGCCGTTGCAATGGGCACGCGCGACCGGTCAGAGTGCGTTCGCGCCAGAAAATGATCAAACGCCGCGCCGCCCTGTCACTTTTCCGTTGCGTGGTCGGCGGGCCATGCCGCACTCTGGACCGCATGGGCGCGGGGCTGCGCCTGAACGGGATCGCACCAGGCGAGGGGAGAGCCGCAATGAACCGACTTCTGATGACCACGACGCTTTTGGCCTTCACCGCCAGTTCGACGGCGGCCTTTGCGCAGATGACGGCAGTGGGTGAGGGCGAGGGCGCGCTGAACATCGTCGCCTGGCCCGGCTACGTCGAGCGCGGCGACAGCGACAAGGCCTATGACTGGGTGACCAAGTTCGAAACCGACACCGGCTGCAAGGTCAACGTCAAGACCGCCAACACCTCGGACGAGATGGTGGCGCTGATGAACGAGGGCGGGTTCGACCTTGTCACCGCCTCGGGCGACGCTTCGCTGAGGCTCATCGCGGGCAAGCGGGTCCAGCCGATCAATACCGACCTCATTCCCTCGTGGTCCAAGGTCGACAAGCGGCTGCAGGACGGCCCCTGGTTCACCGTCGATGGCCAGCATTTCGGCGTGCCCTACCAGTGGGGGCCGAACGTCCTGATGTACAACACCAACGTCTTCAAGGAAGCGCCGAAGTCCTGGAACGTTGTGTTCGAGACGATGGATCTGCCCGACGGCAAGCCCAACAAGGGCCGCGTCCAGGCCTATGACGGGCCGATCTACATCGCCGATGCAGCACTTTACCTGATGAAGCACAAGCCGGAACTGGGCATCACCTCGCCCTACGAGCTGAACGAGGACCAATACAAGGCGGCGCTCGACCTTCTGAGGGGGCAGCGCGAACTGGTCAGCCGCTACTGGCATGACGCCATGATCCAGGTCGACGACTTCAAGAACGAGGGTGTCGTCGCCTCGGGCTCGTGGCCCTTCCAGGTCAACATGCTGATCGCCGACAAGCAGCCTATCGCCTCGACCATCCCGGAAGAGGGTGCGACGGGCTGGGCCGACACGACCATGATGGAGGCGGATGCCGCCCATCCCAACTGCGCCTACAAGTGGATGGAACATACGCTGTCGTCGAACCTGCAATCGGACCTGTCGGTGTGGTTCGGCTCGAACCCGGTGGTGCCGGAGGCCTGCACCGACAAGTCGGGCATGCAGACCAAGGAAGGCTGCACGGCCAACGGCATGGACGATTTCGACAAGATCCGCTTCTGGACCACGCCGGTCGCCAACTGCTCGCAGGGGCAGGGCGCCTGCGTGCCCTACTACCGCTGGGTGTCGGACTATATCGGCGTGATCGGCGGGCGCTGAAGGCAGCAGGTGCAGCGAGGGGCGGCCGGTCCGGCCGCCCCGATCGCCGCAGGAGGGGCAATTGCAGGGCGACGTGGAGACTGACCTGATCCGTCAGGCGGCGGCAGTTGCCGTTCCGCGGGCGCTTGGCCCGACCGCCGAGGCGGCTTCGGTCGGAGCCGCCCTTCTGGCCGGGGATGGGCGGGTCTTCACGGGTGTCTGCCTCGACGCGGCCTGCGCGGTCGGGTTCTGCGCCGAACAGGCCGCGATCGGCGCCCTTGTGACGGCCGGTCTCAGCCGCATCGACATCATGGTGGCCGCCGACGGCACCGGGCGGGTGATGCCGCCATGCGGCCGCTGCCGCGAACTCACACTTCAGATAAACCCCGCCAACCGGGCCACGCGCGTTCTCTTGCCCGGGGGCGGCTATGCCCGTCTGGGCGATCTGATGCCCGACAACTGGCTGGACGACAGGACAAAGACATGACCCCCGCCGTCGAATTTTCCCATGTCTCGCGCCTGTTCGGCACGGTCCGCGCGGTCGATGACGTGTCGCTGACCATCCCAGAAGGCGAGTTCTTCGCCATGCTGGGGCCGTCGGGGTCGGGCAAGACCACCTGCCTGAGGCTCATTTCGGGGTTCGAGATGCCGACGGCGGGCGAGATCCGCATCTTCGGCGCGCCCTCGGGCGACGTGCCGCCGAACCAGCGGCAGGTGAACACGGTCTTTCAGGACTATGCGCTCTTCCCGCACATGAGCGTGCGCGACAACGTGGCCTACGGGCCCATGGTCAAGGGCGTGCCGAAGGCCAAACGCCATGCGCAGGCCGAAGAGATGCTGGCGCTCGTCCATCTGGACGGCTTCGGCGACCGCAAGCCCGCGCAACTGTCCGGCGGGCAGCGGCAGCGGGTGGCGCTCGCACGCGCGCTGGTGAACGAGCCGCGCGTCCTTTTGCTGGACGAACCGCTTGGTGCCCTGGACCTGAAGCTGCGCGAGGCGATGCAGGACGAGTTGAAAAGCCTGCAGCAAAGGCTTGGGATCACGTTCGTTTTCGTCACCCACGACCAGGGCGAGGCGCTGAGCATGGCCGACCGCGTCGCGGTGTTCGACCAGGGCCGTATCATCCAGGTCGGCTCGCCGTCCGAGATCTATGAACGACCCGCGACCCGCTTCGTCGCGGATTTCGTCGGCTCGTCGAACGTCCTGTCGCCCACAGAGGCGCGGGCGCTGGGCGGCGCAGACCGCTGGGCGAGCCTCAGGCCAGAGGCGATCCGGCTTCTTTTGCCGCATGACCCGGCCGCCCGGCTTTCGGGCCGGGTGACGACCGTCCGCTACCTTGGCGCCGGCACCCGCATCGGGATCGAGGTCGAGGGGCGGCTCGCGCGAGAGCTCGCGGTCCTTATCCCCGCCGGCCAGCCCGTGCCCGCGCCGGGCACCATGGTAGCACTTGGCTGGGCCGACCCGGCGCTTCACCCGATGGAGGCGGCGGAATGACCGACCCGGCCGTGCCCGGTTCAGCCCCCGGTTCGGCGCCCGGTTCGGCCCCTGGGGCGGGTCTGTCGGAACGGCTGACCGCGCTTTTCTGGCGGCGCCCCGGCCTTCTGGTCGCCCTTCTCATCATGCCGCCGCTCCTCTGGCTCGGCGTCGTCTATATCGGTTCGCTCGCGGCCCTTCTCTGGCAGAGCTTCTATTCGATCGACGAGTTTTCCGGCGCGATCGTGAAGGAATTCACGCTCAAGACCTATGCCGAACTTGGGTTGCAGCAGAACATCGACATCATCGTGCGGACGGTCCTGATGGCCGCCGCCGTCACCGTCGCCTCGGTCATCCTGGCCTTCCCCATCGCCTTCTTCGCCGCCCGCTATGCGCGGGGCCGCTGGAAGGCCTTCTTCTACCTCGGGATCATGCTGCCTCTCTGGTCGTCCTACCTGGTCAAGGTCTACGCCTGGAAACTGATCCTCGCGAAAGAGGGGATCGTGACCTGGGCCGCGAACGGCATCGGCGCGGGGCCGCTTCTGGACGGGGTGCTGGCCCTGCCGGTGATCGGCGGGGGGTCGCTTTCGACCTCCTACATCGGCACCTTCCTCGTCTTCGTCTATGTCTGGCTGCCCTACATGATCCTGCCGATGCAGGCCGCGCTCGAGCGGGTGCCGACCTCGATGATCGAGGCTTCGGCCGACCTGGGCGCGGGCGGCCTCAGGACGCTTCGCAGCGTCATCCTGCCGATTGCCGCACCCGGCATCATCGCCGGGTCGATCTTCACCTTCTCGTTGACGCTCGGCGACTACATCATTCCCCAGATCATCGGTTCGTCGCGCTATTTCATCGGGCAGGCGGTCTACTCGCTGCAAGGCACCGCCGGGAACGTGCCCCTTGCGGCGGCCTTCGCCGTCATCCCGATCGTCATCATGCTGGTCTACCTGACCATCGCCCGCCGGATGGGGGCCTTCGATGCGCTCTGACCGGCCACCCGTTTCCCTGACCCTCGGCGCCATCGGCGGGCTTCTGTTCCTGCATCTGCCGATCCTTCTGATCTTCCTCTACGCCTTCACGACCGAGGAAAAATCCTACCAGTTCCCGCCGCCCGGCCTGACCACCGAATGGTTCGCCGTCGCCTGGAACCGCGAGGATATCTGGCCGCCCCTGTGGCTGTCGCTTCGCGTCGCGGCAATGTCGTCGGCCATGGCGCTGATCCTTGGCACGCTTTGCGCCGCCGCCATGTCGCGGGCGAAGTTCTTCGGGCGCGACAGTATCTCGCTTCTCATCATCCTGCCGATCGCGCTGCCGGGGATCATCACCGGCATGTCGCTCCGGTCGGCCTTTGCGCTGGGCGGCATTCCCTTTTCGACCTGGACCATCGTCCTTGGCCACGCGACCTTCTGCATCGTCATCGTCTACAACAACGCCGTGGCCCGCTTCCGCAGGCTGGGGCCGTCCCTCTCAGAGGCGTCGGCGGACCTTGGCGCCACCGCCTTCCAGACCTTCCGCCATGTGATCTTGCCGAACCTCGGGACGGCGCTTCTGGCGGGGGGGATGCTCGCCTTCGCGCTGTCGTTCGACGAGGTGATCGTGACGACCTTCACCGCCGGCCAGCAGAAGACGCTGCCGATCTGGATGCTGGATGAGCTCGTGCGCCCGCGCCAGCGCCCTGTGACCAACGTCGTTGCCATCGTCGTCGTCGTGGCGACCTTCCTGCCGATCCTTGGGGCCTATCTGCTGACCGAGCGCGGGACCGAGACGGCGGGGGGAGGGAAATAGGAAATGCTCAAGGGGATCGACCCGCGTCTTGGCGCCGACCTGCTCCACACGCTGCGCGCGATGGGGCATGGCGACATGCTGATCGTCGTCGATACGAACTTTCCCGCGGCGGCGATTGCGCGCTCGACAGTTCTGGGCCGCCCCCTGACGATGGAGAACCTGGCGGCGCCCGAGGCGATCGAGGCGATCCTGTCGGTCCTGCCGCTCGATACTTTCGTGGCCGATTTCGCCGCGCGGATGGAGGTGGTGGGCGATCCGGCCGCCCTGCCGCCCGTGCAGGCCAAGGTCCAGGGCGTCGTCGACCGGGCCGAAAGGCGCGCGCGGCCCATTCCCGCCGTCGACCGCTTTGCCTTCTACGACCTTGCGCGGCAGGCCTTCGCCGTGGTCCAGACCGGAGAGCGGCGGCTTTACGGCTGTTTCATGCTGCGCAAGGGCGTCATCGGACCGGAGATCTGAAAAATGGGTCGCGTCGTCAATCTGGGCGTCTTCGTCGCCGACACGAGCTTTCGCGCCGAGCGCATGCCGCGCATGGGCGAGACGATCCTGGGGCAGTCGTTTGCGCTCGGGCCCGGCGGCAAGGGGTCCAACCAGGCCGTCGCTTCGGCCATGGCGGGGGCCGAGACGCATTTCATCACCCGGCTTGGCCGCGACGCCTTTGGCGAGATGGCTCTGGCGGTCTGGGCGAAGGCGGGCGTGCAGCCGGTCGTGACCCGGCCCGAGGGCGCGACTACAGGCGCTGCCCATATCTTCATCGAGGCGGCGAGCGGCAACAATGCCATCATCATCGTTCCGGGGGCAGCCGGGACGATTTCGGCCGAGGATCTGAAGGCGCAGGCCGGGTTGATCGGTGGCGCGCGGGTCTTCATCACCCAGCTCGAGCAGCCGCTGGCGGCGGCGGTCGAGGGGCTGACGATCGCCCGCGCGGCCGGTGTGACGACGATCCTGAACCCCGCCCCTGCCGCGACGCTGCCGGACAGCGTGCTGGCGCTTTGCGACTACCTGACCCCGAACGAGACGGAGGCCGAGGCGTTGAGCGGGGTGAAGGTTGCGACCGTCCCGGATGCCGAGGCCGCCGCCCGGCGCCTGCGCGAGCGCGGCGCGGGGGCGGTCGTGGTGACCCTGGGCGACAAGGGTGCGCTTTACCAGGATGGGGCGCGGTCGGTCCATGTGCCCCCTTTCCGCGCCGGCCCGGTGGTCGAGACGACGGGGGCGGGCGACGCCTTCAACGGCGGCTTCGCGGCGGCCCTGGCCGAGGGGATGGACCCGGTCGCCGCCGTGCGCTTCGGCTCGGCCACCGCCGGGATTTCGGTGACCAGACCGGGCACGGCGCCGTCGATGCCCGGGCGGGCAGAGATCGAGGCGCTGCTCGCGAAGGGATAGTGGGGCTGACCCTGTCGGTCCGGTTGGCAGAGGCCGTCGCCCCTGCCATGCGATGCCTTGGTCCTTTGTCCCCTTCGATGGCCCAAAGGCCATCGGCCAGCGCCCGCCCCGCCCATGGCGGGCGCTCCCGCGCCCACCGGGGCAGGCGCCGGCCTTTTGAGGTGAGGGACACAAACGGCCCAGCGGAAACACCTCGCTGTGGCCGGGGGAAACGCGGTGCGTTTCCTTTCCCCGCCCGGACCCGGCGAACCGTGGCGGTCAGCCGCCCGGCTGGCCGAGGCGGGTGACCCTGCCATGCGAAGGCCTGGCCCCTTGTCCCTGCCCAAGGCAGGGGTTCGCCTTTGGGGGGCGTTGACCCGGGCCATCCAGCGGCACCGTTCCCACGACGGCCGGGGGAAACGCGGTGTGTTTCCTTTCCCCGCCCGGACCCGGCCGTTCGGCTGGAGCGCGCCCCCTAGAACAGCGACAGTTGCCCGTCCCGCCCAATCCCCCGGCGCGGCGGCACGGCGAAAAGGTCGGACCTGAGGGGCGGCGTCGGGCCGAGCAGGCCAAGCCGCTTGGCCGCAACGGCGAACCGCCGGGCGATCAGGTCGGCATAGAGCCCCTGGCCCCGCATCCGCTTGCCCCATTCGGCATCATAGTCCGCGCCGCCCCGCATCTCGCGCAGGCGGTTCAGCACATGGGCCGCGCTGTCGGGGTAGGCGCGCGCCAGCCAGTCGCGGAAAAGGGGAGCAACCTCGAGCGGCAGGCGCAGCAGGATCCAGCTTGCGGCCCGCGCGCCCGCCTCTGCCCCGGCGGCCATGATCGCCTCGAGCTCGGGCTCGGTCAGGACCGGGACCACGGGTGCGGCCATCACCCGCACGGGCACGCCGGCGCCGGTCAGTGCCCGGATGGCGGCGATGCGGCGGGCGGGGGCCGGGGCGCGCGGCTCCATCGCCCGCGACAGCGCGGGGTCGAGCGTGGTGACCGACACGCCCACGGACACAAGCCCGCGCGCGGCCATGGGCGCCAGAAGGTCGAGGTCGCGCTCGATCAGTGCCGCTCCCTTGGTGACGATGGCGACCGGATGGTTGAAGTCCGACAGGACCTGAAGGAGCCCGCGCATGATCCGGTAGCGACCCTCGATCGGCTGGTAGGGGTCGGTGTTGGTGCCGATGGCTATGGTGCGGGGCGCGTAGGACTTGCGGGCGAGTTCACGGGCCAGCACCTCTGGCGCGTCAGGGCGGGCGGTGAGGCGGGTTTCGAAGTCCAGGCCCGGCGACAGGCCGAGGTAGGCGTGGGTCGGGCGGGCGAAACAGTAGGTGCAGCCGTGTTCGCACCCCCGGTAGGGATTGATCGTGCGGTCGAAGGGCAGGTCGGGCGAGCGGACATAGTTCAGGACCGACCGGGGGCGTTCCTCGGCCACCTCGGTGTGCAGAAGGCGCTCTTCCTCGGGGATGTCCCAGCCGTCGTGGGCATGTTCGCGGGCATAGGGCTCGAAACGGCCCGTGGCATTGGTGGCCGAACCGCGCGCCCGGACGCGGAGCGCCGGGTCAACGGCCGGCAGGGCAGGATCGGGGGGCGCGTCGGACGACATCGTCCCATCATGAACGAAACATGAACTTATGCAAGGGTCACGGGGCCCGGTTTCCGCCGCGTCCGGGGCCGGGCAGGGCGAACCGGCCGGAAGCCGGTTTGGTGGGCAATCACAGGCCCCTCCTCACGGGCCCGTCCCCTGTCGGCTTTCACGCGGGCCATGTCGGAAACGGCCAAGTTGACCGGCCGTCGCGGCCATATTACGACAAGAACGACTGGCAGGAGAGGCGCGATGGCCGACGAAGGCGACATCATTCTTTCGGAACTGGATGACGAGGAACTCGTCCTTCAGATGCACGACGACCTCTATGACGGTCTCAAGGAAGAGATCGAAGAGGGCGTGAACATCCTGCTCGGCCGCGGCTGGGCGCCCTATGACGTGCTCACCAAGGCGCTCGTCGCCGGCATGACCATCGTCGGCGCCGACTTCCGCGACGGCATCCTCTTCGTGCCGGAAGTGCTTCTGGCCGCGAACGCGATGAAGGCCGGCATGGCGATCCTGAAGCCGCTTCTGGCCGAGACGGGTGCGCCGAAGGTCGGCAAGATGGTGATCGGCACCGTCAAGGGCGACATCCACGACATCGGCAAGAACCTTGTCGGCATGATGATGGAAGGCGCGGGCTTCGAGGTCGTGGACCTGGGCATCAACAACGCCGTCGAGAAATACATCGAGGCGCTGGAACGTGAGCAGGCCGACATCCTCGGCATGTCCGCCCTGCTGACGACGACGATGCCCTACATGAAGGTCGTCATCGACACGATGAAGGAAAAGGGCATGCGCGATGACTTCGTCGTGCTGGTCGGCGGCGCCCCCCTGAACGAGGAATTCGGCAAGGCGATCGGCGCGGATGCCTATTGCCGCGATGCGGCCGTGGCCGTGCAGACCGCCAAAGACTTCATGGCGCGCAAGCATAACCAGTAGGGCCGCGGCCCGGACGCCTTTTGACGATCCCGAGCCCCGGCCCGTGCGAAGGCACCGGCCGGGGCTTACTTTTGCCGCACTGTCTTGGCAAAGTGCTTCGCTGCGCCCAGATGTGAACCGAGTGGAAAGGAACGCCCATGGCCAACCTGCGCATGATCGTGATCGTTGCGATGGTCCTTGCGGCCGCCGGTGCGACCGTGTGGCTCGCCTATCACGCGCGGTCCGTCGGCCAGCCGACCTGGATGGCGGCCATCGGGCCCGGCCTTCTGATCCTGGGCCTGGTCGTTCACCTGCGCGGGCGCAAAAGGCCATGAACGCGCGCCCCCCAATGCCGTCCGAGCCCCCGTCCGCGCCCCCGTCCGAGCCCCTGTCCGGGCCTCCGACCGACGCCACGCTGACGGCCGAGGGGCTGGCCGCGCCGGCCGAGGCGCCGGGCTCGGTCCTTCTGATTGCTTGCGGGGCACTCGCGCGCGAGATCCTGGACCTGAAGGCCGCGAACGGCTGGACGCACCTCGACCTGACCTGCCTGCCGGCGAACCTGCATCTGCGCCCCGACCGGATCGTGACGGCGGTGGAAGAGGCCGTTGCCCGCCACCGCGATGACTATGCCGGGATCTTCGTCGTCTATGCCGACTGCGGCACCGGCGGCCTGCTTCAGGCCGCCTGCGAGCGGCTGGGGGTCGAGATGGTGGCGGGTCCGCACTGCTATTCCTTCTTCGAAGGCAATGCGGCCTTTGCCGAGCGCGACGAGTTCACCGCCTTCTACCTGACCGACTTCCTCGTGCGGCAGTTCGATGCCTTCGTCTGGAAGCCCATGGGGCTCGACCGCCACCCCGAACTGCGCGACATGTATTTCGGCAATTACGAAAAGCTGGTCTATCAGGCCCAGACCGACGACCCCGCGCTCGACGCCAAGGCGCGCGACTGCGCCGAGCGGCTGGGGCTGGCCTACGAACGCCGCCTGACCGGCTACGGCGACCTGACGAGCACGCTTGCCGCCATCCCGCGGGTTCGACCGTCCACCTGAGGCGACGCCTCCGAGCCACCCTTGCGCTGAGGGCCGCCAGCCACTACCCCTTCCCATCTAGCGACCGCGCGTCGGATGGGGCAGGGCATGGCACGGCAGACGTTGGCACAGAAGGCAGAGGCGAAGGCCGCGCAGGCGGCGGCGGATGCGGCCGAACGCACGCGCGAGCGGCGCTCGAACGGGCGCGTCATCCGCCGGGTCGCGCCCTACCTCTGGCCGCCGGGCCAGCCGGGCATCAAGGCGCGGGTCGTCCTGTCGCTCATCTTCCTGCTGGTGGCGCGGCTCGTCTCGGTCGGGACGCCCTTTCTTTACAAGGCCGCCGTCGACAGCCTTGGCGGCCAGACGCGGGGCGATGGCTGGCTGCTGGCCGTGGGGGCGATCGGGCTGACGGTTGCCTACGGGATGGCTCGGCTCGGCTCGATCGGCTTCAACGAACTGCGCGACGCGATCTTCGTGCGGGTTGGGCAGGGCGCGATCCGCAAGCTGGCGCTTGAAACCTTCACCCACATCCATCGCCTGTCGATGCGCTACCACATCACGCGCAAGACCGGCGGCCTCAGCCGGATCATCGAGCGCGGGGTGAAGGGCGTCGACTTCCTGCTGCGCTTCCTTCTGCTGTCGGTCGGGCCGTTGATCCTCGAATTGACCATGGTGACGATCATCTTCGCCTGGGTCTTCGACTGGCGCTATGCCGCAGTCGTCGCCATCACCATCGCGCTCTACGTCACCTTCACCTTCCGCATCACCGAATGGCGCGTCGGCATCCGCCGCCAGATGAACGAGCAGGACACCGACGCCAACCAGAAGGCCATCGACAGCCTTCTGAACTTCGAGACGGTGAAGTATTTCGGCGCCGAAGCGCGCGAGGCCGCCCGCTATGACAAGGCGATGGAGGGGTATGAGTCCGCTGCGGTCAAGACCGGCCTGTCCCTGTCGGCCCTGAACTTCGGGCAGGGGCTTATCATCACCACAGGCCTTGTGATCGTCATGGTCATGGCTGCGATCGGCGTGCAGGAGGGCCATCTGACGGTCGGCGATTTCGTCATGGTCAACGCCTACATGATCCAGATCACGCTGCCCCTGAACTTCCTCGGCACCGTCTACCGCGAGATCCGGCAGGCGCTCGTCGACATGGGCGAGATGTTCGACCTTCTGGACCAGCCCGCCGAAGTGACCGACAAGCCCGGCGCGCCGGACCTGAAGATCAAGGGCGGAGAGATCGCGCTCAGGGACCTGCATTTCGCCTATGAGCCGGACCGCCAGATCCTGAAGGGGATCGACCTAACCGTGCCGGCCGGCAAGACCGTCGCCATCGTCGGGCCTTCGGGGTCGGGCAAGTCGACGATCGGCCGGCTTCTCTTCCGGTTCTACGACGTGACCGGGGGGGCGCTGAAGATCGACGGGCAGGACGTGCGCGACGTGACGAGCCAGAGCCTGCATGACGCGATCGGCGTCGTGCCGCAGGATACCGTCCTCTTCAACGACACGGTCCTTTACAACATCGCCTACGGACGGCCGGAGGCCAGCCGGGACGAGATCATCGACGCCGCCAAGGCCGCGCGCATCCACGATTTCATCGAAAGCCTGCCCGAGGGATACGGGACCAAGGTGGGCGAACGCGGCCTGAAGCTGTCGGGCGGTGAAAAGCAGCGGGTGGGGATCGCGCGCACGATCCTGAAGAACCCGCCGATCCTGCTGCTGGACGAGGCGACGAGCGCGCTGGACACCCAGACCGAGAAGGACATCCAGGACAGCCTCGATGCCATGGGGCGCGGCCGGACCGTCATCACCATCGCCCACCGCCTGTCGACCATCGCCGATGCTGACCGGATCGTGGTGCTGGACGCGGGCCGCATCAGCGAAGAGGGCACGCATGACGAGCTGCTGGCCCGTGGCGGCCGCTACGCCGCCATGTGGGCCCGCCAGTCCGCAGGCCTTGACGAAGAGGACGAGGATGAGGACGAGGCCCGGGTCGCATCCGCCGCCGGTGCGTGATGGCGGGCCTGACCGGGTCAGGCAATCGCGATCGCGTGAAGGGGTGCCGCGCAGCGTTGCCGCGTGACCCGCGCCCGGCGATAAAGCGGGCATGAGCGCCTCTGCCGCCCCCCACACCCCCCTGTCGCGGCTGCCCCCGGCCGGCCGGGACCTCTTGTCGGGCGTGACGCTCGCGGCCCTGCTTCTGCCAGAGGCGGTGGCCTATTCGGCGATGGCGGGGCTGACA
>Ga0056909_1000378_pt1 | contig 46907 bp, 59 predicted proteins | sample EBPBio102011_DNA_FD_62115 | JGI IMG/M metagenome (GOLD analysis project Ga0056909, IMG submission 62115) | Wastewater treatment Type I Accumulibacter community from EBPR Bioreactor in Madison, WI, USA - Reactor 1_1/10/2011_ DNA | ecosystem: Engineered > Bioreactor > EBPR > Anaerobic-Aerobic >... | reverse complement strand
TGACGCGCGATCTGGCGGCGCTGGCGCGGCGGCTGGACTAGCGGTCTAGCTTGCGCAGGTCGACGCCGTCGAGATGGGCGATGCCCGCGCGCAGCGCGCCCCAGGGCAGGGCCATGACAAGGATGCCATAGGCAAGCGCGCGGGCGGTGGCTTCGGCCATCAGGCGACGGAGGCTGCCATGCCGGGGCGGGGCCACCGGCGCGGCGGCGGGCGGTTCGGCGGGCGGTTCGGCGCCTTCGCCCAGACCCAGCAGGTCATGCACGGGCGGCGGTTCGGCGGGGCGGATTCGGCGGGCGGGGGCGCGGCGCGGTGCGGCAGATGGTGTGGCGGGCATCTCGGGCTTGCCGCCCATGATCAGGCGGATGGCGGCCAGAGAACTGTCGCGGCTGGTCTCAGGCGCGGCGCTGTCGGCCGGATCGCGGGGCGCGGCCTCCGGTGCCGCCGAGATCACGGTCAGGACCGGAGCCGGGCGGCGGGCCGGGCCGGGCGGGGCGAAGATCGTGGCGGGCGGGGCAGGGTCTTCGGCCTGGCCAAGCAGACGTGAGGAACGCGACAGGATGCCCCCCGCGCCGCGAATCGTGGCGGCGACGGTCTGGTGATGCGGCAGGTAGCGCCCGGTCCGTCCGAGCCGCGCCTCGGGCACGCGCCAGCGCCCGGACGCAACCTCATCGCCCGCCGTCCCGGCCGAACTGGCGCAGCGGCTGAACAGGCCCGCCAGCGCCTCGCGCCCGAAGATCAGGCTGGCCCGCGCGAAGGCGCGCGGCTCGAAAGGCGGGTTCTGCCGCCCTTCGGACCAGATCGGCGTGCGGCCGGGGCGGTCGGGATCTTCGGAAGGGCTGCGGCGGGAGGTTTGCTTGGCCATCGGTCTCTCGGAGATTCGGCAGAATGAGGCAGAGAAAGGCGATGGGGGCGAGTCTGAGGTCGGTTAACGGCGCAAGCGAGGCCGGAACGTGGCAGGGCCATGGCATTGACCAAGGATTGCCGGGGCCAAGGCGGGGCCGTGGCCAAGGAAAAGGGCGGCCCCGGAAGGCCGCCCTTTAAATTTCTGCTGAAACGGCAGGCGTTTAGCAGGAGTAATACATCTGGTATTCCACCGGATGCGGCGTGTGTTCGAAGGCGTAGACCTCTTCCCACTTCAGGCCGATATAGGCCTCGAGCTGGTCCTTGGTGAACACGTCGCCCGCGAGCAGGAAGTCCATGTCCTTTTCCAGCTCTTCCAGCGCCTCGCGGAGCGAGCCGCAGACGGTCGGGATGGCGGCGAGCTCTTCCGGCGGCAGATCATACAGGTCCTTGTCCGAAGCCGGGCCCGGGTCGATCTTGTTCTTGATGCCGTCAAGACCGGCCATCAGCAGCGCGGCGAAAGCCAGGTAGGGGTTCGCGGCCGGATCGGGGAAGCGGGCTTCCACGCGCTTGGCCTTGGGCGATTCCGTCCACGGAATACGGACGCAACCCGAGCGGTTGCGGGCCGAATAGGCGCGCAGGACCGGGGCTTCGAAGCCGGGGATCAGGCGCTTGTAGCTGTTGGTCGCGGGGTTGGTCAGCGCGTTCAGCGCCTTGGCGTGCTTGAGGATGCCGCCGATGAAATACAGCGCTTCCTGCGACAGGTCGGCGTATTTGTCGCCCGCGAACAGCGGCTTGCCGCCCTTCCAGATCGACATGTTCACATGCATCCCGCTGCCGTTGTCGCCCTTGATGGGCTTGGGCATGAAGGTCACGGTCTTGCCATAGGCGGCCGCGACGTTGTGGATGACATATTTGTACTTCTGGATGTTGTCGGCCTGTTCGACCAGACCGCCGAAGATCATCCCCAGTTCGTGCTGGCAGGTCGCGACCTCGTGGTGGTGCTTGTCGACCTTGATGCCCATGCGCTTCATGGTCGACAGCATCTCGCCGCGCAGATCCTGTGCCGTGTCGATCGGGTTGACCGGGAAGTAGCCGCCCTTGTAACCGGCGCGGTGCGCGAGGTTGCCGCCTTCGAAGGCCGCGTCGGTGTTCCAGGCCGCGTCTTCGGCGTCAAGCTGGTAGGACACCTTGTTCGGCGAGACGCTGTAGCGCACGTCGTCGAAGATGAAGAATTCGGCTTCGGGGCCGAAATAGGCGCTGTCACCGATGCCCGAGGATTTCAGATAGGCTTCCGCCTTGAGCGCGGTCTGGCGCGGGCAGCGGGTATAGGCCTCGCCAGTGTCGGGCTCGACCACGTTGCAATGCACGCACAGGGTTTTCTCGGCATAGAACGGGTCGATATAGACCGAAGCCGCATCGGGCATCAGCTTCATGTCGGACTGGTCGATCGACTTCCATCCGGCGATCGACGAGCCGTCGAACATGAAGCCTTCCTCGAAGAAGTCGGCATCGACCAGATCGGAGACCAGCGTCACATGCTGGAGCTTGCCCTTGGGGTCGGTGAAGCGGATGTCGACATATTCGACCTCCTCGTCCTTGATCAGTTTCAGAGCCTTGTCCACGGCGCTCATCTGACTGCCTTTCGCTGGGGGGTTGTCACTGTCGGGGGCTTGCGCCGCCCGGGGTTCGGGTCCGGCTGGCCCGGGGATCTGCATCGGCGGCAGGGTCCCCCGGGCTGGCCGGCGGAGTTCAGACCGCGTCGTCGCCGGTTTCGCCGGTGCGGATGCGGATCGCCTGTTCGACGGGCGAGACGAAGATCTTGCCGTCGCCGATCTTGTCGGTGCGGGCGGCATTGGTGATCGCCTCGATGGCGGCTTCGACCATGTCATCGGTCAGCACGACCTCGATCTTCACCTTGGGCAGGAAGTCGACGACATATTCGGCGCCGCGATACAGTTCGGTATGGCCCTTCTGGCGGCCGAAGCCCTTGACCTCGGTCACCGAGAGGCCCTGGATGCCGGCTTCCTGAAGCGCTTCCTTCACCTCGTCGAGCTTGAAGGGTTTGATGATCGCTTCGATTTTCTTCATGGGCCGCCTCCCCCGTCTTTCGGATCGTTCCTTGCGCTGGTCACACCACTTCCCCGAGGGCGGGACAATGTGTCAAGGAATGTGCAGGGGCGCGGTGCTGGTGAAAATGCAGGCGTGTGGTGAAAATTTGCGCAATACGCCTGTAGATTGGGCAGAAGTGAATCGAAAGGTGCTGGCTCTATGACCGAACTCCTGACTGCAGCGCAAATGCGGGCCATCGAACAGGCGGCGATTGCGTCGGGCGAGGTGACCGGGCTTGAGCTGATGGAGCGCGCCGGGCGCGGCGTGGTCGAGGCGATTTTCGAGGAATGGCCGGAGCTGCGCGCCACCTCGCACCGGGCGGTGGTGCTGTGCGGGCCGGGCAACAATGGCGGCGACGGGTTCGTCGTGGCGCGGCTGTTGAAGGGCTGGGGCTGGGCGGTGGAGGTGTTCCTCTACGGCGATCCGGAGCGGCTGCCGCCGGATGCGCGGGTGAATTATGAGCGGTGGCGGGCGTTGGGGGAGGTGCGGCTCTGGAGCCGTGCCATCGTCGACGAAGCGGCCGCCGATCTCTATGTCGACGCGCTATTCGGAGCGGGGTTGACGCGACCGCCTGCAGAGGAGGTGCTGACTGTTCTTGGCGCTTTGTATGCCGGTGGCCACAGCATCGACAGAATGGTCGCGGTCGATGTGCCATCCGGACTGTGCATGGATAGCGGGCGGGTTTTGGGAGAGGAGGCCGTCTATGCATTCCTGACCGTCAGCTTCCATGCCGCAAGGCATGGCCACTACCTTGCCGACAGCCCCCATTACTGCACGAAGCTGTGTATCAGGGATATCGGGCTGGAACCGACCGCACAAAGGATGGGTCAGGAGAGGCTTGATCTTCCCGAGGGGCAGCGGCGGGCGGCAATAAGGGAAACGGTGCAGCTGACCTTCGAAACGCCTCAGTTGTACAAGGGGTCAGATGAGCACAAATACTCCCACGGTCATGCCCTCATCCTCTCCGGCCCCTCCGGGCGCGGTGGGGCGGCGCGGTTGGCGGCGCGGGGGGCGCTGCGGATCGGGGCGGGGGTGGTGACGGTGGGGTGTCCGCCCGAGGCCATCCCAGAGAATGCCGCGCGCCTGGATGCGGTGATGCTGCGGGGCGTGGCGGATTGGGCGGCGCTGGCCGAGGTGTTGGCGGATGCGCGGATCAATGCAATGTGCCTGGGGCCGGGGATGGGGACGGGCGCGCGAGAGGCGGGGTTGGTCGCGGCGGCGCTTGGGGCGGTGCGTGCCGAGCACGCACCCTACGGCGGGCGGGGGCTTGTGCTGGATGCCGATGCGCTGACGATCCTGTCGCGAACCCCCGACCTCTTCACCGCCCTGCACGAAGGCTGCGTCCTGACCCCCCATGCCGGCGAATTCGCCCGCCTTTTCCCCGACATCGCGGCGAAGCTTTCAGCCCCCGCCACCAAAGGCCCGGCCTATTCCAAGGTCGATGCCACGCGCGAGGCGGGGGCGCGGGCGGGCTGCGTGGTGCTCTACAAGGGGCCGGATACGGTGATTGCCGCGCCGGACGGGCGCTGCGCCATCAACTCGGCCCATTACGACCGGGCGGCGCCCTGGCTGGCGACGGCGGGGTCGGGGGATGTGCTGGCGGGGTTCATCAGCGGGCTTCTGGCGCGGGGCTTTGCGCCCTTTGACGCGGCCTGCACGGCGGCCTGGCTGCATGTGGAATGCGCGCGCAGCTTCGGGCCGGGGCTGATTGCCGAAGACCTGCCGGAAGAATTGCCGAAAGTGTTCCGGGCGCTGGGGCTGTGAGGGACGCAAGAACCCATCAAGGATTCTGCGACTTTCTTCGAAGGATTTTGCCTCAGGCCGTCACGGTCGCCGGGGTGCAGGCAAGTTCCAGCCCGCCGGCATAGACCACTTCCTCAGCCGCGAAGCGCAGGGTGAAGAGGCGGACCTCGGCCACGGTCTCGCGGCGGATATATTCGCCATCGGTCAGGCGCTGCGCCTCGACCATGGCGCTGTCGCGGCCGAACATGGCCTGGGCGCGCCAGTCGCGCACGAAGACCGGCTGGGTCGGCGCGACGAAAAGATCGGCCTCGGGCTTGTCATGGCCCAGGGCCGAGGCGGAGATGCGCACCATCTCGACCCCGCGCAGCAGCGAGACCTCGATGTCGATCAGCTTGCGCGCACCGGCGCGGGTGATCACCCGGTCGCCGGGGGCCAGGAACTGGACCGGCAATTCGCCGTCAAGCGTCAGGACATTGGTGCCTGCCGTGATGCCCTGGGCGGGCGCCGCGTCGCGCGCCATCTCGACGCCGGAAATCGCTAGGGCAAGCTGAGACATCGCGGTCTTCCTGCTGCATGACATGCACTGCCTCATGTTTTTTCCGCCAACTATGGCAGGAATGCGCCCCTGCGGGGGAGTTATCCGGGCAAGCCCGCCCTTTTCGCCGCGGAGTTGTGGCGGAAATGCGGCAAGATTTTCCGACTCGCATCCGCGCGCGGCCTGTAATAGAAGGGCGCGGAATTTCCGGGGTCCGGTTTGGCGCCTTCCTGCACAGGGGGGCGGCGGTCGGGTATGCCGGGGGTAGGAATGCGGGTGTGGCGGAATTGGCAGACGCACCGGATTTAGGTTCCGGCGCCTTACGGCGTGGGGGTTCAAGTCCCTTCACCCGCACCAAGGATCGGTTGGGAAGGAAGAGAAACGAATGCAGGTCACCGAGACCCTGAAAGACGGCCTCAAGCGCGGCTACACCATCACGGTGACGGCGGCCGAGCTGGACGCGAAAGTCCAGGAAAAGCTGATCGAGGCGCAGCCCGAGGTCGAGATCAAGGGCTTCCGCAAGGGCAAGGTGCCGCTGGCCATCCTGAAAAAGCAGTTCGGCCCGCGCATCCTGGGCGATGCGATGCAGGATGCCGTCGACACCGCCATGAAGGATCACTTCGAGGCGACCGGCGACCGTCCGGCCCTGCAGCCCGACGTCAAGATGGTGGGCGGCGAGGAGTGGAAAGAGGGCAACGACGTCGTCGTCGAGATGTCCTATGAAGCCCTGCCCGAAATCCCGGATTTCGACGCCGGCAAGATCAAGCTGGAAAAGCTGATCGTGAAGGCCGACGACGCCGCGGTCGACGAGGCGCTGAAGAACCTGGCCGACAATGCCAAGAGCTTCGATGACCGCAAGAAGGGCGCGAAGGCCAAGGACGGCGACCAGATCACGATCGACTTCAAGGGCTCGGTCGATGGCGAGCTGTTCGAGGGCGGTTCGGCCGAAGATTACCCGCTGGTCCTGGGTTCGGGCTCGTTCATCCCCGGCTTCGAGGCCCAGCTTGTCGGCGCCAAGGTCGGTGACGAGGTCGAGGTGAAGGTGGACTTCCCGGCCGAATACGGTGCCAAGCACCTCGCGGGCAAGGCCGCGGTCTTCGCCTGCACCGTCAAGGCCGTGAAAGAGCCGAAGGCGGCCGAGATCGATGACGAACTGGCCAAGAAGTTCGGCGCCGAGGATCTGGCCGCGCTGAAGACCCAGGTCTCGGGCCGTCTGGAAGCGGAATATGCCGGCGCCTCGCGCGCGGTGCTGAAGCGCGGGCTGCTGGATCAGCTTGACGGGCTGGTGAAGTTCGACCTGCCGTCGAAGCTGGTCGAGGCCGAGGCCGCCCAGATCGCGCATCAGCTGTGGCATGAAGAGCATCCGGAAGAGCATGGCCACAACCATGGCCATGTCGAGCCGACGGACGAGCACAAGAAGCTGGCCGAGCGTCGCGTGCGCCTGGGCCTCTTGCTGGCCGAAGTGGGCAAGAAGGCCGAAGTGACGGTGACCGATGCCGAGATGACCCAGGCGGTCCTGTCTGCGGCGCGTCAGTATCCGGGCCAGGAGCGTGCCTATTTCGAGTTCGTGCAGAAGAACCCGCAAGTGCAGCAGCAGCTGCGCGCGCCGATCTTCGAGGACAAGGTGGTCGATCTGATCGTGGGTCAGGCCAAGGTGACCGAGAAGGAAATCGGCAAGGACGACCTGCAAAAGGCCGTCGAGGCGCTGGACGAGCTGTAAGCGACCCCGATCTTTCTGCGAAGAACCACAAAGGCCGCGCCGCAGAGCGCGGCCTTTTTCTTTGGGCAAGTGCGGTGGCGCGGGGCAGGTTATCTGTCATCGTGACAGGCCAGGTCCTGGACGTGGACTGGCTGGCTTCGCCCGGATCCAACCGGGCGCGGGCCTCAGCTTGCTGCTTCGCTTGGGGCGCTGGCTGCGGCGGCTTGGCGGATCACGATCAGGCCCGCGGCGATGATGACGCCGATGCCGAGCCAGCCGAGGCGGTCTGGCAGTTCCGACCAGAACAGCCAGCCCCGAAGCACGCCCCAGAACATGAAACTGTACTCGAAAGGCGCGATCGTGGCCGAGGGGGCGATCCGATAGGCTTGGGTCAGCAGGGTCAGGCCGATGGCGGCAATCACGCCGCACGAGGCCATGAGGGCGAGGTCCTTCATGCCGGGCGTGATCCAGCCCCGGGTCAGAAAGGTCATGGCGAGGTGGCCGGTCTGAGCAAGGGCGCCGCTGCCATAGATCACCGAAAAGACAAGCGCGCAGAGCAGGAAGGCTGTGCAGGACCATGGCCTGATGCAGCGGCTAATCGCCCGACAGGCTCTTGAGAATGGGGTCCTGCACGGAAAAGACCGCAATCCCCGTGACGAGGCAGAGGATTCCGGTAAGGGCGGGGCTGCGCGGTCATGACGTGGCAGGCTGGCCTGCGGGCCGCGCCTTGCTGGGCGGTTCGCGACAGGGTCTTGTCAATGCGCGGCAGGGTTTTGCGGGCCCTGTGGGGCTTTTGCGCATGGCGCCGGGGGGGGCAGGCGGGAAGACCGATCGGCGGGGGCGATCCGCCGTCGCGCCGACAGAAAGCCCCGGCGGCCAGGGAGCGCGGCGCGCCAGGGCCGGGCCGGGCGCGCCCGGCCCGAAGCAAGGGGTCAGTGGACGCGGAACAGCGTAAGGCGCGGGGTGTGGGTTTCTTCCGTCGCGGCGGCGGGGGCGGGCGTGGCGCCGGTTGCGCGGGCCATCCGGGCGCGGGCGCGGGCCAGCGCGGGCGGCACTTCGCCACGCTCTTCCGGCTCGGCGGCGACGCGCATTCCCGGCATCAGCACGAAGAGACGCGAGGCCTTGCGACCGACCGAGATCGAGCGGATGTCCATCGCGCCGGGGCGGCCCAGGGCGCGGCGGCGGATCGCGATGTCGATCATCGTGGGGGCTTCGTCAAAGGCCAGGGTGACGGTGTTTTCGCCCTCGCGCAGCTCGACCAGCCACTGCAACTGACGGCAGGCGTTGATCGCCGCGATGCGCCCTTGCGACGCCCGTGCGGTAAGTTCCTTGCCAGCGACTTCAAAGTTGTGGGTCAGGTCGGTCATGGCGTATCTTCCCTTATAGGTTGTATGTGCGGGCAACACCCGGCGGGAGAACTCGATAGGCTGCGCGACATGCGGGGGCCGTGGCCGCAATGGGCTGCGGCCGTGGGGTTTGTACGCTAAGTCGCTGATCTTGTTGAAACTATGGTAATTGTTAACCAGAATTTGGGCGTTGGCAAGGGGTTGAAATCAGGAAGAAATCCGCGATTTTCGGCCATGGAATTGCCGCTTTTGGCAAGGCGGGTGAACAACCGAAGGCTGTGCTTCTTCTTGATTGCGGCGAAAGCGAGGCAGCGTCTGGCGCGGGTTGGGGGAATTCGTGTCAGCATTGTGGCGCAGCGCCTTGGGGCGGATTTCGCCCCTCCTGCCGGTTTTTCGCGAATCTACGCCCGAAGGGGCGGCGGATTCGCCGCAGCGTCGAGCAGTGATTCGCGCAAGGGCGCAGATGCTCGATCCGGCGTTTGGAGGCGTTGGGCGCAAGCACCTGAGGGGGCAGGCGGCCCGGGCGATCCGGCAACCCATGCGCGCGCATGTCGGATGGAGCGCGCCTCGTCGATGGCATGCTGAAGAAGCCGCTGTGGGCGGGGAAGGCACGAAAGCCTCCGGGCACCCCCGTGGCCTGACGACAAGCCGCTCGCGTTGCAAAACGCCCCGAAAACGACAAAAGCCGCCCTGCGAGGCGGCCTTTATCGTGTTGTAATCTCTACGAGATTTTGGCTCCGGCGGTAGGGATCGAACCTACGACCAATTGATTAACAGTCAACTGCTCTACCGCTGAGCTACGCCGGAACACGGGGGCCGTATAGCAAGCGGTCTGGGGGGCGGCAAGGGGCAAAAGATCAGATTCGTGACGCCGTCGCGACGCCGGGATCACAGCAGGCGAAACCGCGCGCCGGGCAGGGGCAAGGGATCGGCGCCGACCAGGTTTCTTGATGCAAGATCAATCAGATGCGCCAGGGCATTGCGGCTTGCGGCGGGCAGGAGCGCCGGGTCGGTCCCGGCATAGGCCGCGGCCGTGATCGCCGGAAGGGTCGCGTGGCCCGCCGCCAGCGCCGCCAGCACCCGGGTCTCGCGGCCAAGGCGATGGGCGGTCAGCTCGGCCAGCCGTGCCGCCGGGTTGGCGATCGGCGCGCCATGGGCGGGCAGGATCAGCCGCCAGTCATGCGCAGCCAGCCGGGCCAGCGAAGCCATATAGGCCCCCATATCGCCCTCGGGCGGCGAGACCAGGCTGGGCGCCCAGCCCATGACATGGTCGCCGCTGAACAGAACATCGCCCCAGGCGAAGGCGAGATGCGCCCCCATATGGCCGGGCGTATGCAGCGCGGTCAGCGGGCCGGCGGCGGTGTCGATCACATCGCCATCGGCCAGGCGGCGGTCCGGGACGAAGGCGGCGTCCACGCCTTCGCCGCCCGTCAGCCCCGCCGCCGCCAGCCGGTTGTTCAGGGCGCTGCGCCCGCTGCCGGCCGGGCCGAAGCCCAGCGTTGGGGCGCCGGTGGCGCGTTGCAGCGCCGGGACCAGCGCCGAATGGTCGAGATGCGGATGGCTGACCAGGATCGCCGCGACATGCTCGTCCGGCGCCAGCGCGCCAAGGATCGCCGCCAGATGGGCGGGATCATCCGGGCCGGGATCGATCACCGTCACCGCGCCCTGGCCCAGCAGGAAGGTGGTGGTGCCCGGCCCGGTCATGGGCGAAGGATTGGCGGCCAGCACCCGCCGCAGCCCGGACAGGGCCGTTCCTGCCGAACCCGTGTCCTGCCCCTTTCCATCCGCGTCCCGCATCTTTAGCCTCGCCGCCATGTTCACCGTCAAAGAGCTGATCCCCCGCGGCATCTATGGCCGCGCCGCGCTGATCCTGATCCTGCCGATCGTCATGATCCAGCTGATCGTGTCCACCGCCTTCATCCAGCGGCATTTCGAAGGCGTGACCGAGCAGATGACAAGGGGGGTCGCGCTGGATCTGGCCTTCGTTCTGGCCGAATTCAATTCCGGCAGCCATGCCCAGGATGCGCTGCGCCGCGCGCGGGCCGTGGCGGGGCCGCTGCAGGTCACGCTGACCCTGCCCGCCGGGGCCGAGGCGCCGACGATGGAAGCGCGCGCCTTCTATGACGTGTCGGGCCGGGCGATCATCCGCACCCTGCGCGATTCCCTGCCCGATCTGGTCGGGGCGGATGTCTCGGGCAGCGACCGCATCGTGCATCTGCGCTTTGCCACCCGCTTCGGCGATCTTCAGGCCGATCTGTCGCGCAAGCGGCTGTCGGCCTCGAACCCGCACCAGTTGCTGGTGATCATGATCCTGGCCTCGGTTCTGATGACGGTGATCGCCTATTACTTCCTGCGCCGCCAGTTGCGGCCGATCCGCCAGCTTGCCAGCGCCGCCGAGGCCTTTGGCCGGGGCGAGCGCATCGCCTTCAAGGCGCGGGGTGCGTTGGAGGTGCGGGCGGCGGGGCGCGCCTTCCTTGATATGCGCAACCGCATCGAGCGGCAGATGGAACAGCGCACGCTGATGCTGTCAGGGGTCAGCCACGATCTGCGCACGCCCCTGACGCGGATGCGGCTGGGCCTGTCCTTCCTGCCCGAGGATGACGAGGTGAAAGGGCTGAAGGAGGATGTCGCCCAGATGGAGCGGCTGGTCGACGAATTCCTGACCTTCGTGCGCGGTGACGCGATCGAGGGCGGGGCGGAAGAGACCGATGCGCTGACCCTCGCGGGCGAGGTGGTCGAGGCCGCCCGCCGCGGCGGCGGCGAAGCGGCGCTCTTGCCGGTCGAGGGCCGGGTGCCGCCGGTGCGGCTGCGCGCCGACAGCGTGCGGCGGGCGCTGGAGAATCTGATCGGCAATGCGCTGCGCCATGGCACGCGGGCGGAACTGTCGCTGCGCGTGACCGCGCATCACCTGATCTTCACGGTCGAGGATGACGGGCCGGGCATTCCCGAAGACCGCCGCGACGAGGCGCTGCGTCCCTTCACCCGGCTTGAGGCCGCGCGCGACCCGAACCGGGGCGGCGGGGTCGGGCTGGGCCTGTCGATTGCCGCCGATATCGCGCGCGGCCATGGCGGGGCGCTGGTCCTGGGCAAAAGCGCGCGGCTGGGGGGGCTGAAAGCCGAGTTTTCTGTCGCGCTGTAGCGGCGCGGAGCGGCGGTCGGCCCCAACGGGCCGCTTCAGCCGTTCCCGCGTGCGAAGAACAGGCCCGCATCCTCGGCCGCGCGGCGCAGCGCGAAGGATTTGTTGACCGTCTCCTGATACTCGGCCTCGGGGTCGCTGTCATAGACCACGCCGCCACCCGCCTGGATGTAAAGCTGCCGGTCCTTCAGGACGGCGGTGCGCAGCGCGATGCAGAAATCCATCTCGCCATTGGCGGCGAAATAGCCGACGCCGCCGCCATAGACACCGCGCTTTTCCGGCTCCAGCTCGTCGATGATCTCCATCGCCCGCACTTTCGGCGCGCCCGAGACGGTGCCCGCAGGCAGTCCCGCCAGCAGGGCCGACAGGGCATCTTCGCCCTCGCGGATCTCGCCCACCACGTTCGAGACGATATGCATGACGTGGCTGTAGCGTTCGATGATGAATTTCTCGGTCGGATGCACCGTGCCGATCTTGGCCACCCGGCCCACATCGTTGCGGCCAAGGTCCAGAAGCATCAGGTGTTCGGCCAGTTCCTTCTTGTCGGACAGAAGGTCCAGCTCCAACGCCTTGTCTTCTTCCGGCGTCGCGCCGCGCTTGCGGGTGCCGGCGATGGGGCGCACCGTCACTTCGCCGTCGCGCAGACGGACCAGGATTTCCGGGCTGGCGCCGATGACCTGGAAGCCGCCGAAATTGAAGAAGAACATGAAGGGCGAGGGGTTGGTGCGCCGCAGGCTGCGGTAAAGCGCGAAAGGCGGCAGGGCGAATTCCAGCGACCAGCGCTGCGAGGGCACGACCTGGAAGATGTCGCCTGCGCGGATATAGTCCTTGGCCTTTTCCACCGCCGCCTTATAGGCCTCATGGCTGAAATTCGACCGCGGCGCGCCGACCGGGGCCGCCTGGCCCAGATCGCGGCTGGCGGCGGCGGGGGCGCGGTCGAGATCGCGCAGCGCATCCATCACCCGTTCTGCCGCCTGCGCATAGGCGGCGCGGGCCGACAGGCCCGAGGCTGCCCAGGCGGGCGCGACCAGCGTGACCTCGCCCTTGACCCCGTCCAGCACCGCCACCACCGAGGGGCGCATCAGCACGGCATCGGGCAGGCCCAGAGTGTCGGGCGGGCAATCGGGCAGGCGCTCGACCAGGCGGATCATGTCATAGCCCAGATAGCCGAACAGCCCGGCCGAGACGGCAGGCAGGCCCTCGGGCGTGTCGATCCGGCTTTCGGCGATCAGCGCCCGCAAATTGGCCAGCGGATGGCCGGTCTGCGGCTGAAAGGCCGCCGCATCGAAGCGGGCCTCGCGGTTGATTTCCGAAACCTCGCCCCGGCAGCGCCAGATCAGGTCGGGCTTGAGGCCGACGATGGAATAGCGCCCGCGCACCTCGCCGCCGGTCACTGATTCCAGCATGAACGTGTCGGTCCGCGCCTCGCCCAGCTTGAGCATCAGCGAGACCGGCGTGTCCAGATCGGCGGCAAGCCGGGCCCAGACCAACTGGTTCTCGCCCCGCGCCCAGGCGGATTCGAAAGCTTCGAAAGACGGCTCGAGCATCATTTCAGGCTCGTGTTGACGGCAGAGATGGCCGCCTGGTCCAGATAGATGCCCGCCGCATCCTCAAGCGCCCCGGCATAGCCCTGCATCGCGTCGCTGGCGAAGGCCTGCTCGATCTGGCTGGCAAGCGAGGCTTTCAGCGCCGTCGCCGCATCGCCGCTCTCCTCGGCGGGCTGGATCGCGTCAAGACGCACCAGGGCGACGAAATCGCCATCCTCGATCACCTTGAGATCGCCTTCCGCCATGGTGAAGACATCCGGGATCAGGGTCTTCGGCGCGCCTTCGACAAAGCCGTCGCGGGCAATCTCGGGCGTCACATCGACGATGCCCAACCCACCCAGCGCGGTGCCGCCCTCGGCCGCGGCCTTGAAGGCCACCGCCTGCGCGGAAAGCGCCTTGGCCAGCGCCTCCTTGCGCCAATCCTCGGCAACCTTGTCGCGCGCCTCGTCAAAGGGGATCGGGGCGGCGGGGACGGTTTCCTTGAATTCCAGCGCGACGACACCGCCATCTTCCAGCACGATGGCTTCGGGGAAATCGCCTTGCTTTACCGCTTCGGCGGCGGTGCGGAAGGCCTGATAACCCTCGACCGGCTCGGTGCCCTGCTGGCCCGGCACATGGTCCAGCGTCGAAAACTCCATGCCCATTTCCTTGGCAAGGTCTTCCAGCGTCTCGCCGCCCGCCAGAAGATCGTCGATCTGTTCGACCTTGTCGGCGATGGCGCGGCGGGCCGCATCCATCTTCAACTCGCCCGCCAGTTCTTCCTTGGCCTCGTCGAAGGTCGTGTTCTGGCCTTCCAGCACGCCATTCACCCGAAACAGGGCCGGGCCAAGGTTGCTGTCACCCGCGACGACATCGCCATTCGCGGCGGCGAAGATCGCGGCTCCGGCGGTGCCCAGATCGGTCTCGGACACATCGCCCAGGTCGATGGCGTCCAGGGTCAGGCCGCGCGCCTCGACCAGTTGCTCGAAGGTCTGGCTGCCTGCTTTCAGCGCGGCCTCGGCGGCATCGCGGGCGGCGGCGTCGGGATAGACCAGCCGCTCGACCAGACGCCGTTCCGGCTGGACGAATTCCGCCAGGCGGTCGTCATACATCTTCTTCAGCACGGTCTCGTCGACCGGCTGATCCGCGGCGATCATGTCGGGCAGCAGCAGCGCATAGGCGATGCGCTTGGATTCCGGTTTGGTGAAACGGTCGATATGGGCGTCGTAATGCGCCTTCAGTTGCTCGTCCGTCGCCTCGGCCAGGGGCGTCGCCAGATCGGCTTCGGTCAGCTGGATCATCGAGAAGCCGCGCCGTTCCGCGATATAGCGGTACATGGCATCGACCATGGCCTGCGGGGCGGTAAAGCCGCCCGACACCGCGCCCTGCAGAAGCGACCGCGCCACATCGCCACGCACGGCGGTTTCATAGTCGCGTTCGGTCCAGCCATTCTGTTGCAGAGCCATGCGATAGGTCTCGCGGTCGAACTTGCCCGAGATGCCCTGGAAGCTTTGCTGTTTCATCACTTCGGCGGCGACGCTGTCATCGCCGATCGAGATGCCGATGCGCTGCGCTTCATTATCCAGCGCGGCGCGGGTGACCAGATTGGCCAGCGCCTGCTTGTCGAGGCCAAAGGCCATGGCCTCGGATATCCCGATCTGCGTGCCGATCTGCTGGCTGAAAGCCGCCGCCTCCTGCCGCACAGCGCGGGCATAGTCGTTGACGCTGATCTGCGCCCCGCCAACCGCGCCGACCGACGAGACGCCGCCGCCGAAATTGGTGACGCCAAAGCCGCTGAGGCCGCCGACAAGCATGGCCAGCAACAGCCATCCCATCACCGTGGTGCCCCGCTTGCGCGGCTTCTTTTCTTCGGTCTCGGCGGGCTTGGCCATGGTCACTTTCCGCAAGGCTGCAAGGTTCGGAACTGTCTAGAGACAAGGGCGGCGGGGGGCAAGGGCGGCAAGGCCGCCCCGCCTGCGGCTCAGGGCCGGAAAGCGGCGAGGCGGGCGAACATCTCGGCAATGCCCGTCGCATCGACATTGGCGAAAGCGATGCGGATCTGGCGCTTTCCGGCGGCGCTGCCTTCGGGATGGAACATGGTGCCTGGCAGCATCAGGATGGCGCAATCATCGACCAGCCTTTTGCACAGCACGTCCGACGCCATGTCGAACGGGTGTTCCACACAGGCGAAATAGGCGCCGCAGCCGAGAAGCTTCCAGCCCTTCAGCGCACCGAACCCCTGTTCCATCGCGCGGCGGCGGGCCAGGATCTCGTCGCGTTCGCCCGCCACCCATTGCCGCAGGTTCTGCATCCCCCATAGCGCGCCGATCTGGCCCAGCTGGCTGGGGCAGATGGCGACCGTGTCGAGAAACTTCTCGACCTCGGCCAGCCGCTCGGCGCTTGCGACGATGGACCCCACCCGATGCCCGGTCAGCCGGTAGGCCTTCGAGAAGGAATAGAGTTGCACCAGCGTGTCAGACCAGTCGGGATCGGCGAACAGGTCATGCGGGCGGCCGCCCAGTTCCACCGAATGGCGGCTGTCGAAATCGCGATAGGTCTCGTCCAGCACCAGCGCGATTCCGCGTGCCCGGCACAGATCGCGGAAGGCGGTGACGGTTTCGGCCGGATATTCCACCCCGCCCGGATTGTTCGGGGTGACCAGAACGATGGCGCGGGTCTTGCCTGTGATCAGCGCCTCGGCGGCGGCAGCATCGGGGATCAGCGTCGCGCCCGTCTCAAGCGGCACAGTCGTGACGCCCTGCATGTCAAGCCACATCTTGTGGTTGAAATACCATGGCGTCGGCAGGATCACCTCGTCGCCCGCGCCCGCAAGCGTGGCCATGATCGCGCAGAAGGCCTGGTTGCAGCCCTGGGTGATCGCGACCTGATCGGCGGCGATGGCGCCGCCATAGGCGGCCGAGAATTGCGCCGCGATTTCGGCGCGCAGCGCGGGCAGGCCCAGGACTGGGCCGTAAAGATGCGCCTGCGGATCGTTCAGCGCCGCTTCGGCCAGCGCCTGGCGCAGACCCAAGGGCGGGCTGTCCACCGGCGCGGCCTGGCTGACATTGATCAACGGGCGGTCGGGCGCGAAGGTCTTGCCGGCGATCCAGCGCCGCGCCTCCATCACCGGCGGCGGCTCGGTCGCGGCGAAGGCGGGGTTCAGGGGCAAGGACATGGCTTTGTCTCCTTCGGATCGGGGCGGGCGGCGGCGGGGCGGCGGCGCAGGCTGCGATATTCCTGCCAGACCAGGGCGATCATCGCCATGTCGAACAGCGCCAGCGCCAGCAGGAAAGGCGAGCCGGTATGCAGCCCCTCAAGGCTTTCATATCCGGCAAACCCGGCCAGCGCGACCATGGCCAGCGGATAGGCCCAGGTCACGCGCGCGATCAACAACAGCATGAAGCCCAGTTTCAGCCCGCCATGAAAGGCCAGATAGAGGCCGTAGAAATGCTGGTCTGCCAGCGGAAAGCCATGCGCCAGCGGGCGCAGCAGGTGATGCGCCAGGCTTGCCAGACGTTCATGCGGCTCTTCGGCGATCTCGTAGCGGGTCAGCCAGTCCGCCAGCCGGACGAAGGCGACATTCGGCGTCAGCAGAAGGCCCATACCTGCCAGCGCCTCAAGCCCGCCCAGCGCGGCCTTGATCGTCGCCCCGGCCTCGAACAGCCAGTGCAGCAGGCGGGGCCGGTCGGTCATCGGCGTCAGTCGGCACCGCGATAGGGCTGGACATATTGCAGCGCCATATCCCAGGGGAAGAAGATCCAGGTGTCCTGCGACACCTCGGTCACATAGGTGTCGACCTGCGGTTTGCCATGCGGCTTGGCATAGACGGTGGCGAAATGGGCGCGCGGATACAGTTTGCGCACCAGTTCCAGCGTCTTTCCGCTGTCGACAAGGTCATCCACCACCAGAATGCCGGTGCCGTCGCCCATCAGTTCGGCCTGCGGCGCCTTGATCACCTGCGCCTCGGTCCGCGACTGGTGGCTGTAGGATTTCACGCTGATCGTGTCGATCACGCGGATGTCCAGCTCGCGCCCTACGATCATCGCCGGCACCAGCCCGCCGCGCGTGATGGCGACCACGGCCCGCCAGGCCCCCGCATCCGGCCCCTTGCCATCCAGCCGCCAGGACAGCGCCCGGGCGTCACGATGGATCTGGTCCCAGCTGACATGGAATCCCTTCTCATGCGGCAGGCGGTCGGAGGACATGGTTCTTGCTCCTCAGGTGGCGGCGATCTTGATCCCCAGCGCGGCAAGGCAGGCGCCGAAGCTGCGGTCGATCAGGGTTTTCAGGCTGATATACTTGGCCCGCGTGCGGTCGAGCGAGAAGATGCGGGCGACGATGGTGTTCCAGACCGTCTCGTTCAGGAAAACCACCGCCAGCAGGGCGGCATAGACCCAGGGCGCGGTGCCCTGCGGCACGGTGCCCAGGAAGATCGCGGAAAACATCACGGCGGGTTTGGGATTGGCCAATTGGGTGAAAAGACCCAGGCGGAAGGCAGATGCCGGCGAGCGGGGCAGGGGCCGCTCGTCGCCCTGCGCCAAGGGTTTCGCCGCATCGCGCCATAGGTGCCAGGCCATCCAGCAAAGATAGGCGCCGCCGCCGATCTTCAGCGCCCAGAGCGCCCAGGGCGCCACGGCGAAGACCAGGTTCAGCCCGAACATGGCGGCCGAGGCCCAGACCACCGCCCCCGCGCCGATCCCCATCGCCAGCATCGCGCCGGTGCGGAAGCCCTCGGTCAGCCCGGTGCGGGCCGCCATCAGGACTGCCGGGCCGGGGCTGACCGCGGCAAAGAGGGAAAGGCCCGCGAAGGCCAGGAAGGCCCCCGGTGTCATCATTGCCCGCCTTCGGCGCGCCCGGTCAGAAGGCCGATATCCGGCGCGTCGATCGCCTTCATGCCGACGACATGATAGCCGCAATCGACATGCAGGTTCTCGCCCGTGGTGCCCGAACCCAGATCCGACAGCAGGAACAGCGCGGCCTTGCCGACCTCTTCCTGCGTGACGTTGCGGCGCAGGGGCGAATTCAGCTCGTTCCATTTCAGGATATAGCGGAAATCGCCGATGCCGCTGGCGGCCAGCGTCTTGATCGGACCGGCGCTGATCGCATTGACGCGGATGCCGTCCTTGCCGAAATCCTCGGCCAGATATTTGACGCTGGCTTCCAGCGCGGCCTTGCACAGGCCCATCACATTGTAATGCGGCATGACCTTTTCGGCACCGTAATAGGTCAGCGTCAACATGCTGCCGCCCGGCCCCATCAGCGCGCCTGCGCGGCGGCAGACGGCGGTGAAGGAATAGACCGAAATGTCCATCGACATCAGGAAATTCGCGCGCGAGGTTTCCACATAGCGGCCGCGCAGCTCGTTCTTGTCGGAAAAGCCGATGGCATGGACGACGAAGTCAAGCCCGCCCCATTCCGCCTTCACCCAGTCGAACAGCGCATCCAGGCTTTCCTCCGACGAGACGTCGCATTCGAAAAGCCGGGGCGATCCCAGACTTGCGGCCAAAGGTTCGACCCGCTTCTTCAGCGCCTCGCCCTGATACGAGAAGGCCAGTTCCGCCCCCTGCGCCGCAACGGCCTGGGCGATGCCCCAGGCGATCGACTTGTCATTGGCAAGGCCCATGATGAGCCCACGCTTGCCTGCCATCAGTCCGGTTGACATTCCCAGTCCCTCACCCTCCCTTACGGCACGTTGAGGTCGGTGTTTAGGCGGAAAGGTGCTGCGCTGCAAGGGCGCGGCGGCGGCCGCGATTGGAGGCGGGATCATGGGCGCGGGAACGGAGTCAACCATAGGCGGCAATGCGGTCCGCAGCGGAATTTTCGCGGGCGACGACCCCTTTGCCATCGCCGCGGCCTGGCTGGCCGAGGCCGAGCGGAGCGAGCCGAACGACGCCAATGCCATCGCGCTGGCCACGGTGGACGCGGCGGGCCTGCCCAATGTCCGCATGGTCCTGCTGAAAGAGATCGAGGTTGCCGGCGGCGGCGACGGGGCCTTCGTCTTCTATACGAATTACGGTTCGAAAAAGGCCGAAGAGATCGAGCAGGCCGGCAAGGCCGCCTTCGTGCTGCATTGGAAATCGCTGCGCCGCCAGATCCGGGTGCGCGGCATGGTGACCCGCGAGGAGGGGCCGCAGGCGGATGAATACTTCGCCAGCCGCAGCCTGAAGTCACGCCTGGGCGCCTGGGCCAGCAAACAGTCGCAGCCCCTGTCCTCGCGCGAGGCGCTGATGGCCGAGGTGGCGAAGGTGACGCTGTCGCAGGGCACCGCGCCGCGCCGCCCGCCCTTCTGGGGTGGCTTCAGGATTCGCCCGGTCGAGATCGAATTTTGGGCAGATGGCGCCTTCCGCCTGCACGACCGTTTTCGCTGGACTCGCTCTGACGCGACGTCAGGTTGGGCGGTTTCGCGGCTTAACCCCTGATGGTTGCAGGCTTCTGCAATTTCTTTGCAGGTGTGACGATTTCCTCTTGAACCAAAGGCCTGTTAAGCGTCATCAACGGGGCGGGCTTAATCTGGGGAGATAGCCTCTGACATGACAGAAGAAGAAAAGGCCGTGCAAGTGGTGCAGGGTCGGGTAAAATGGTTTGATCCGGCAAAAGGCTTTGGCTTCATCGTTTCTGAGGCATCGAACGCCGATATCCTTTTGCACGCCAATGTGTTGCGCAACTTTGGACAAAGCTCTGTCGCCGATGGCGCGGGCATTACGGTCCGAATTCAGGCTACACAGCGCGGGGTCCAGGCTGTTGAAGTTCTGACGATCGAGCCGCCTGAGGGAATATCGCTTCCTTTGGGCGAAGATGCGGGCATGTTGTCCGCGGAAGACCTGCGCGCGCTGCCGCTTGAGCCGGCCCGTGTGAAGTGGTTCGACAAGGGCAAGGGCTTTGGCTTTGCCAATGTCTTTGGCCGCCCGGAAGATGTGTTCATTCATGTCGAGGTGCTGCGCGTCTCGGGCCTGGCCGACCTTGTGTCGGGCGAAGCCGTCGGGCTGCGCGTGATCGAGGGGCGGCGCGGCCGGATGGCGGTGCAGGTGCAAAGCTGGGAAACGGCGCTGCGGCCCAGGGAAGACGCGCCGGTCGAGGCCGAGGCGGAGCGGTGAGCGTCCGGGGCGCTGCGGCCTTGGGCCTGCTTGTCGTTCTGGCAGGTGGCGGGGCGGCCTCGGCGGCTGCGGCCTGCGCGCCCGAACGGCTGGATCTGCGCGGCGAGGGCCTGCGGCAAAGCTTCGGGGTCGAGGTCGCCGATGATGCCGCCGAACGCGCGCGGGGTCTGATGCAGCGCGACAGGCTCGATCAAGATCGCGGCATGATCTTCGTCTATGAAACGCCGCGCCGCGCCATGTTCTGGATGAAGGACACGCTGATCCCGCTGGACATGATCTTTGCCGATGCGCGGGGCGTCGTGACCCGCGTCCATGCCAATGCCGTGCCGCTGGATGAAACACCGATCGACGGCGGCGATGGCGTGCGGTTCGTGGTGGAAATCAATGGCGGTCTGGCGGCGCGGCTGGGCATCGTGCCGGGGGTGGAACTGCGCCACCCCTCGATCCCTGCCGCCACCGCCGCCTGGCCCTGTGGCTAATACGCGGCGCCCGGCGATGGCCCCGGGAAGGAAATTTCCGGCAAAGCCGCGCAGAGGCCGCCTGGCACCTTTCCCTTCGATCCGAGACAGGCTAAGGGGCGGGGTGTCGGGGCGTAGCGCAGCCTGGTAGCGCGACGGTTTTGGGTACCGTAGGTCGGAAGTTCGAATCTTCTCGCCCCGACCATCACTTAGCTTGAGCGCGGTCTGGAATTTTACAGGCCATTTTACAGACTCGTTCCCGGTTCGGCCTGTTTTGCCGCCCTGAACCGCTGCAACTTCGCACCGATTCCATCCGCCATTTGGGGCGACAGGGCGACGTAGCGTTCGATCACCTCGGCCGCGTGCTTGATCGACCAGCCAAAGGCGACAGCGATTTCCTTGAGGTCGGCGCCAGCCTCGAACAGGCGCGTGGCGGCGGTGCCGCGGGCATCGTAGAGCCGCAGTTCCTTGCGCAGCTTCAGTTTGTCGCGCCATTCGCTGACCGCATCACCGAGGTAATTTTCGTGGCTGTAGGGTTCGCCGGCCTTGTTCACGATCAGATGGTGCTGACTGGTCGGCATCGCGTCGATCAGCGCTGCCAGGCGCGGTGTGACGGGGATCGAGGCCAGGCGCTGGCGCTTGCGGGTGCGCAGCACGATGCGGCGCCCGCCCGGTGTCGGCAGGATGTGGTCGCGGGTCAGCTGGACCTGGTCCCCGGGCCGCAGGCCGGTTTCGGTGGCGACAATCAGGATGCGGCCGACCTGTCCCGGCGCGCCTGCGACGAAGGCATCGATCTCGGCCTCGGTCCACATGATCTCGGCGCGATCTGAGCTATAGAGCGACGGGATGTCGCGCAGATGGTTGTGCAGGATCAGCGCGCGGTCCATACCGAATTTGACCAGGCGCTGCAGGTGGCGCAGCCGGTCATCGCCAACCTTTCCGCCGATCTTGTCGCGCCACTCCAAGACCTTCCTGCGAATCCTCGGATCGTCGAAAGCGGGCGTGTCGATCTCGCCGAACTTGCGGTCTATGCCATTCGTCTTGTGGTAGAATGAGGTCCGCATGTCCTTCTGCGTCCTGGGGGCGAGTCCGAGGAAATCGCGGCTGTCGAGAAACCGGATGATGACATCGCGGAAGCGGCCCCGCGCCAAAGGCGCGACCGGGGCGCAGGCGGCCAGGGCTGAGAGGTATTCTGGGGATCCTGGGCGGATCGAGCTGTCACTGTCCCAGAACTTCGGGGCGCCCTTGCCACGCCAGGCATAATGGTATTCCCGGACCCGGCCGTCCTTCAGCTTCATGCGGACGCGGTGGACCCCCTTGAGGTCAACTCTCATCGCTCTCGAACCAATCGTTGATGCGTTTTTGCTGTTCGGTCAGGTCTTGTTTGGCCGGCTCGGCCGGCAGAATACGAATGGTCCCAGCGCGCGTCACCTCGATAATCGCGTTCGGATCGGCCCTGCGGGCCGCTCGGGTGGCGCGTTCGATCTGAGCGGCGGTAAAGCTGCGGGACCGGCCCATCATGCTGCCCCCGATCCGCCGATCTGCAGGGGTTTCATGTTCCCATCTTGTTCTGCCATCCTGACGACATGTGGAAACGACGACTCACTGTGATAGGCGGCCAGACCGCGCCGGGCGACTGGACGGTCTACCGAGGCCGCCAGTGCGTCGGGCGCATTCAGCCCGCCATTGGGGCGGTCGATCTGCCTGCATACGAATGGTCCACCGGGACCGACCCTGGATTTCGCGGGCGCGCCGATACCATCGAGCAAGCGCAGGCCGATCTGCGCGAGGCGATCCGAGCGCACTGGCCCGACGATCTGCCCGAGGTGCCGCGCTCCGGTACGCGGTTCACGGATCTGTAGGGCGGTCATGACCCACCGCCGATCTGGTCGATGTTCCCGTGCTGGACGGTGAAGGTCGCCGCAGCCACCCAGGGGTTTGCATCCCATGCCTCGGGGCCGTGCAGGCTGTTCCAGAGGACACGGAAGGCAACAAGGCTGGCAAAGCACCCAGCGCCATGGCAGGCGCTTTGGCCCATCGCGGCACACGTCTCGCATTGGATGCCCTCGGCAATGCTGTCGGCGGCACTGATCTCCTGCAGCCGCTGCACCCGCACATCGGTGACGGTCAGGGTCAGGCGGCTGGCCCAGCGGGGCATGTGCCTGCCCTGCCGGAAGCGTCCAGCGCAACCAGGCTCGCTATCGCTCGGGTCCGTGTCAGCGGCGAAATAGATAGGGATGTCATTCGGGATATTGCGCGGGGCCAAATGGTCGAAGCGCGCCTCACAGCGCCAATGCTCCCTGACATAGAGCCGGTCGCCGGTGGCGTAAGGCGTGTAGCGATCCCGCCACCAGGCATTGCCCGGGTCCATCACATAGCTGTCGCTCCAACCGATGTCGGCGTTGAAGATGTTGGATTGCCCGTTGCGGCGGCCGCTGTTCCCCAGCACCCGCCGCGTCTGGGTCTTCCTGCCATCCAGCAGGGCGCGCACCATCGGGCCGGAGAAGATGATCGGACGGTCAGGCATCGGCCTCCCCCTTCCCGATCTCGCGCAGCCGGTGCTCCAGCTTCGCAATAGCGAGGATGGTGGGTTTCACCTCGGCGGGGGCCTGGTCGTAGCCGCGGCGCGATTTCCCATTCAGACGGGGAAGAAGCCCCTTTGGGACTGCTTCCCAATTCGAAGGGTCGCAGTTCGTCTTGTCGCCATCGAGGCACTTCAGCGCTTGGCCTTTCGGCACGGGGCCGTTCCTGGCTTCCCACAGTTCCCGGTGTTTGAAGGCCATGTGGGTCTTGTGCGCGGGGCGGAAGGGGTTCGGCCTGTCGACGCAAATCAGCACATAGCCATTCTGGTTTACAGCCTCGTATCCGATAGGGCGCGCATTGTGCGGTTGCTCTCCCGCCTTGAACCGGGTGGCTGCGCTGGCCGCGTTGAACGGCAGTTTCCGCCCTTTGGTCCACGGGGTGTGGCCCTTTTCGAAACGGCCATTTCTCCCGGTCTTGACCTTGTGGTTCTTGCGCCAGCTGATGATCTGCGCGGTGGTGATCGAGGATTCCGGAAAGGCCGCGCGGAAGGCAGCTTCCACCTGGGCGCGCGCCAGACCGGCATTCTGGCGCAGCCACCCGGCCTGTTCGGCAGTGAAGATCAGGCTTTTTCCAGCGTTGCGACGGCGACCAACAGGACCGGCTGACCACCCATTGCGACTGCACAGTGCCTTGATGTTGTCGATGGCAACATCAACACGCCCCCAGACCTGCACGAAACTAAGGTGCAGGTCCTTTCGGGACATGCCTGAGCGAGCCTTGATCCAGGCCAATTCATCGGCGCTGTACTTGATCGCCGCGCCCTTCATCCTTCACCGGCCTTCCTAGGCTCTCTCCCGATCATCGGCAGGGTGGGCAGGATCTTGTCGCCATGCTCGGCGAACAGCTTGGCCGCTTGCAGCTGCACCTTCGCATTCTCGGTGATCCGGTCGGCCACATCGACGATGGCGCCAGCGCGCGACACCTCGGCCTCGATCTGCTCGGGCGTCATGTTCTCGACGTCGAGTCGGTCGAGCGCGGCGAAGAGGTGGCGGTTCAGTTCGGCGAGGTTACTCATCCCATGGCGCCTTTCTCAAGGTGACGGGCGCGGTCAGGGCCACGCCGGAATTGCTGGTCGGATAGGGAACGTGGACGGTCTTCAGGCCCGGCTTGGGCTGCGGCGGATGCACCGATCCAGAGCAAGCCGGGCATCGGCAAGCCTCCTGATGGGTGTGCATCCGGCAGACCCGGCTCTGGTTGGTTGGCCCGAGAGGCTGAAGGCAGCCTGGATGGGTGCAGGTGCCAAAGGGTGCGATTTCAAGCTCGCGGGCGCTGTTCATCCCGCCACCCCCGGCATCTGGTCCCAGGTGCGGCCGTCGAGAAGGCGGCCGGCGCGCTTCTTGCCGACGCGATGCATCATGTTCAGCTTGTCGCCATGAAAGCCTTGACCGCCAGCCAAGTTGAGCCAGCGCTTCTTGTCCCAATCGCCCGGTTTCGGGACATTCCGCCAATCCGGGTCATCACGGTCGCGATCGTAGATCGAGACCCATTCGCCGTTCTGCTTGAAGAAGAACGGCACGCCCGCCGCGACGCACTGATCCCGCAGGCCGCGCGCCCAATCCGGGTGCATGGGCCGCGCGCCGGGGCCGCTCTCGCCGCCGACGATCACCCAATCGAGTTTCGGCTTGCCGCGCTCGATACGGGGCGGCTCGCTGTCGTGCCACCAGTTCCCGCGCAGGGCGTCGTGGAACTTCCACCCATCGCACATGTCGTCGAGGATCACTGGCCCCAGCAGCGGCTCGGCCGAGATGAAGCGCACAGCAGCAGGCGTTGACAGCAGCTCGGGGATGCGGGCATCGGCAGTGGCCTGATCCTCGACGCTGGTGCCAAGCCAGACGTTGGGCAGGGGCCAGCGGCGTAACAAGACGTTCTCGCCGTCGAAGTCTGCGGTCTTGCCTTCGTGGATCATTTGCACCGCGAGATCGAGAGACTCGCGCGAAACCCGGAATGCTGCCAGAGATGAGTTGGGCAGGTGGAGAGCGCCATCGACGCGCCTCGTCATATACGCCCGCATCCGCTCCGGCCGCTTGGTGAGCACCTGGAACGTGTGCTGCGGGGTCAGCGCCATGACGGCGAACATCCGGTCCAGCATCTCGTCGGTGACGAACCGGCCGAAGCTGTCGGTCATGCTGTTGACGAAGATCATGCGCGGCTTCTTCCAGCGCAGGGGTGCCAGAAGCATCTTCTCGTCGAGGAAGACCTCGACCTCGCCCCGGGGCGCCAGGTGGCCGGGCTTGAAGGCCAGCTTGGTGCCGAGGCGCAGGTTAATGCCCTGGGCATAGCAGTTGTCGCAGCCCGCGCTGACCTTCTCGCAATGCCAGCCGACATGCGTCACCGGCCCGCCGGGGTGCGAATGCCGCCGCGCTCGGACGGGGTTCCAGGTCGCGTCGGTCCACTCGATCTTGCTGTTCTCAGCCATCCGACTGTTCCTTCTCATAGGCGGCCCGTGCTGCAGCGAAATCGGCGTCGTGCTGCCGCTTGGCTTCTGTCCAGCGCGCGTGCTGTTCCTCGGTGATCTCCCCTTCTCCGTGACACAGGGGGCAGTCGCGCTCGCCGTAGTTGTCGCAGACGCAAAGATCGCCGCCGCAATGGCAGTCGATATGTCCCCAGCCAGAACAGCGCGGGCACGGGGCGAAATCGGTGTCGAAATCTTCGCCGTCAGCCATGGACGGCCTCCCTTTGCTTTTCCCACTGCTCGCGGTGCGCGACTGTGAAATCCATCACCCGCCCGGCCTCGGCCAGTGCCAGCTCGGCCGTCGACGCGCTGTAGTAGAACGGGTAGCCGTGCAGCTTCGCAGTGAAGGTTCCGTCCTCTTCGCGGGTGATGGTGAAGGTCTCCCGGTATCGTTGCCGCGCCATCACGCGCCCCCTCCCCGCAGCGCCTCGGCCTTCAGCGCCACGACGCGCGCCTGCAGGCCCCAGTGGTCAGGGTCGAGACCGGCGATCAAGTCGCGGAGGCGGGCGAGTTCGGTGTCGGCGGCCAAATCGTCGAGGTGCGCGTCACCCGGCGACACGAGGGCTGCGCGCTGATAGTGCTGATCACAATGCTGTTGTGCGGCCTCAAGGGTTTCGTGCTGGCTCGTGTCGAAGTGCGCCCAGAACCGGCCTTGATGATCTTGGGTGACGAAATACTGGAAGTGATGCGGATGTCCGCAGGTTCCGCCCTCGCGGAAGTCAGGCCACACCAGCGGCTTGACCTGCACTCCTTGCCCCCGGCGCGCAAGTTCGGCCTCGGCGGCATCGAGCCTGACCGTCAAATCCTGAATGTCACTCGGGAAGTCCCATCGCTTGAACGTCGCCAATGCCTCGCGTGACCGTTTCAGTTCGGCTTCGGCGGCTTCGGCGCGGGCAAGATGCGTTTCGGCCAGCCGCTTCCAGAACCTTACCATGGCTTTCCCGACAGCTGGGGATGCTTGGCCTTGCTCGACAGCGGCCTCCCAGCCATCATTCGCGCCGACGATGTATGATCGTTCGGAGTGGAACCCTTCCAGTTCCGCCTCCAACTCAGCGACACGGGCGATTAATCCTTGGATGATCTCGACCGCCGCATGAGGGATGCGCGGGATGGTTACTCCTGCCGCATTCATCGCCAGCAGTGCTTCAGCGTTCCTGATCTTCGCGTCCAGTTCTTCGGGGGTTCGATCCATCACAGCCACCACCGCAGCAGTTGCGCCAGGCGCCCGTCGCTGGGCCACCAGGCCAGCCAGACGATGCCGATCAAGATCGCCAGCACGGCGGCTGCCAGGAAAGCCGCGAGGGGTCGGGTACCCGCGACCAGAAGGATCGCCATGGCAAGCACGGTGACGGCCACGCAGCCGAGAAATGCGGTGATGACCCGGCTGGGGGCCGGGCTCCATTCGGTCAGCGCGGGCGGATCGTCGGGCGTGTCGATTGGCAAGGGGGTGGGGTCAAGCATCACGCGATGCCTTTCGGAAAAGACCCCGGGCATGACGCCCGGGGTGAGGCCAACAGGGAGGAAGCGCCGGATGACCCGCCTGGCGCGCGGGGTTCAGTTCAGGCCGGGCAGGAAGCCCACCGAATCCGGCTCGCTCTCCGCCGTCTCGGCCAGGCAGTCGCACAGGGCTGCCGTGATCTCGGGATTGTCGTGACCGATGATCGCCGTATCGGCGTCGATCGACGTGCCTTGCAGCCCCGCATAGGCCACGACCAGCTGCGCCGGTTCGAGACCGGCCTTCCGGGCAAGGTCGTGGCAGGCATCGGCCAGTCGGCCGAGCAGGGTTTGCACATAGGGGTCGGCCAGGGGCGCGAAACCGGGGCGGCTGGTCATCCGTCACGCTCCTTCGCCTGATCGAGGAGCGATGGCAGATCGACAGCGGCGCCGAGGACGAGGCGGGCCATCTGCAGCCCGGCCATGGCGAAGGTGAAGATCAGCAGCGCGGTGGCGGTGCGCGACAGGGCGCTGCTGATCAGGGCGGCGCGGCGCTGGCGGGCGAGTTCCCGCGCGAATTTGTCCGAGACGAAGGAAAGGTCCGCGATATGGGTCATCTGGTGCGCCCCGCGTTCATGCGCTGGACCTCGGCCTGCGCCCAGGCCCAGTTCCTGTCGGCTTCGGGCTTGCGCTTTGCCCAAGCCTCGGGTGTGCAGGCGGAGCCGCGGCGGATCATGTAGGCGCCGACTTCTTCAGCGCTGGCGATGCTGGTCGGGCGCGGCTGAAACTCGTCGCCCCGGCGCAGAAGCTCTGCCTCGCGGTCATGCGGGCCGCAGTGGCCATAGTGGAAATCATACATTGCGACCAGCTTCATGCCGCCACCTCGATGGCTTCGGTGGACAGCAGATCCTGCAGCGCGCGTGGCGGCAGGCCACGCAGGGTTTCTGGGATCTTCTGGACGGCGCGGACGCGCGGGCACCAGCCCGCTGTCAGACGCAGGCGGGCCTTGCCGTTCTTGACCTGAAAGTCGGGCTTCGCGCCCGCCAGCACCGGCGACCAGACCCCGGTCATGGTCATCTGTTCATAATACCAGGTGAGGCCGGTCATGCCGCGTCACCGCCATGGCTGGGCTGCAGCAGGACGATCCGGGCCTGACGGCGCTGGCGCAATTCGTCGCCCAGGATGTGCCAGGCCTGCTGACGGATGCAGGGATGGGCGTACTGCGCCGCCTCCGGCGTGGTCACCAGGAGGCGCGCCGCGATGACCTCGTCGCGGCCGGGCGGGGGCATCAGGGGAAAGCGGGGCATCGCGGTCTCCATCGGGTTGTCGATGGAGAACTTATGCGCCTAGTGAATATTCATGTCAAGAATGCAAATTCACATTGTGAATAAGTTAGCCGCGCGCAGGATCATTCTCAAGAAAAGATACTCCCGTGCAGCTGATCTGGCGCTCGGTCAGGTACACCGAGTAGACACGGCCCGAGTGGACGTACAGCGCCTTCCCCGCACGGTCGTTGCCGACGAATGTGCCTTTCTCGACTGCAGTTAGACATTCCTCGACTGTCACCTGGATGGGTTCACCCATAGAACCCGCCGCTTGCGGTTCGGCGACGAGGCCCCCGGCCGAAGCAATCGTTATCATGGCCGCGACACCAAATCTTGATTTCGAATCACTCCGTTTCAACATCTTGTGCTCAACCTTGTTGCATTGAGGGTTTCATCAATCTCTAGCGGCTGGACGGTCGCTGCAAGTTCATAGAAAGTTCACATATAGGGCTGGCGGTTGGGGGTGGTTATGGAGGCGAGATTTGCTAGGGCTCTGAGGGCGATGTCGGACGAGCAGCTCGTTGATTTTATCAGGGCTGCGCTTGGTGATCTGAAAGAGCCATATTTGCAAGATCAAGCCAACCCTTCTGACGCTCGGGTGGTAACACGCGAAAGATGCGAAGCAGCGTCTCCTCCTGCGCAGACCTGGATTCCGCAAACAGCTGGCTGAGGTCGACGTCGAGTGCGGCGGCGATAGCCTTGTAAACCGCGATTGTGCTCCCGTCATCCAGCTTCTCGGCGCGAGAGATCGTTGGCTGGGTGTAGCCTGTCATGTCAGCCAGCTCGCTTTGGGTGATGCCGCGCGCGCGGCGAAGTGCTGCGATGTTCATGGCGCTATTCTCACCTCAATGCCATCAGCGTCAAAGTCGCCACGCGAATAATCATTCTTGACAGGTATATTCATGATGGGCATAAACCCCGTCATGACCCTGCTTCAGGCATACCTCTCCGCCAATGGCATCCGCCAATCTGACTTCGCGAAAGCAGTGAAGTCGACTCAGGCGACCATATCGAAACTTGCGTCTGGCGTTATCCGCCCGGGCCTGGAGCTTGCTGTCCTGATCGAACGCGAGACGTCGGGGTCTGTGCCGGCATCCTGCTGGGTGCCGGACACCGCCGAGGCGCCCGTCGCCGCCCATGACACTGCCCCACCCAACCAAGAGGACGCTGCCTGACATGGACAATGCTGTGACCAAAAGCCCTGCGCCAACCGATGCAACCTTGCTGAAAGCCATGACCCAGGGTGAGCCGATCGAAGTCGACTCAATACGCGAGTCCCACCTGGCTTCGCCGCATCCAGTCAGCCTCGAGGCGGCGAAGCGCTTGACCATGTCCCAGATCGGCGTGTCATCGGACCGATCCTTCCAAGTGCAAATTTCCGCCTTCTGGGACAAACTGCGCTGGGCGACCACCCCGGAAGAGAAGCTGACCTGCGAGCGGATGATCAACGCCCTTGGTCTGGCGCGCGGCATGTCGCGCCACGAAGAAGGCAGCCAAATCGCTGCGGCGAACGACGCGGACCGGAAGCGCATGGGCGAAGAAGACGCCGAGCGGCGCGCGGTGGACAGGTGGCGCTGATGGGTTACGAGTACCGAAACCCGTTGAAGATCATCTTGATCGTCTCTGCCGCGCCGGGATTTGCCGACCTCTCGGCGGCTTCGATTTCCTCCTGCAGAAGCTTTAGCAGGCGCGGTCGCCGCTTTGGGTCTTCCTTCACGAGGAACTCGAGGAGGGCCTCGAGAAGGCTTTCGAGCGCTTCCGCGCGGTCCGCCACGCGTTCGATCTTCTCGTCTGTATCTGACATCTGCAATTTCCCGGGCGGTTGGAGACAAGGCGCAGATGATGCGGCCAGGACCAACCTGCCGCAAGCGTTCGGCCTTTTCCCGCAGAAGGATTTCACCTGACATGTCCGTCGCCTTTCGTGCCGTTCCGTCTCAGATTGCCCCGTCCCGAGGTCAAAAGTCCCATCCCAATGGGATTGACCCGCAAGGCAGGGGGCGGTCGCTGCGGGCCAGGCGGCGGGTGCAGACCCTGCCCATCATCGAAGTGTCCAGCCATGCCACGAAGATCTGGTGGGCCGAGCTGATGGCTCGGCGCTGCGGCACGCGGGAAAACTGCGCAGCGATGTTCAAGACCACCTTCCAGACCGCCTGCAACTGGTTCGACGGCTTCAGCTGCCCCACCGGCGACAAGGTGCGACAGGCCGCGCTCTGGTGGCCCGAAGAATTCGCCGGTCCCTGATCCGGCCCCGCCTTCCGGCCGCCCAGCCGGACGCCGCCCGTGTGCCAAGCCTGTTGGCCCGGGATCACCTTGCCGGGGTGGGGATGTCCCGCCTCACCCCGGTCTTTCCCAATTCGCCGCAGCGCGCCGGAGGCTCAAATGGATTTGACCAAGATGACACGCGGGGAGCTGGCGCAGTTCCAGCGCGACCTGGCCCGGGTTGCCACCGCCTCGGATGTCTTGGCCGATGGCGGCAATGAGATCGAAATCAGCCTGACGTCCGAGCGGACGGTTCTGTGCGCACCGCCGATCCTGTCGCATGGCACTGAGCGTGCGCCGGTCCTGGTCGAGCCCATCGAGATAGAGATCGAGGCGCCGCGCCCAGTCGTGCTGGATGGCCCGGGCAGCCGGACCAAACCGGCATGCGAGGTCAGGAACACCAGCCCTTCGCCAGCCGCCCAGTCGCAGATGGTTATGGGGCCGCTGAGCGATTCAGAATGCGGTGTCATTCGCGACGGGCTGGCCAAGGGTGAAACGGTGAAGCAGATCGCCGCGGCCCTGAACCGCCGCGCTTCGACCGTCGCACTGTGGATCGGAGTGCAGGAGAAGCGGGCTGCGAAGGCCGCCCGCAAGAGCAGTAATCAGGCGGGCCAGCCCGCGCTGAAGCCCGCGCCGATACAGGCGGCTGATCCCGGGCCCGGCCGCATCCCCGCCGCCGCCGAGGGGATGGCGGAGCCTGTCGCGCAGGGTGCTGGAGGCGCGGCAGGACTTGAACTTGAGATGCCGGGCGGAGACCAGGGGGGGCTGCAGCAGCATGTTCTGGCGGGGAATACCCCTCTGCAGGTGGGGGAGGCGGCCGTGCGGGCGGCACCTTCCCCCACCGAAGTCCCGGAAGACCTGCGCGGCAATGACCGGGTGATCTGGCGCGCGCTGGCCGAATTGCGCCCGGCGCCGGGATGGGACATCGTCACCGATCTGGATATCTGCGAAGCCTTCGGGCGCGGCACCAAGGCTGCCCATATCGCGCTGGACCTGGGCGTCGACGCTGCCGCGATCATCGCTCGCTACAAGGCGCTGACCGCCGTGATCCGCGACGATCGCGGCCATATGACGATCGACGGCCAGTCGCGCTTCATCGAGCTGTTGCGCCGCCGTGCCGCCCAGGCTGCCCCGTAGCGCCGGAGGGTTGCATGACGATGCGCATGCCCGCGGCGACCGGTGCCGCCCCCGCCTTTGACTGGGCCGCGATCCTGTCGCCTTCGGGGCGCTGGGGGCGGCAGGTCCGGGCCGGGTCGTCGCCCGACCTGGTCCGGCGCGAGATGCCCGGCGGCGCGGCCGCCTTTCTGGCCACGCCCTATGCGGCGGAGGTTCACCTGAAAAAGGTCTTCCGCCCGCAGCGATCGGCCCTGATGTCGACCCTTGCCGCGCGCGAGATGGTGCGCCTTTACCTCGCCGGGGTCACGGCGGTCTGCCCGGTGCTGCAACTGGCCGAGATGTGCCACGCCGCAGGCCTGGTCGATGGCGCAGCGGTCGATCCGCTGGACAGCGCGGCCTGGGCGCAATGGTCACGGCCGATGCTGGAATCCTCGGCCGTGCTGGTCGTGCCCGACCTGCAGGGTTGGGCACGCTGCCCGTTGATCGCGCTGCAGACCGGCCTGGCGCTTGGCCTGGGACTGCCGGTGCATGTCTATGCGCGGGGCGTGGCGCCATGACGGGCTGGCTGCTGATCCTGACGCTGTCGATCCCGGGCCAGCCTGACAGCCAGGCGGCGATCGGCATCCTGTTCGGGCCTATCCTGTGCGAAAGCGTGGGGGCGGGTGTGGCGGCGGCACTGGAGGATCGGACGCCCGGCCTGCGGGCGCGCTGGACCTGCCGGGAACTGCCGGGCGGAGAAGCGGCATGAGCGACGATCCCCGCCTCGCCGAAGCCCGCCGGATGGACATCTTCAAGGTGGCCGACGATCTGCAGATCGAGGGGCTTTCGGCGGATCGGCGAGGCGAGAAGGTGGGGCCTTGCCCGGCCTGCGGCGGCACTGACCGTTTTTCGATCGACAGGAAGAAGGGTCTGTTCAACTGCCGCCATTGCGGCGGCGGCGATGTCATCCGTCTGGTCGAGCTGGTGCGCCGGGTCGAGTTCAGGGCCGCGCTGGACTGGCTTTGCGGTCCGTTGCGCGAGATTTCCGAGGCCGAACGGCAGGCGCGGGCGGAGAAGGCGGCAAAGGCCAAGGCCGAATCCGAGGCCGCCCAGGCAAAATACCGGGCCGAGGCCACGGCGCGCGCGCGGCGGATCTGGAAGCAGGGCCTCGATGCGGGGGACGCCGTGATCCGGGACTACTTCGCCCGGCGTGGCCTGCCAGAATGGCTGCTGGAGCCGCCCCCCGCCTGCCTGCGGTTCCACCCTGACCTGCCATACATGATCCAGCCCAAGGGCCAGCGTGATTATGTCCAGATCCATCGCGGCCCGGCCATGCTGGCGGCCGTGCAAAAGCCCAACAGGCGGGCAGAGGCGGTGCATCGCACCTGGATCGACCTGTCGCAGCCGAATGGCAAGGCCCTGATCGCCGATCCGACCACGGGCGAGATTCTGCCTTCCAAGAAGGTCGAAGGGTCAAAGCGCGGTGGCGCGATCCGCCTGACCGGTCACCTGCGATCCGAGATCCTGATCATGGGCGAAGGGATCGAGACCACGCTGTCCGCCAAGGCCGCCTGGGACGGGCCAGAGGCGATGTTCTGGGCAGGGGTTGACCTGGGCAACATGTCGGGCCGCATGCTGCGCGTGCCGGGGCAGCGCTATTCCGGCCTGCCTGACATGGAGGATGACGAGGCCTTCATCCCGCCGCCTGAGGTTCGTCGCCTGATCTTCGTCATGGATGGCGACAGCGACCCGAAGATGACCGAGGCCCGTCTGCAATCTGGTCTTCGCCGCGCCATGGCGCGCTGGCCGGGCCTCAAGGGCCAGATCGCCCGGGCGCCGAAAGGGATGGATCTGAACGATGTGCTGATGGGGGAAGGTGATGGCTGACCTGTCCAAGAAGATCAGCTTGTTCAGCATCTCTGCGATTCCAGCCAAGCCGAAGGGCCGACGGGGCGAGAGCATATCGCTGGCCAAATCGATCCGGCCTTTCATCCAACCGAAATCGCACCCTTGGAAGAAGGTGAAGAAATGACAGATGACCAGATCAGCCAGATGGTTTCCCGCTTCCTGCGGTGGAAGCTGCCCACCGACTTCGCGCCTGATGGCGGCATCAGTTTCAAGGCCGAGTTCAATGAACATACCGCGCATCCGATGCGCCACGAGCCGGTCGGCACCAACCTTTTCAATGCCCTGCAGGCCCATGCGATGGTGCGGCACATGCTGGGTCTGAAAGCCGGACAACAGGGGGTGGCGCCAATCAGCGCCCCGAACCAAGCGCCCTTGCCGCATGATCGGGAAAGCATCCTTGCCGAGGCGACCAGGATCGTTACCCGCGACCGCGCCGCCACGCATGGCCAGCCGGAAAACAGCTTCCGCATGATCGCCGCCAGCTGGTCGGCGAAGCTGGGCGTCACCGTCACCCCGGAACAGGTCTGCTTGCTGCTGTCCGACCTGAAGGCCTGCCGGGCCTGGGATAATCCGGCCCATGCCGACAACTGGGTCGATCTTGCAGGCTATGCCGCCTGCGGCGGTGAGTTGGCGCTGATGCTGCCTGAAGGGTTGACCTATGGCTCCGTGCCCGCCCCTGACGGTCACGCTTGACCGCACAGGCGGTACCGCCCGGCTGCAGAAGGACGACTGGGGCCTGACCGTGCCGATCGGCGATCTGCCGCGCTGGTCGAAGCTCTATCGCGGCCTGTGGGCCCGCAAGCCGAAGGGCAACTTCGGCAAGGACATGAACACGCCCGGCCCCTGGGCCGGGTTCTACGAGGAAGACATGTGCGCGCTTGAACGGGCCGTGCGGGAGGCTGGGTTGTGAACGACGACAAGATCGCCAGGGTGCGCGCGGTGCTGGATGCCGCCGAAGACGTCGATCTGCCCGAGGGGATGGTCGCGCCGGCTTCGGAAGAGGAATCGCCCGGCGCGCAGGACTATGGCTATGACGGCCTCGATCCCGGCCCGCCACCGGTCGAGGAAGAGAACCCACCCGAAAAGCGCTGCGTTGATTTCCCTCTGAACGATGTCGGCAACGGCATGCGGATGATCGAGCACTTCGGCCTGGACCTGGTCTATGTCGCACGGGTCGGCTGGCACCTCTGGACCGGAACGCGGTTTCTGATTGACCCGGACGAGATTTCCGTGCGGCGCATGGCTCACAAGCTGTCCGAGTTGATCGCGAAAGAGACCTGGCACATGCCGATCTCTGAAGAAGATTCGACCATCTTGGCGGACGGCGAAGAGGCGCAGCGCGAACTGAATGAACTTGGTGTCATCCGCCCGAAGGACAGGACACCCGATCAGATCGACCTAGAGGCATTCTACAGCCAAGTCTTGCGTCGGGCTAAGGAGGTCAAAGATCGTCGCGACAAGTCGATCGGCCGACGCCTGACCCATGCCAAGAACGCTGGCAATTCGAACGCGATCAAGAACCTGCTGGGCGAGGCGGCCGCCATCATCGCCCGTCCCCTGGAACACCTCGACGCCTCGGCCCTCGAGGTGAACACCCAATCCGGCGTCCTGCGCTTTTCCACCCGACCCGGCGAGGATGATGGCGGCGCCCAGGCCCCGCACCCCGTCGCTCAGGTCGAGCTTGTCCCCCATGACCGCGACCAGCTGCTCACCAAGATCATGCAGGTCGATTTCGCCCCCACGGCCCGCGCGCCGCGGTTTCAGGCCTTCCTCGAGCGGATCCAGCCCTTGCCGGAAATGCGGCGCTTCCTGCAGCGCTGGTTCGGCTATTCGATGACCGGCCTGACGAATGAACAGAAGTTCGCCTTCTTCTATGGCTCTGGCGCCAACGGCAAATCGGTCCTGGTCGACCTGATGGCCAAGCTGATGGGCGACTATGCCGCCTCGGCCAAGATTGAATCGATCACCGGCCGGAACCGGCGCGGTGGCGGCGATGCCACCCCGGATCTGATCCCGCTGATCGGAGCGCGCTTCGTGCGCACATCCGAGCCGGACGAGGGCCAGCGCCTGCAGGAAGGCCTGATCAAGGAATTGACCGGCGGTGAGCCGATCCTTGTTCGGGCCCTGAACGAGAATTTCGTCCTGGTCTACCCCATCTTCAAGCTGACGATCAGCGGAAACCACAAGCCCGAGATCCATGGCGGCGACGATGGCATCTGGCGCCGCGTCATGCTGGTGCCCTTTGAGGTGCAGATCCCGCCCGATGAACGCGACCCCGAACTGGGCCAAAAGCTCTGGGAGGAGCGCGCCGGGATCCTGAACTGGCTGGTCGAGGGGTTGAAGCAATACCTCCAGCACGGGTTGATGGTGCCAGATCAGGTCGCTGCGGCGACGGCCGAGTATCGCGAGGACAGCGATCCGCTGGCCACCTTCCTGACGTTGTGCTGCCATGTCACCGGCGACCCATCCAGGTCGATCCCGGCGCGCGAGCTGAACCACGCCTTCGCCTATTGGCTGATGGACACCGGAAAGGGCACCTGGAAGCCCCGAACGATCGACAACAAGCTCTCGGGCAAGGCCGGCACTTGGAAAAGCCCGGTCACAGGCCAGTCCTTCAGCAAGCGCAAGGCCAGTTCCTTTCACTATGACGGGATCGAGCTGGTCGAACCCTTCCGGAGCGCCTTCACCAATGCGCCCCGGGCGCAGGATGGCACGCCCCTCTTCAACCATTACGGGGAACGCTGACCATGCGCCCCGCACCCCTTTTCCGCCAGTCGTGGGAGGACAGGGAGGACCGACACCGGGCGTGGGAGGACGGGCAGGCATGCGGGGCGCGGGGGAGAATGCCGCATCGTCAATGGCTTATGCGGCATCGTGGGAGGACAGGGAGGTTAGGGAGGACGTTTCTCGCGTACATATGGGACGCAAGGGGCGTCGGGGTGTCAGGTCAAACTATTCCAGACGTAGGGCTGAAACGTCCTCCCTAACCTCCCTGTCCTCCCATCATCTGCGCAACCCCATGGTTTTGCGCCGTTTTCTCAATCAATCCGCTTTCTCCTGTCCTCCCATGAAACTTCCTTATCCTCCCTGTCCTCCCATAACTGAAAACTGAGAGACAGCATCGAGTAGAAAAGAAGAAAGGAACCACAAGATATGGAATTGATCCTGCAAGAGGCCGAGATGACGGCCTTCGTCCAGCGGCTGATGGCGCGCAAGGCGCTGGCGGTCAGGACCATCGCCCGGGCCATGGGTCTGCATCTGCCGCCCGCGACCGAGGCCGACCGGCTTGAGGCGATCCGCGCCGCCGCCTTGCCGCCCGAAAGCTGCGGCCCGGACATGCCTGCCGCCCCGGCCCGCGGCCCGGTCAAGGCGATCCAGCCGCTCAGCATGGTGCGCACCGAAGACGGCTATGACCTGCGCCACACCGGGTTCCGGGGCCGGGATGCCGCCCGGGCGCGCGACGTCTTCGATGAGATGGCCGACCAGGCGCGGCGGGCTGGGGGCTTCGACCCCTTCACCCTGCGCCAGAAGGACACGGCCCGCGCCTATGCCACCCTGGTCGAGCGCCATTCGGCCCGGGGCCTGAAGGGCCGCTCGATCGAGACCATGTCGGGCGGGCGGGGTGGCCGGGGTAGTGACGGCGTGATGGACCGCATCCTGGCAGAGGGCCGGGCGATCGATGCGATGCGGGCAGCGGTGGGCGACGCCTTCGCACTGGAGGTCCGCCGCGCCCGCAAACCCGGCCGCACCGCTATCCGCCTGATCGACCTGGTCGATGCCGTCTGCCTTGAAGGGCGGACGATCTCGGATGTGCTGGGCCGCTTTGGATGGGCGGCAAAGGGATCGACGAGGGCTGATGCCCAAGGCGCCCTCGCATCCGCCTTGGATGCCATGGCCCGGGCCTGCTGAAAAAACCGGTTGACGCCTTAAGTCCGCCGGACGTATGTCTATCGACATGATCCACAGAAGCGCCCGGAGGCCACCGCCTCGCGGGCGCTTCGCGTTTCACCCCCCGCCCTTGCTTAGAGCCTTCTGGGTCCTTCCGGGCCATCCCACGTATACGGGCGCGCAGAGGGCATGTGTTTCGGATGGGTAAACGAAGCCGAAAGCCTAAACCGGGGCAGCTAAACGAGGATGGGCGGGTAAACGAGGGCACCATGGGGCTGAGCACAACCGAAATTGCTGCCACCCTGGGTGTCTCGAAAGGCCGGGTGAGCCAGTATGTGGCGGCGGGCAAGCTGGACGGGTGTTTCACCGGCGAAGGACGGGCGAGGCGATTCGATCTGCAGGCGGTCTGCAATGCCCTGGGGCGCAAGCTCGATTTCGGGCAGATGATGGGCAACGGGGCAGGGACGCGCCGCACCCTTGCCGCGATCCGCGATGAGGAAGACGACACTACCGCCGCCTTGCCGCCGCCCAGGACGGAAAAGCCGCGCGACGGGGCGGAACTGCCGCAAGGGGATGCGGGGCGCTATGAGCTGGCCCGGGCGCAGAAGGCCGAGGAAGAGGCCCGCCGCATGCGGCGGCAGAACCTGCAGGACGAAGGGCAATATGTCCTGGCCTCCGAAGTCGAGCGGCAGGTGGCCAAGGTCGTCGGGCAGGAGGTCGCGGAATTCGAGGGGGTGTTGCGGGCCGGGGCGCGGGCCATTGCCGACCGGATGGGGGTGGATTTCAAGACGGCGCGCCAGATTCTGACCGAGACCTGGCGCGGCCATCGCAGCGCCCGCGCGGCCCAGCTGGGCGAGGCGGCCGGGGCGGGCGAGATGAGCCCCGCCGAGATTGCGGCGGACAGCTGATCCATGGGGTTCCTGTCGCCGGCCGCTGCGGTGGTGGCCCGGGCTGCAGCTCTGGCGATGGCACCGCCCCCGCCGCCGGACATCACGCGCTGGTGCGAAGAGAACATCGTCTTCGATGACCGGTCGCCGCTGCCGGGGCCATTCCGCATCGCGGCCTTTCCGTTCCTGCGCGAGATCCACGAGGTCCTGTCGCCGGAGCATCCTTGCCGGGAGGTTACAATCCGGGGATCGGCCCAATGGGGCAAGACGGTGTCGATCATCCAGCCGACCATCGCGGCCTGGCATGAGCACACGCCGCTGGACAGTCTGGTTGTGCATCCGACGCAGTCGGCGGCGACCGAATGGGTGCGCAACAAGTGGCTGCCGATGCGGCGGCAGGCGCCGGGGCTGCGGGCGATCTTCGGCGACGGTCGCGGCGGCGACAATGTCGACGCGATCTTCAACCAGGAGACGCTGGCGCGAAACGGCAGCCTGAAGGTGGCCTCGGCCGGGTCGCCCGCCGACCTGACCGGCACGACGCGCCGTCTGGTGATCCTGGATGACCTGTCGAAATACGACATGACGGACATGGGCGACCCGGAAGCGCTGGCGAAGAGCCGGGCGGACGCTTTCGAGGATGCCAAGATCGTCCGTATCTCGACGGCGATGCTTGAGGGGACCTGCCGGATCAGCCGCGCCTATCAGCGCAGCGACCAGCGGCTCTTTCATGTGCCCTGTCCGCACTGCGGCCAGAAGGCACCTCTGACCTGGGAGAACCTGCGCCGGAACATCGACCCGGAGCGGCTGCATGCGGCCCATTTCACCTGCGATGCCTGCGGCGGTGTGATCGAGCATCACCACAAGATCGCCATGGTCGCGGCGGGGGAATGGGTGGCGCACAACCCGAACGGAGACCATCCGGGGTTCCACCTGTGGCGGGCCTATGTGCCGCAGCGGGACTGGGGGTCGATCGCGGTCGAATATGCCCAGGTGATGGGCTGGACCGGGCTGACGGTCAGCCAGTCGACCGAGGCAGCACTTCTGGGGCAGGTGCAGGCCGAGACGGAACAGACGTTCTGGAATGACGTTCTAGGCCTGCCGTTCCAGCAGGCCAGCAAGGGGCCGGACTGGACGGCGCTGCGTGACCGCGTCGAGAACGCGGACCCGACAGTGATGCAGGTCCTGCCGCGGGGCCTGTTGCCAGCGACGGGGTTCATCCTGACGGCCGGGGTTGACTGCCAGGGCGACCGCACAGAGGTGCATATCGTTGCCTTCGGCCGGAACTACCGGCGGTGGGCGGTGGACTACCGGGTGATCCCGCACAACATCGGCGAGGATGCCTGCCGCGAAGCCCTGTCGGCCATTCTGAAGACGACATGGAGAACGCAGACCGGGTTGCGGATCGGCTTGGACATGCTGGCGATCGATGGCGGCACCTATACCGAGGATGTCTGGATCTTCGCCAAGCAACATCCCTGGAGCCGGGTGATCATCGTCAAGGGGGCCACCAGCGCGAACGGTCCGGCGCTTCTGCCGATGAAGTTCGAGCGGCGCAACGACGGGCAGGCGCGGCGGCAACAGAAACGGGCATTCATGGTCAATGTGAGCCAGCTGAAGGCCGACTTCTACAACTGGCTAGCAAAGGATGACCCTTCGGTCCGGGGCTATGTCCAGTTCGCGGCCGGGCTGGGCGACGAATACTTCCGGCAGATCACCTCGGAAGTGCGCGTGCTGAAGCGGTCGCGCAGCGGGGCAGTGGTCAGCCAGTGGGAACTGGTCGAGGCAACGCGCCGCAACGAGGGCCTGGACACGATGATCTATGCCGAGGCCGCTGCGAGGCGGAAGGGCTGGACGTCGATGACGGATGAACAATGGGACCGCCTGACCGCTGAGCGCGGCGCGGTGCCGCTGACAGATGATGCGGGGCAGGGCGATCTGTTCGACGCCTCGGCACAGTCGGTCCTGGCGCCGCCAGCGCCCGTGCAGGCCCCCAAAGAGCCTGCGCCTGAAAAGGCACCGGAAAAACAGCCCGATCCGTGGTTCGGGCAGATCAAGGGGAACTGGTTCTGATGGCATGGTCGCAAGCCGATCTGGACAGTCTTGAGGCGGCCTATGCGGGCGGCACGCTTTCCGTGCGCTTCGCCGATGGGCGCCAGGTCACCTATCCTTCGGCGCAGGACCTGCTGAGCCGCATCCAGACGGTCAAGGCGGCGCTGGCCAGCGGCGAGTCGGCGAAGCCTTCTCCAATGGGCCGTTTCACAACCTTCGCGAGGGACTGATTCATGGCTGGCAAGGAAGGCGGCCTGCGCTGGTCACGCTTCGATCGCGCGCTTGAGTTCATAGCGCCGTCCAGGGCGGCACGGCGAATGGCGGCCAAGCTGAGCCTGTCGCAGATGCGGGCCTATGATGCGGCTGGGAAAGGGCGCGCGACAGAGGGATGGCGCACGGCCGGAACCTCTGCCGATGCGGAGATCGCGGCCGCCGGCAGTATTCTGCGCGACCGGATGCGCGACCTGGTGCGCAACAATGCCGTGGCCGCCCAGGCCGTGCAGGTCCTGGTCAACAATATCGTCGGGGCGGGAATCCGTCCGCGGGCGGCGGGCCGGAACAAGCGGGAAAACCGGCTGGCGGACAGGCTGTGGTCGGAATGGTCGCAACAGTGCGATGCCCATGGCCATACCGATTTTCACGGTCTGACCGCGCTTGCGGTGCGGGGCATGATCGAAGGCGGCGAGATGCTGGCGCTGAAGCGCGTTCAGCGGCGCGATCCGGGCCGCCCGCGGGTGGTTCCGTTGCGCATCGAGTTGCGCGAGGGCGATCACCTGGACAGCGCGCGCGGAGATTTCCGGGCGGAAGGGGCCCGGATCAGCCAGGGGATCGAGTTCGACGCGGCCGGAAACCGGGTGGCCTACTGGATGTTTCCAGACCATCCAGGCGGCACATCCAGCGTCTTCGGGCGCAGGAATGAATCGGTACGGGTCGCGGCCGAGATGGTCGCGCATCTGTTCGAGCGCCAGCGGACACAGAACCGCGGCGCACCCTGGGGCGTTCCGGCGATCCGCGCCCTGCGCGACATGGACGACTGGCAAAATGCCGAACTGGTCCGGAAGAAGACGGAAGCCTGCCTGGTCGGGATCGTCCTGGGCGACGAGGCGGCGGATGCGTCCATTGCCCCGGTGGTCGAGGATTTCGCGGGCAACAAGGTCGAGGCCTTCCGCCCCGGCATGATGGCCTATGCCAAATACGGCCGGGACGTGAAGTTCAACACCCCCACCGCGACGGGCGGGGTCGAGGAATGGACCCGCGTCCAGCACCGGATCATCGCGGCCGGCTTCCGGGTACCCTATGCGCTGATGACCGGCGATCTGCGAAACGCGAACTTCTCGTCCAGCCGGGTCGGGCTGAACGAATTCCGCCGCATGGTTGAGCAGGTGCAATGGCAGATCGTCATTCCGATGTTCTGCCAGCGCATCTGGGACTGGTTCATCGACATGGCCAAGACCGCCGGCCTGCTGCCGTCGGGCGCGGAAATCCCGGCCGAATGGGCTCCGCCGCGGTTCGAAAGCGTCAACCCGTTGCAGGATGCGCAAGCCGACCTGCTGGAGGTTCGGGCCGGGTTCGCCAGCCTGCAGCAGAAGATCGCGGCACGCGGCTACGATCCGCGCGAGGTCTTGGACGAGATCGGGCAGATGGCGCAGCTGCTGGACGGCGCAAAGCTAATCCTCGACAGCGATCCCCGCAGGTTGAGCAAGGCGGGCACGCCAGTCGCTCAAGGGGACGCCGGGGCGGAGCCCTCTGCAATGCCCGGCGACGACAACCCGAACAAGGACGAAACCGAAGACGAGGACGGCGACGGCGCCGATCCCGACGCGCAGGAGTAATTCCGATGCCCAGAGACATGATCAACCTGCCCCTGATCGGGCGGGCCGCAGAAGCTGTGCCCGGCAGTCTGAACCGCGAGGAACGGACGATCGATATTGTCTGGACCACCGGCGCGACCGTCCAGCGCCGGCGCTGGGAAGGCTGGGACGATCTGGTGGAATACGACGAGGAACTGGTCGTCTCACCGAATGCCGTGCGGATGGATCGGCTCAATTCCGGGGCGCCCTTTCTGAACTCGCACAGCGCCTGGACGCTGGAATCGGTCCTTGGTTCTGTGGTGCCCGGGACGGCCCGGATCCAGGGCGGCAACGGTTATGCCACGATCCGGCTGACCGATGCCGAGGATGCGGCGCCTGCAGTGGCCCGCATCATGGACGGGTCCGTCCGCTTCGTGTCGGTGGGCTACCGCGTCCACCAGTATGAAATCACCCGCAAGGACGGCGAGCGCGAGCTGTGGCGCGCCGTCGATTGGGAACCCATGGAAATCTCGGCGGTCGCGATGCCCGCCGATCCGGGGGCGCAAATCCGCTCGGCCGATGGCCGGCAGGATGCGCTCAACTCCTGCGTCGTCATCCGGGCCGACGCTTCCGCCGCCGCTGCGGCTAATCCGAGAGGGACTACCATGCCGAATGACAACCCGGCGGGCGGCGTCGAACCCGTCACCCGCACCGAGCCGACCGTGTCGGCAAATCCCGCCCCTGCGGTGGCGCCTGCGCCTGCGCCGGTGGCGCCGAGCGCGGACGAAGTGCGGGCGGCCGAGCGCACCCGCACCACCGAGATCATGACGCTGGTGCAGCGCCATGGTCTGGGTAACGAAGTGGCCACCGACCTGATCGCGCGGGGCGTGTCGATCGATGAGGCCCGCGCCGCCGTACTGGACCGGTTGGCCGAACGTTCGGCTGGCGCCGGCCCGATCGCTGCCGCGCCCACCAATGCCGCCGGCCAGGCGGGCGAGGTGGCTTATCGCGATGCGGTGGTGAACGCGCTGCGCCATCGTCACGATCCGGGCGCCGTGCAGCTGGATCCGGCCGCGCGGGAATTCCGCGGCCTGTCCCTGCTGGAAATGGCGCGGACCGTTCTGGAACGGCGCGGGGTACAGACCCGCGGGCTGAGCCGCATGGAACTGGCGGGCCTGGCCTTCGAGACGCGCTCGGCCGGCTATCACACGACCAGCGATTTCACGGCCATCCTGGCCAATGTCGCAAACAACACGCTGCGCGCCGCCTATGCCAGCACCCCGCGCACCTTCACGGCCTTCGCCCGCCGGGCGGTGATCACCGACTTCAAGCCGGTTCAGCGCAGCCAGCTGGGTGGTGCCCCTGACCTGGTCAAGGTCGCTGAAGGCGGCGAGTTCAAGTATGGCTCGATCGCCGAGGGCAAGGAAAACTATGCGCTGGCCACCTTTGGCCGGATCATGGCGATCACCCGTCAGGTGCTGATCAACGACGATCTGGACGCCTTCACCCGCGTCCCTGCCGCGTTTGGCGCCTCGGCTGCCGATCTGGAATCGGACATGGTCTATGCCATCCTGACCAGCAATCCGGCCATGGGAGATGGCAAGGCGCTGTTCCATGCCGACCATGGCAACCTGCTGACCGGCTCGATCATCGACGAGACGAGCCTGGCGGCGGCCTATCGTGCCTTCGCTTCGCAAAAGGGGCTTGAGAAGCGTCCGATTTCCATCATTCCGCGCTACATCATCGTGCCGCCGGGTGTGCGCGCGGTGCAGGCCCGCAAGCAGGTGACCGCGACGACGCCGGCAGCCACGGCGGATGTGAACACCTTCGCAAACCGGATGGAGGTGGTGGAAGAGCCCCGTCTGATCCCGGCTGCGGGCACTGATCCGTGGTTCCTTTCGGCCGACCCGTCGCGCATCGACACGATCGAATATGCCTATCTGGACGGCCAGGAAGGCGTGTTCACCGAAACGCGCATGGGCTTCAATGTGGACGGGATGGAAATCAAGGCCCGCCACGACTTCGCGACCAAGGCCATCGACTGGCGCGGCCTGTCGAAGAACCCCGGCGTCTGAGCCACGGGTTGAATACCGGGGGCAACCTGCCCCCGATCCTTCCACCCCATCATCACCCTTTTCCGGGAGACCCCCATGAAGACCTATGTTCAACCGGGCGACATCATCACGCTGATCGCCCCCTATGCCGTCCTGTCGGGCGGTGGCCTGCTTGTCGGTTCGATCTTCGGCATCGCCATGTCTGACGCGCTGATCAGTTCCGAGGTCGAGGTGAAAACCACCGGTGTGTTCGATCTGCCGAAAACCACCGGTCAGGCCTGGTCGCAAGGCGCCCGCATCTATTGGGACGACACGACCAAGGCCTGCACCACCACCGCCTCGACCAACAAGCTGATCGGTGTGGCGACCGCCGCAGCCCTTTCGGCCGATGCGGTCGGACGGGTGCTGCTGACCGGCGCCTTCACGCTCTGACGCCGATATGAACGCTTTCGCCGCCGCCGATGCCGCGCTGTTCCGCGATCCTAACCTGTCGACGCTGGTGCAGTGGCAGGCTGGCGGCGAAGGTCCCACGACGCCGATCCGGGCCATCCTGACCGATCCTGACCGCGTCGAGGGGTTTGACGGGACGCAGATCCTGACTGACAGCATGATCGCCACGATACGGACCGCCGAGCTTCTGGTCCCGCAGGGCGGAGACTATGTGCAGATCGGCGAGGACTGGTATGTCGTGGATGGCGAACCGCAGCGCGATGCCCACCACCTGACTTGGCGCGTCACGCTGGTGCCCGAGGACCGGGCCTGATGGAAATCACGGCGATCATCAATGCGGATTTCGCGGGCTGGTCAGCGGCGGAGTATCTCCGGGCCGAGCGGGCCGTGCAGCGCGGGATCGGCAGCGGGACGGCTTCCCTGAAGGCGGCTTGGCGCGCCGATGTCGCCCGTTCGCTGAGCGGGCGCATGGGCAATGCAATGCGGGCCGATGTCTATCCCAAGGGGCAGCCCTCGGCCAATGCCGCTGGCCTGGTCTGGACCAAGGCGCCGAATATCATCGATGCGCATGAGCGCGGCGTGACGATCCGGTCGAAGGACGGATTCTGGCTGGCCATACCGCTGCCGGGGGCCGGCCGGGGCGCGGGCGGCAGGCGGATCACGCCTGGCGAATGGGAGGCGAAGACCGGCCGCGCGCTGCGATTCGTCTACCGGGGCGGTCGCAGCGCCCTGCTGGTTGACGATGGCACGGTGAGGCGTGGCGCCCGCGTGATGAAGCGCGACGGGTTCAGCCGGGCGGCCCGCGGGTTCCGCAATCGCACCGTCCCGATCTTCGCCCTGGTGCCGCAGGTCAAGCTGAAGAAGGCGCTGAACCTGATGCAGCTTGCCCAGCAGGTCGGGGCGTCCTTGCCGGCGCGCATCGCCGGAAGCTTTGGGGGCTGACATGCCGACGACGAGCGAGACCATCCTTGCGGCGCTTAAAACGCTGCTGGAGGGGACGGGCGCGCGGGTCGAGCGCAACATCGCCATCCCGGCATCGGTTCCGGCCGCCGGGCTGATCATCCTGCGCGACGGCGAGCCGGGCGATCCCGAGGTGACGATGTCACCCCTGGCCTATGAATATGACCACCGCGCCGAGGTAGAGATTTATGTGCAGAAGGCCACCGGCCGGGAAACAGTGCTTGACGGGCTGAAGGCGGCGATCGGCCCCCTGCTCGCCGCCGATCGCACGCTTGGAGGGCTTTGCCTGTGGGTCGAGCCGGTGGCCCCGAAGATCAACGCGCTGCCCATGGAAGGGGCGGCGACGATTCTGGCGGCCGGGATCGATGTACGGCTGATCTATCTCACCACAGACCCGCTGGCCTGACCGGCCTGCATTCACCTTGAAAGGAGACTGTCATGGCACGAGCGCAGGGCGCACGGGCGCAATTGCTGCTGGCTAAGGAATCGGTCTACGGCACGCCGCCGGTTTCCGGCTTTGTCCTGATGCCCTTTGCCAGCACCACGCTGGGGCAGGAACAACCGCTGATCGAGAATGAACTGCTTGGCTATGGCCGCGATCCACTGCCGCCGTCGCGTGATGCGATCACAGCTGACGGTCAGGTGGTCATTCCGGTCGATGCGCAGGGGATCGGTCACTGGCTGACAGGGCTTTTGGGAGCGCCGGTGACCACTGGGGCCTCGGCGCCCTATACCCATACCTTCCAGTCGGGCGGCTACACCCTGCCGAGCTATTCGATCGAGAAGGGCACGCCCGAAGTGCCGCGGTACGAGATGTTCTCGGGCTGCAAGGTCGACTTCATGGAATTTCAGGCGCAGCGCAGCGGCCAGCTGCAGGCGACGGTCGGCCTGGTGGCGCAGGGCATGGAGGCCGACACCAGCACGAACGGTGGCACGCCCAGCGACCTGACGCTGATCCGCTTCGGTCATTTCAACGGAGCAGTGAAGCGCGACGGGGTGGCGATCGGCAATATCGTCAGCATGTCGATGCGCTATGCCAACAACCTGGACCGCATCGAGGTGATACGGTCCGATGGCAAGATCGACGGCGCCGACCCGTCGATCGCGGCGCTGACCGGCCAGATTGTGGTGCGCTTTGCCGATACCGTCCTGCATGATCAGGCCGCCGATGGCGACCCATGCGAGTTGGAACTGTCCTGGGTGATCGATGCGGAAACCAGCCTGACGCTGACCGCCCATGCGGTCTACCTGCCGCAGGTGCGCAATCCGCTGGACGGGCCCGGC
>Ga0056909_1000374_pt1 | contig 47373 bp, 44 predicted proteins | sample EBPBio102011_DNA_FD_62115 | JGI IMG/M metagenome (GOLD analysis project Ga0056909, IMG submission 62115) | Wastewater treatment Type I Accumulibacter community from EBPR Bioreactor in Madison, WI, USA - Reactor 1_1/10/2011_ DNA | ecosystem: Engineered > Bioreactor > EBPR > Anaerobic-Aerobic >... | reverse complement strand
GCGGACCAGGGGGGGGGGGGCCCCGGCGACAGCAAAAGGCGCGACCCCTGAAAGGGCCGCGCCTTGATCGGTGGAACCGGGACCGTCCGCGACGGGACTAGAGCGTCAGGACCGCGCCCGGCGTCTGAAGATGAAGGGCGGCGACCGCGACGGCAGCCGCGACCAAAAGGCTGAGGATACGCGCCGTATTGGCGATGATCGCCTCGGCCCGTGGCCCCTGCGGCCAGATCGTATGGCCCAGAACATGTGCGCCGTTGGTCAGTGTGTGCATCCCATCCTCCGCCCGAAAATGACCTGCTCAGGATGGGTGCGGAATGTGACAGCTTTGCGGCAACGGCGCGGCAATGGCGGGGTATCTGCACCCCGCCCGCCCCCCCGGCGGGGGCAAATCAGGGACAGGTCAGGTCGTTCGTCAGCCCGAAAGCCATCACGAAGACGACGATCGCAAGGCCGACCGACATGGCGATGTTCACCGTCGCCGGCGACAGCGGCCGCCCGAGCGCCCATTCGATGGTGTAAAAGACGAGGTGCCCGCCATCGAGCATCGGGATCGGGAAGAGGTTCATGAAGCCGACCGCCGTCGACAGGACGGCGATGAACCAGATGAAGTCCGGCAGCCCCTGCGAGGCGACTTCACCCGTCGCCTGGGCGATGCCGATGGCGCCCGACATGTTGCAGCGCGAGATCTGCTGGGAAATCATGTGCCAGAGCGCCGAGAGCGAGTTGGTGATGACATCCCAGACCTGCCGTGCGGCGGCGGGAATGACCTCGGTCAGGCTGGCCGTCCGCGTCGCCGGCATGAAGAAAATGTCGCCTTGCAGCCCGATCTTGTAGGCCGTCTCGAACCCGCCGCCGGCCTTCGGCACGTCGGTCGGGCGCGGCGTCAGCGTCAGCGTCTGCTCGGACCCGTCGCGCCAGACGGCCAGTTCCATCGGCGCGCCCTGCCCCTTGGCGACCGCCGCCTGCATCTGGGAAAAGAGCTTGATCGGCTGGCCGTCGATGGCGGTGATGACATCGCCCTTCTTCAGCCCTGCGTTGATCGCCGCGGACTTGAGCGCGATGCCGTCGGCGCGCGACGGCTCGACGGGCGGCCCCTCGACTTCGACCTCTTGCCCGCCACGCGAGACGCGGTAGTGCCAGGGGCCGGTGCCGGTCTGCTTGTCGCCGGCATCGTAAAAGGCCTTCCAGTCGGGCACCGGCGTGCCATCGACCGCCAGGATCACGTCCCCCGCCTGCAGCCCGCCCGAACCGCCCGGCATGGCGTAAAGCTGGCCGACCTCGACCCGGTCGGTCTTGGCGCCGAAGGTCATCAGCACGGCCGAAAAGACCAGGATCGACAGGATGAAGTTGAAGATCGGCCCCGCCGCGACCGTGGCCGCCCGCGCCCAGAGCGGCGCTCCGTGCATCGTATGGCGCCGCTCGGCGGCCGAAAGCGCGCTCATCGTCGCCTCGTCCGCCCCGGCCGAGGCGGCGTTGGCATCACCCAGGAACTTGACGTAGCCGCCGAAGGGCAGCGCCGCGATCTGCCAGCGCGTGCCCCGCCGGTCCATCCGCGACCAGAGGACCGGGCCGAAGCCCAGCGAAAAGACCTCGGCATGGATGCCGCACAGGCGCCCGACGATGTAGTGGCCATATTCGTGGACGGCGACGATCACCGACAGCGCGACGACAAAGGCCGCGAGCGTCCAGAAGAGGTTGCCGAAGACCGGGATCAGGCCCGCGATTTCCATCTCTTGTCTCCTGTCCGTTCCGCAACCGACCTAGCGCGGGCACGGGCTTCGCTGTCTGCGGCCAGAACCGCCTCTAGGGGGGCAAGGGCCGGGCCGAAGCCAGTCCTGCCGGAAAAGTCTTCAAGAACCGTTTCAACCACGCCGGCCATGTCGGTAAAGCAGATCTGCCCCTCGATGAACGCGTCGAGTGCGGCCTCTTTCGCCGCGTTGAAGACGGCTCCGGCCAGTCCGCCCTTGTCCATCACCTGCCGCGCAAGCGCAAGCGCGGGATAGCGCAGCGGGTCGGGCGCGCGGAAGGTCAGGCTGCCCACCCGCGCCAGGTCCAGCCGCGCGACCGGCAGGGGCGTGCGGTCGGGCCAGTTCAGCGCATAGCCGATCGCATGGCGCATGTCGGGCGCGCCCAGATGGCCGATCATCCCGCCGTCGCAGAAGGCAACGAGCGCATGGACAAGCGATTCGGGGTGGACCAGCACCTCGATCCGGTCAGGGTCTATGCCGAAGAACTCGCGCGTCTCAATGAGTTCCAGCGCCTTGTTGAACATCGAGGCGCTGTCGATGGTGATCCGCTGCCCCATGGCCCAGTTGGGATGGGTCGAAGCCTCGGCCACCGTGGCCGCGGGCAGCCGCTCGACGGGCCAGTCGCGGAAGGCGCCGCCCGAGGCGGTCAGGATCACCCGCTCGACGCTTCTCATCTCTTCGGACAGGAGCGACTGGAAGATCGCCGAATGCTCGCTGTCAACGGGCAGGATGCGGGCCTTCGCCCGGCGCGCGGTTTCCATCAGCAGGGGGCCCGCCGTCACGAGGCTTTCCTTGTTGGCCAGCGCCAGCGTCCCGCCATGCGCCAGCGCCCGGAAGCCCGGCACGAGCCCCGCCGCCCCGACGATCGCCGACATCACCCAGTCGGCCGGGCGGTCCGCCGCCTCGGCCAGCGCCTGCGCCCCGGCCGCGACCTTGACCCCTGACCCCGCCAGCGCGGCCTGCAGGGGGCGCAGGCAATCCTCGTGGGCCGTGACCGCCAGTTCCGCCTGAAGCGCCCGCGCCATCTCGGCCAGCCGCGCGACATTGCGCCCACCGGTCAGCGCGACCGTGCGGTAGGTGCGCGGCCCCCCCTGACGCATCAGAAGGTCGAACGTGCTTTCGCCGATCGACCCCGTCGCGCCAAAGACCGAAACGCTGCGCCGTTCGTCCATCAGAGCCCGAAATCCGGCAGCGGCTGGCGCAAGAGCCCCCAGGCGACCAGGAAGATCGTCGCACCGACCAGCGCGTCGAACCGGTCGAGAATGCCGCCATGGCCGGGGATGAGCGCCGAGGAATCCTTCACCCCCGCGCGCCGTTTCAGGAAGCTTTCGGCAATGTCGCCCATCTGCGCCGCAAAGGCCGCGAGCACCGACAGGATCGTCACCGTCGACGGCTCGTCATAGGCCGTGGCGAAAACCGCGCCGACCGCACCCGCACCGACCCAGCCGGCGATGGTGCCGGACCAGGTCTTCTTGGGCGAGACGGCGGGCCAGAACTTCGGGCCGCCGATCAGCCGCCCGCCGAAATAGCCCATCACGTCGCAGGCGATGACCAGAAGCACGAGCCAAAGCGTGAAGGCCAGCCCGTAACCCTCTCGAAAGGCGTAGAAAGCGTAGGCCGCCAGCAGGACGAGGCCCAGGTAGGCCGCGCGCAGAAGCCGGTCGCGGCCCCCCATGAACAGCAAGACCAGCGACGGCAGGCCAAGCGTCGGCAGAAGCCGGGGATCGTGGCGGAAGATGATCGCGGCGAGGACCGCGGCGGCCAGAAGGCCCATGAACTCGGGCGCAGGGCGTGTCGCCACCTGCAGGCGCGCGACCTCCCACGCCATGAGGCCGCCCAGCACCACCACGAGCCAGCCAAGCGCCAGGCCGCCGCACCAGATCGCAGCGCCGCCGATGACAGCCATGCCGACGGCCGAACCCACGCGGGTCCCGAGGTCGGCCCATTGCGACGCGCGGCCCTTGGCGCTTTCCGCCTCGGTCCCCGGCGCACTCATTCGGCGGCCACCCCGCCAAACCGCCGGTCGCGGGCCGAAAAGCGGGCGACGAGCTTCGCCAGCTCGTCGGGCGTGAAGTCGGGCCAGAGCGTGTCGGTGAACTCGAACTCGGAATAGGCCGACTGCCACAGGAGATAGTTGGAAATCCGCGATTCGCCCGATGTGCGGATCACCAGGTCCGGGTCGGGCAGCCCCACGGTGTCGAGCCGGTCCGCAAGTGCCCGCTCGTCGATGTCAGCCGCCGCGAGCCGCCCCGCCGCCACATCCTCGGCCACCCGCCGTGCGGCGCGCGCCAGCTCGTCCCGGCCGCCGTAGTTGATGGCGATGGTCAGCGTCAGGCGCGAACAGTGCCGGGTCTTTTCCTCGATCCCCGCCATCAGGTCGCGCAGCGCGGGCTCCAGCCGCTCGCGCGCGCCGATGAACCGCACGCAGACGCCCGCGTCATGCAGCTTGTCGGCCTCGTTCCTGATGTAGCGCGCGAAGAGCGACATGAGGCCCAGCACTTCTTCGGTCGAGCGCTTCCAGTTCTCGGTCGAGAAGGCGTAGATCGTCAGGTAGCGAATGCCGAGCGCAGGCGCGGCGCGGACGATCGAGCGGACGCGGTTCGCGCCCCTCCGGTGGCCGATCAGGCGCGGCCAGCCGCGCGACGTGGCCCACCGCCCGTTGCCGTCCATGATGATGGCGACATGGACGGGCCCACGTGCGCTGATGTCTTTCGCGGCCATAGGCCCCTGCCTTTCCTGCCCCCAGGGTTGCCGGACGCACCCGCCCGGCAGAACAATCAGACCTGCATGATCTCTGCCTGCTTGGCCTGTAGCGTCTTGTCGACCGCGGCGATGGCCTTGTCGGTCAGGTCCTGCACCTCGTCATGCCACATCTTCTGGTCATCCTCGGGCATGCCTGCGCCCTTGGCCTTCTTGATCTGGTCCATGCCGTCGCGGCGAATGTTGCGGACGGCCACGCGGGCGCGTTCGGCATAATCGGCCGCGACGCGCGTCAGTTCGCGCCGGCGCTCCTCGTTCAGTTCGGGGATCGGCAGCATGATGATGGTGCCGTTGGTCTGGGGATTGATGCCGATGCCGCTTTCGCGGATCGCCTTCTCCACCTTGCCGACCATGGCCTTGTCCCAGATGTTGATCGTGACCATGCGCGGCTCGGGCACGTTCACGGTGCCAAGCTGGTTCACGGGCGTCATCTGACCATAGGCATCGACCTGGATCGGCTCGACCAGAGCCGCCGACGCGCGGCCCGTCCGAAGCGAAGAGAAATCGTGGCGCAGCGCCGTCATCGCCCCCTCCATCCGGCGGGAGAGGTCGTCGATGTCGATTTCGAGGTCGTCAGACATAAGCAGGTTCCGTGGTCGTTTCGTTCGTCAGAACGCAGCCCGGCGCAAAAAGGACAGGCGCGGGCTGCAACTTCTGGCGCATCTTACCGATCCGGCGCGTCCAAGAACAGGGCCTTTGGCGCAGGCACAAGACTTAGCGGTCAGTCCACCACGGTCGTATAGGTCCCCTGCCCCGACAGGATACCCTTGAAGCCCCCCGGCTCGTCCAGCGAGAAGACGATGATCGGCAGGTTGTTGTCGCGGGCGAGCGCGATCGCCGAGGCATCCATCACCCCCAGGTGCTTCTGCAGGACCTCGTCGTAGGTAACCGTATCGTAGCGCTTGGCGTCGGGGTGCTTCTTGGGGTCCTTGTCATAGACCCCGTCGACCTTGGTGCCTTTGAAGATCGCCTCGCAGCCCATTTCGCTGGCGCGAAGCGTCGCGGCCGTATCGGTGGTGAAATAGGGGTTGCCGGTCCCTGCGGCGAAGATGCAGACACGCTTTTTCTCAAGGTGACGCACGGCGCGGCGGCGGATGTAGGGTTCGCACACCTGGTCCATCGGGATCGCCGAGATGACGCGGGTAAAGACGCCCAGCCCCTCGAGCGCTGCCTGCATCGCAAGCGCGTTCATCACGGTCGCGAGCATCCCCATGTAGTCGGCCGTCGTGCGCTCCATCCCCTGGGCCGAGCCTTGCAGGCCGCGAAAGATGTTGCCGCCGCCGATGACCATGGAAATCTCCACGCCCAGGTCATGGACCGACTTCACCTCCTGCGCGATGCGCTCGACCGTCGGCGGGTGCAGGCCGTAGCCCTGGTCGCCCATAAGGGCCTCGCCCGAGATTTTCAGAAGCACACGTTTGTATTTGACGGTGGGTTCGCTGTCCCCGGTCATGTCTGTCGCTCACTCTGTCCGATTTCTGGGGGCGCCGACTGGCCGGAACGACCGAAGGGGGCCCCTTGCTACTGGCGCGCAAAATGGCGGAAAACGGCGGCGGGTTCAATTGCGTAAAGCAGGGGGCGAGGGGCATGGCGGCCGACGTTCGGCAGCTTCTTGCAAAGGCGGCCGGGCGTCCGATCCTGATCGCGGGGCCGACGGCCAGCGGCAAGTCGGCGCTGGCGCTCGCGCTGGCCGAGGCGGACGGGCGGCCGGTCGTGAATGCCGACGCGCTGCAGGTCTGGTCCTGCTGGCGCCTGCTCTCGGCCCGCCCCGACGCGGCCGAGGAAGCCCGTGCGCCGCATTTCCTTTTCGGCCACCGCGCGCCCGGCGAGGACTATTCCGTCGGTCACTGGCTGCGCGAGGTGGACGCGGTCCTGGCGGCGCACCCCGCGCCGATCCTGGTCGGCGGCACCGGGCTTTACCTGACCGCGCTGACCGAGGGGCTGACCGACATTCCGCCCATCCCGCCCGCGACCCGCGCAAAGGGCGACACGCTCCGCCCCACGCCGGAGGGCGTCGCCCGCATGATCGCCGCCCTTGACCCGGAAACCCGATCGCGGATCGACCTGAAAAACCCCATGCGCGTCCAGCGGGCGTGGGAGGTGGCAGAGGCGACGGGCCGCGGACTGGCCGACTGGCAGGCCGCGACCGGCCCGGCGCGCCTGGCCGGGGACGCCGCGCTGAAGCTGCGCATCGAGGCCGACCGCGACTGGCTTGCCGAGCGGATCGACCGGCGGTTTGACGCCATGATCGCCCATGGCGCGCTGGACGAGGTCGCAGCCGTGCGCCCCTATTGGGACGCGCAGGCACCCTGGGCGCGGGCAATCGGCGCGGCGGAACTCATGGCGCATCTCGAGGGCAGCCTGCCGCTCGCCGAAGCCATCACCCGCGCCCAGGCGCTCAGCCGGCAATATGCCAAGCGCCAGCGCACCTGGCTCAGGGCGCGCATGGCCGGCTGGCAGCCTGTCGCAAGGCCCTGAGGAGCACGCAGATCCAGCCGCCAAGCGGGCCGCCAACGGGCCGGCGGGCCACCGCCGATAGCGCCACCATCGCCTGCGACAGACCGCCGACGCGACCGGCCGCCCCACTTCCGCCCACCTTTTTCCTTTCACCGGACCATGAGCCACCTTAAGTAGGACGGGCAGCCTTCACGCGAGGTGGATGCAAAAGGTATTCGCAGCAGACCAGGGACCAGACGGCGCATGGCGAAACTATTCAAGGGCACCCCGCTCTCCGAGCTTGGCGACCAGCGTCCGCTGGCGGCCCCTCGCGCGACGCCGCCCCTGTTCAGCGCGCCGACCGCAGCCCCACAACCCACCGATCTGCCCACCGGTCTGCCCACCGATCTGCCCGAGGCCTCTGTCGAGGTTCGTGGCGATGTTCGTGCAGCCGGCGTGACCGACGGACGCCTGGCGACCGGGCGGCGCGCAGACGCGGCGCCCGCCAAGCCCGCCGCAGCCGGTCCCGCGCCGGCCAAGCCTGCCCGCCCGACCCGCACCGCCCCCGCGCGGACCGAGGCGCAAATGGCGAAGGGCAACGCCACCGCTGAACCTGTCCCCGATGCCGACGCCGACGCCGCCCTTCCCGGCACGCGGCTCCTGCCGATCTCGCGCCTCGCGCAGAACGGCCGCTGGCGGGTCGAGGCGATGCGCGCCTATTCCGAACCGCTTCTTTTGTGGTTCACCCGCGGCCAGGGCCGCATCACCATCGGCGGCATCACCCGCGGCTACGGCGCACACAACGCCATCCTGATCCCCGCCGGCATGATGCACGGCTTCGACCTGGGCGCGCAGACCTCCGGTTCCGCGCTGTTCTTCGGCCGCGCGCACGGGCTCGACTTGCCGGTCGACCCGGTCCACCTGCGCCTGCGCGAAGTCGGTCCACAGGCCGAACTTGCCGGCATCATCGAGGCGATCCAGCGCGAGCTGGAAAGCGCCCGTCCAGGCCACGAACGCGCCGCGCGCTTTCATCTTGGCCTGCTGGGCGTCTTCATCGAACGGCTCTCGGCCAGCGCGGCCGACGAGGCGCCCATGCCGGACGCCGCCCGCAGGCTCGCCCGCGCCTATGCCGATCTGCTGGAAAAGAACTTCCGCACCGGCAAGGGCGTGGCCGACTTCGCCCGCGACCTCGGCGTGACGCCCACCCACCTGACGCGGGTCTGCAACAAGACCTGCGGGCGCTCTGCCTCGGACCTTCTGCACGACCGGCTTCTGTTCGAGGCGCGCACGCTTCTGATCGAAACCCGGCTGCCGGTGCAGGACGTGGCGCGCACGCTCGGCTATACGACCCCGGCCTATTTCACCCGCGCCTTCCAGGCCCGCACCGGCCGCACCCCGACGGACTTCCGCAAGGGCCGCTGACGCTGCGTCCTACAATTGGTCGAACCCGGCCAAAAGGCACCTCCCAGAGCCGTGACCATGACGCTCCGACGACAATTGCGTCGCAAACCGGTATTGACGCGAGGGAAAATTGCGTAAGCATGGGGGAACGCGCAGCCGACCTGGACGGACCCGAGGGGGCCTCGATCCGGGCGGCACCAAAAGACGCAGGCGACATAATGTCAGGGGAGATGAGATGACCAAACCGTTCACGCCCGAAAGGGTCCACCCGGCCGTCCGAATGTATGCGGACGAGTGCCAGCGCGGCGACCTCAGCCGCCGCGAATTCCTGACGCGGGCCAGCGCGCTCGGCGTCTCGAGCGCGGTCGCCTACGGGTTGATCGGCGCAACCATGCCGACGGCTGCACGCGCGGCCGATCCCGTCGCGGGCGGCACCTTCAAGATGCAGATGCAGACCAAGGCCCTGAAGGACCCGCGCACCTACGACTGGTCCGAAATGGCGAACTTCAGCCGCGGTTGGCTCGAATATCTGGTCGAATACAACAATGACGGCTCGCTGCGCGGCATGCTCCTGGAAAGCTGGGACACGAACGACAACGCGACCGAATTCACGCTGCATGTCCGCAAGGGCATCACCTGGTCGAACGGCGATGCCTTCACCGCCGACGACGTGGCGCGAATCATCACCGACTGGTGCGACGCGAGCGTCGAGGGCAACTCGATGATCTCGCGCGTCGGCAAGCTTGCGGACGACCAGACCAAGAAGGCCCGCGAAGGGGCGATCACCAAGGTCGACGACAGCACCGTGAAGCTGACGCTGCCCGAGCCCGACATCACCATCATCGTGGGCTTCGCCGACTATCCCGCGCAGGTCTACCATTCGAGCTACAAGGGCGGCGACCCGTCCGAAAACCCGATCGGCACCGGCCCCTACATGCCCGACCACAACGAGGTCGGCGTCAAGCAGGTGCTGGTCAAGGACACCTCGCGCCCGTGGTGGGGCACCGCTGTCTACAAGGGGCCCTACCTCGACCGGATCGAATATATCGACCTTGGCACCGACATGGCGGCGACGCAGGCCGCGGCTGAATCGGACGACATCGACTCGACCTACCAGACGCAGGGCGAGTTCGTGAAAGTGTTCGACGACCTCGGCTGGGTGAAGTCGGAAGTGACCAGCGCAGCGACGATCGCCGTGCGCTTCCACCAGGCCGACGAGCTTTACAAGAACAAGGCCGTGCGCACCGCGCTTCAGAAGATGGTCGACAATACCGTCGTCCTGCAGCTCGGCTATGCGGACCTGGGCAAGCCGGCAGAAAACCACCATGTCTGCCCGATCCACCCCGAATATGCGCAGCTTCCGCCCCTGAAGCCCGATCCGGCTGCCGGCAAGAAGATGCTCGATGACGCGGGCCATGGCGATACCGAGTTCGAACTGATCTCGATCGACGACGACTGGCAGGCCAAGACCTGCGACGCGGTGGCGGGCCAGATCCGCGACGCGGGCGTCAAGATCAAGCGGACGATCCTGCCCGGCTCGACTTTCTGGAACAACTGGCTGACCTACCCCTTCTCGGCCACCGAATGGAACATGCGTCCGCTCGGCGTCCAGATCTTCTCGCTCGCCTACAAGTCGGGCGTCGCGTGGAACGAGACCGCCTTCTCGAACGCCGACCTCGACAAGCTGCTGGACCAGGCGCTCGGCACCCCGAACGTCGACCAGCGGCGCGAGATCATGGCCAAGATCGAGACGATCATGCAGGAAGAGGGCGTGCTGATCCAACCCTACTGGCGCTCGCTCTACCGCCACACGAAGAAGACCGTGCACGATTGCGAGATGCACGCGACCTTCGAACATCACCAATACAAGTGGTGGATGGATCAGGCCTGACGGCCGCTGCCATCGGTCCGGCAGGGGCTCGCCCCCTGCCGGACCGCTCTATCGACATCAGAGCCCGGACCACCGGGCCACAAATGGGGCGCGTCTTGACCGGCAGCGTTGGCGCCCCAAGCGGGCGAGCCTGCCCGATGGGGGGACGGAATGACTGGTTTTCTGTTACGACGATTGGCACTTCTTGTGCTGACCGCCTTCTGCCTGACGATGGTGGTCTTTTACCTGACCAACCTTCCGCCCCAGCTTGAGAAGATCGCCAAGTTCGAAGCCGGCGCGCGCATCAGCGACGACGAGGTCACGAGCTGGCTGAACAACCACGGCTACGGCCGGCCCTTCCTCGCGCGCTACGGCGAATGGCTGGGCGTGGTGCCCGGCTGGACCGGCACCGACACCCAGGGCGGCGCGATGGGCTACTGCATCAAGAAGGACGTCGACCCCGCCAACGCGCCCCGCTACTGCGGCGTCCTGCAGGGCGACTGGGGCTATTCCTCGGTGTTCAAGCAGCCCGTGTCGAGCATCCTGTCGACCCGCCTTGGCCTGACCGGCATCCTGATGTTCTGGGTCATGGTGGTGATGGTCCCGACCTCTCTCCTGATGGGCGTCCTTGCCGGCATGCGCGAAGGCTCGCGGCTCGACCGCACGCTGTCGACGGTCGCCATCACCACCACCTCGACGCCGGAATATGTCTCGGGCGTCGTGCTGATCGTCCTTTTCGCCTCATCGACCGTCGGCCTGTCGCCGCACCTCTTCGACTGGGGCTGGATCTCGGAACGCACGCTCTTCAAGGGCTCGGCCTCCAGCGCGATGGACGGGATCACCTTCCAGAACTTCACCCTGCCGGTCATCACCATCGCGCTTTACGGCATCGGCTACATCGCCCGCATGACCCGCGCCAGCATGGCCGAGGTGATGACGGCGCAATATATCCGCACCGCGCGGCTGAAGGGCCTTTCGTTCCGCGAGGTGGTGATGCGCCACGCGCTGAGGAACGCGCTGATCGCGCCCTTCACGGTCATCATGCTGCAGTTCCCCTGGCTTCTGAACGGCGTCGTCATCACCGAAACCCTCTTCAACTACAAGGGCTTCGGCTGGACGCTGGTGCAGGCGGCCGGCAACAATGACGTGCCCCTGCTTCTGGGCTGTTCGGTCGTTGCTGTGTTCGTCGTCCTGGTCACGCAACTTCTGTCGGATGTCGGCTACGCCTTCCTAAACCCCCGCATCAGGATCGGCTGAGCCATGGACACACTTACCCATTTCCAGGTCTTCACGACCCTTCTCATCCGCTTCCTGCCGGTCTGGATCGCCATGATCGCGACCTTCGCCCTGTCGGTCACCTTCCGCAAAAGGCTCGGGCTTTATGGCAAGCTCTTCGATTCCACCGTGGGCATGGTCGGGCTCGGCTTCGTCCTTTTCTGGGTTTTCACCGCGATCTTCGCCGACCAGATCGCGCCCTTCGACGTGCTGGCGCAGATCGGCCCGATGAAGAATGCTCCCGCCGGCGCGCTGGTGCCCGACGGCGCCGGGGTCTACCTGCTGGGCGGCGATCACCTTGGCCGCGATGTCTTCAGCCGCATGGTCGCGGGCAGCCGGATCGTCATCTCGATCGCGCCGCTGGCCACGCTCTTTGCCTTCATGGTCGGGATCACGCTCGGCCTTCCGGCCGGCTTCTGGGGTGGCAGGCTCGACGCGGTCCTGTCCTTCCTCGCAAACCTCGTGCTGGCCTTCCCGGTCATCCTGCTCTTCTATCTGCTGGTGACGCCCGAGGTGGTGCAAACCGGCCTGCCGCAACGCATGGCGGCGGTGCTCTTCATCCTGCCGCTGGTCTTCGCCATCCTGCTGACCAACTCGCGGCTCTACGTGAAGCCCCAGCTGCGCAACCTGATCGTCGGCGCGATCGTCGTCATAGGGGGCTGGGCCTATCTCGCGCTGGTGTCGGAAGCGGACAGCGGCATCAATGTCCTGCCCGCCGCCGTGGACCTGATCCATGTGCCGGCAAACCTTCTGATCGTCTTCGTGTCGGTCGTCTTCGTGAACGCGCCCACCGTCTTCCGTATCGTGCGCGGCCTGACGCTCGACATCCGCACGCGCGACTATGTGGCGGCGGCGCAGACGCGGGGCGAGCGGCCCTGGTACATCATGCTGTGGGAAATCCTGCCGAACGCGCGGGGGCCGCTGATCGTCGATTTCTGCCTCAGGATCGGCTATACGACCATCCTTCTGGGCACCCTCGGCTTCTTCGGCCTGGGCCTGTCGCCCGAAAGCCCGGACTGGGGCTCGACCATCAACGCGGGCCGCAAGCTGCTGACCACTGCCCCCCTGCCGGCCATCGTTCCGGCGCTCGCACTCATGAGCCTTGTGCTGGGCCTGAACCTTCTGGCCGACGGCCTGCGCGAGGAAAGCCTGCGCGACTAAGGCGGCGCAACTAAGACGGCGCGATTTTGGAGATGACGATGGACAAGCCCTGGGATCCCTCGCAACCGATCCTCGAGATCGACCACCTGTCGATCAGCTTCTTCACGCGCGCCCGGGAAATCCCGGCGGTGATGGACTTTTCCTGCACCGTCATGGCGGGCGAGGCGATGGGGCTGGTGGGCGAGTCCGGCTGCGGCAAGTCCACGGTCGCGCTGGCCGTCATGCGCGACCTGGGCAAGACCGGCCGCATCGTCGGCGGCGCGATCCGCTTCAAGGGCCGCGACCTGACCCATATGAGCGACGAAGAGCTGCGCCACATCCGCGGCAGCGAGATCGCCATGATCTACCAGGAACCCATGGCCTCGCTGAACCCCGCCATGAAGATCGGCGCGCAACTCGCGGAAGTGCCGATGATTCATCAGGGCATGGCCAAGGCCGAGGCCTGGACGCTCGCCCGCCAGATCGTCGCTGACGTGCGCCTGCCCGACCCCGACCGCATCTTGCGCTCCTACCCGCACCAGTTGTCGGGCGGCCAGCAGCAGCGCATCGTCATCGCCATGGCGCTGATGTCGAAGCCCGCGCTTCTGATCCTGGACGAGCCGACGACCGCGCTCGACGTGACGGTCGAGGCCGGCATCGTCGATCTGGTCAAGGACCTGGGCCACAAATACGGCACCTCGCTTCTGTTCATCAGCCACAATCTGGGGCTGGTCCTCGATGTCTGCGACCGGCTCTGCGTCATGTATTCGGGCGAGGCGGTCGAGACCGGCGCGGTCAAGGACGTCTTCGACCGGATGCAGCACCCCTATACGCAGGCGCTCTTCCGCTCGATCCCGATCCCCGGCGCCGACAAGACGACCCGGCCCCTGATCTCGATCCCCGGCAACTTCCCCCTGCCCCATGAACGCCCGCCCGGCTGCAACTTCGGCCCGCGCTGTTCCTATTTCGCCGCCGGACGCTGCGATCAGGGCGACATCCCGATGATTGCCGTCCCCTTCGGCGACCGGCATGACACGCGCTGCATCCGCGCCAGCGAAATCGACTGGGACGCACCCCCGCCCGCCCGCGCCAAGACCGAACGTGCGACGATCGGCCCGGTCGTCCTTCGCATGGAGGATGTGAAGAAATATTACGAAGTCTCGTCCGGCATGTTCGGCGGCGGCGGCACCAAGGTCGTCAAGGCGAACGAGACGCTGAGCTTTGAGGCGCGCGAGGGCGAGACGCTGGCCATCGTCGGCGAATCGGGCTGCGGCAAGTCGACCTTCGCCAAGGTCCTCATGGGGCTCGAAACGGCGACCGACGGCAAGATCATGCTCTATGACCGCGACATCCAGTCGACGCCGATCGAGAAGCGGTCGACCGACACGGTATCGGGCGTGCAGATGGTGTTCCAGAACCCGTTCGACACGCTCAACCCCTCGATGACCATCGGCCGCCAGATCGTGCGCGCGCTCGAGATTTTCGGCGAGGGCAAGGACGATGCCGCCCGCCACGCCCGGATGCTGGAGCTTCTGGACCTGGTGAAACTGCCCCGCGCCTTCGCCGAACGGATGCCGCGCCAGCTGTCGGGCGGCCAGAAGCAGCGCGTCGGCATCGCCCGCGCCTTTGCCGGCGGCGCCAAGGTCGTCGTGGCCGACGAGCCGGTCAGCGCGCTCGACGTGAGCGTTCAGGCCGCCGTGACTGACCTTCTGATGGAAATCCAGCGCAAGAACGGCACCACGCTTCTCTTCATCAGCCACGACCTGTCGATCGTGCGCTACCTGAGCGACCGGGTGATGGTCATGTATCTCGGCCATGTGGTCGAGCTGGGCACCACAGACCAGGTCTTCCAGCCGCCCTACCACCCCTATACCGAGGCGCTGCTGTCTGCCGTCCCGATCGCCGACACGCGGGTCCAGAAGAAGCGCATCGTGCTTGAGGGCGACATCCCCTCGGCCATGAACCCGCCGCCCGGCTGCCCCTTCCAGACCCGCTGCCGCTGGAAGAGCCACGTGCCGGGGAACCTCTGCGAGACAGAGATGCCGCCCATGCGGATGCTGAAGGGCGGCCACCAGATCAAGTGCCACCTGTCGGACGCGGAATTCGCCTCGATGGAGCCGGTGATCAAGATCGCTGCCGAATAGCAGCGCCCACGGCTTGATGGGCAGGGCCGATTGGCCCTAAGTGACCCCATGGCGAGAGTTCCGCCGCGAGAGGTCCGATGTCCCACCCTGTCCTTCCGACCGTCATTCCGACCGTCCTTGTGGCCGACATCGGCGGCACCAACACCCGCGTGGCCCTTGTCCGCCAGGGCAAGCTCGACCACGCCTCGATCCGCCGGACGGCCAATGCCGGGCAGCCCTCTCTCGGGCCGATCCTGGCGGCCTATCTGAAGGACGAGGGCGTGGCCCGCGTAGATGGCGCCTCGGTCGCGGCGGCCGGTCCGGTGACCGACGGGGTGGCGGAACTGACGAACCTCGACTGGCGGATCACGCCCGATGAGGTGCGGCAGGCGACCGGCGCCGCCCATGTGGCGATCCTGAACGACCTTCAGGCGCAGGGCCACGCGCTCGACCATCTGGCGCCCGATGCGCTTCGCCCGGTGTTGCCGGGCGCGGGCGAACCCCGTCGCGGCGCGCGGCTGGTGATCGGCGTAGGCACGGGCTTCAACGCCGCCCCCGTCCACCGCACCCGCGCCGGCCTTTACGTTGCCCCTTCGGAATGCGGCCATGCGAGCCTGCCTGTCCAGGGCGGGGAAGAGGCCGCCATGGCCACCGAAATCGCCCGGGCCCATGGCTTCGCCGGGGTCGAGGACGTGCTGTCGGGCCGCGGGCTCGAACGGCTGGCCGCGCTCTGTTCCGCAGGCACCCAGCGCCCCGCGGCCGAGGTGATGGCCGCCCTCGCGGCGGGCGAGGCGAACGCGGTCAAGGCCGGCCGCCTTTTCCAGACCCTTCTCGGCCGCGTCGTGGGCGACCTCGCGCTGACCCACCTGCCCTTCCAGGGCATTTTCCTTATCGGCGGCGTCGCCCGCGCCTTCACCCCCTACCTGACCGACGGCACCTTCGCCGCCGCCTTCCGCGACAAGGGCCGCTTTTCCGCCTTCATGGACGATTTCGCGGTGCATCTGGTCGAGGACGACTATGCCGCCCTTGCCGGCTGCGCAGCCTACCTGAACCAGGAAAAGCGGCACGACTGAGCACCGCCAGCCGGTAAGCGAACCTTAACCCCCGCCCCCTAGCCTTGGATTCGGAACCCCGAGTCGGAGGCAGGACATGTTGGAAGCGGACGGCCGCCAGGTCATCGCCCTGCCAGAGCGCATCGGGCCCGCGCAGGCGCTCGAACTGCGCGACGCCTTCCGCGCGCTCGACCGGGCGCGGCCGGTCAGGCTCGATGCCGGGGGGCTCAGGCATGTCGGCTATCTCGGCCTGCAGGTGCTTCTTGCCGCCTCGCGCGACCTGCGCGCCGCCGGGGGCGGCCTGACGCTCGCCCCCTGCGCGCCCGCGATCGACCGGGCACTGAGCGATCTCGCGATCCCCGAAACCCTTCTGCCCCGGAGCCTCGCCCAATGACCGCGATCCGCATCCTCGCCGTCGACGACAGCCGCACCATCCGCGACCTTCTGGCACTCGCCCTGACCAACGCGGGCTATCAGGTGACGCTCGCCGAAAACGGCCGGATTGGTGTCGATCTGCTGGATCAGGTCGCGCCCGACGCCATCATTTCCGACATCAACATGCCCGAGCTCGACGGCTTCGGCCTTGTCCAGGCTGTCCGCGCCCACCCGCGCCACGCCGCAACGCCGATCCTGATGCTGACGACCGAAAGCGCCCCCGACCTCAAGGCCCGCGCCCGCGCCGCCGGGGCGACGGGCTGGATCGTGAAACCGTTCGAGCCTGAAAAACTGGTTCGCGCGCTCCAGATGATCGCGCCCTGATGGAGGATCCGCTCGGGCCCATCCGCGCCGGCTTCTTCCTGGAATGCGACGAGCTTCTGGGTGCGCTCGACGACGCGCTCGCGGATGCCGCCTTCTCGGGCGATCCGCGCGGGACTGGCGATGACGCCGCCGTCCACGCCGCCTTCCGCGCCGTCCATTCGATCAAGGGCGGCGCCGCGTCCCTGGGGCTTGGCGATCTTGCGGCCGCAGCCCACAGGTTCGAAACCTCGCTCGCCGCCCGCCGCGACGGGGTGGCGGCCGCGGCAACCCTGCCGCGCACCCTCTGGCAAGGCGCCGCCGATCACCTGGCCGCAGCCGTCGGCGCGGCCCGCACGGGCACACCCTTTGCCGCCAAAGGCGACATGCTCGCAGACGCGCTCGCAGATGCACGCGCCGGCGCGCGCACAGACCCCCGGCGGACTATGACAGGGGATCCCGTCGCACGCGCCACCACAAAAGCCTGGCAGATCCGCCTTTCCCCCGGCGCGGCGCTCGAAACACGGGGCGTCCACCCTGTGCCCCTTCTGCGCGCACTGACCGACCTGGGCGGAACCGGCGTGGCTTGCGACCTGTCCGCTCTCCCCCCGCTCGACGACATTGGCGCGGGCACCGCCGCCCTGACCTGGTTCCTGGCCCTGCCCGCCACTCTGGCCGAACCCGACATCCGCGCGCCCTTCGCCTTTCTCGACGCCGAAGAGGCCCTGCAGATCCTCCCGTCCGGCGGGACCGGACCCGACCCCAAGGCAGCCCCCACACCCGCGCCAGAGGTCGCGGGTGTGGCCGGCACCGCTGCCGCCCCGCAAACCATCCGCGTCGATCTGGCTCGCGTTGACCGGCTCTTGAACCTCGCGGGCGAACTTCTCATTGGCAAGTCGCTGCTGGCCACCCGCCTGGCCGAAGCCGGCCTCTCCCGCTCCTCGGCCGCGCGGGACGCGCTCGACCAGCTGGCCGCGACCTGCCGCACCTTGCAGGAATCCGTCGTCGCGCTGCGCTCCGAGCCCGTGAAGCCCCTTTTCCAGCGCATGGGCCGCATCCTGCGCGAAGCCGCGCGTGCAACCGGCAAGACGGTTTCGCTGAGCCTGTCCGGCGAGGCGACCGAGCTTGACCGCTCGGTCATCGACCGGCTCACCGAGCCCCTGACCCACCTGATAAGAAACGCCGTCGACCACGGGATCGAGCCGCCCGAAACCCGCAGCACCAGGGGCAAGCCGCCCGAGGGTCGGGTGACCCTGTCCGCGACGCTCCGCGCCGGCCGCGTGGTGATCGAGGTTGAGGACGACGGCGCCGGCATCGACCGCGCGAAGATACTGGCTCGGGGCGCCGCCCTGGGCCTCGTGCAACCCAGTCTTGCAACCTCGCCAGCCTGGTCGCCCGCCGCTGCCGATCGGGACCCGGATCGCCCGGCGCAAGAACTGACGATATCCGGCAGCACCTTTGACACCTTCGGTGCGCCGCCCCTTGCCGCAGCCGACGAACGCACGGCCGACAGCCTGCTCTTCCGCCCGGGTCTTTCGACCGCCGCGGAAGTGACCGAGCTTTCCGGCCGCGGCGTCGGGCTCGACGTGGTGCGCACCGCGCTCGCCTCGATCGGTGGCCGGGTATCGGTGACAAGCCGCCCGGGCCACGGCGCGCGCTTCACCCTGTCGCTGCCGCTGACGCTTTCGGTCCTCGACGTGCTTCTGGTCCGCATCGCCAGTCAGACCTTCGCCCTCCCTCAGTCCGCCGTCATCGAAACCCGCCTGGTCGAGATGTTGACGCCCGCCCCCCTGACCAGCACGGCACCCGGGGTCGCCCGACAGGTCAGCGGCACGCTCGTCGCCATGCACGGCCGCCACGTTCCCCTGTGTGCGGCCTGCGACCTGCTGCAACTGACCCCGCCTGACCCCCGCGCGGAGCCTCACCCCGTGGCACTCCTCCTGACGGATGAAAGGGATCGCTGGATGGCCCTGTCGGTCGACGCGATCCTCGACCAGACGCAGGTCGTGATGAAGGGGCTTGGCGCCGCCCTTGACCCTGCAAGTGGGATCGCCGCCGCAACGATCCTGAGCGACGGCCAGGTCGCCCTGATCCTCGATCCGCCCGGCCTGATGTCCCTGGCCAGCGCCCCGTCCTCAAGGAACGCCGCATGACGCGAGGATTGCAGGACAATCCACGCCTCGCCCCGATCCGGTCGCGGAACCACGGATCGGCGGGCGCCTCGGCGCCAGCCGAACGGCCCCTCGTCCGCCATCACTTCCCCGCGTCCGGGCATGCCTCCGGCAGGCTTTGCGCCGTCCACCTCCATCCGGCCGCACCGCCCCGCAGAGGCACAGGCATCCCATGACCCCCCTTCCGAACGCGCCCCCAACGGCCACAGACCCGCAAGCGCCCCTCGCCGCCAGCACTCAGGACAGCTATCTCATCCTGTCCATCGCCGGTGAGCCGTTCGGCCTGCCCGCCTGGGCCGTGCGCGAGATTCGCGGCTGGACCCCGCCGACGCCCCTGCCGGGCGCCAGCCGCGCGCTCGCCGGTGTCATCAACCTGCGCGGAACGATCCTTCCGGTCATCGACGCGGCCCTGCGGCTCGGGCTGGTGCCGGCTTCTCCGGCGCCGACCCGCCCCGTGATCGTGGTCCTTGAGATGGACGGAATAGCCTGCGGAGTGGTCGCGGACCGGGTCAGCGACATCCTCTCGCTGCCCCGTCAGGCGATTGAACCGCCGCCCCTTTCCGGGCACCAGACCGCACCCGGCAGCCTTAGGGGCATCACGCTGCGGGACGGCGGCGTCCTGCGCCTCCTCGACCCCCGCGCCCTCCTGCCCTGCCAGGCCGATCAGGGGCAACCGGGGGGCCGTCAATGAAGGCCCAAGCACTGTTCACCCTCCCCGACAGCCCTATCCCTGCAACCGCAAAGGCTTCCAATCCCGCCGCCCGGGAGGCGCAGGCCATCGAACGGCTGGCCGCGCTCGCCCTCGAGCTTGCCGGCCTTGCGATCCGGCCCGCAAAGTTCCCCATGCTGCAGGCACGGCTCACGCGCCGGCAGCGCGCCCTCGGCCTGCCGGATCTTGCAAGCTACGCCGACCATCTCGGCCGCCCCGAGCGCCGGGCGGAACACGGCGCCTTTCTGGGCGCCGTCACCACCCATGTCTCAGCCTTCTTTCGCGAGCCGCGCCAGTTCGACCGCTTCGGGTCAGAGCTGCTGCCGCACCTCATCCGCCGGGCCCGCAGCGGCCGGAAGGTTCGCCTCTGGACCGCCGGCGGCGCCGCCGGGCAAGAGGCGCAGACGCTCGCCATGCTGGTCCTGACCGCCATGCCCGACGCCGCCGCGTTCGACATCCGCATCCTGACAAGCGACATAGACCCGGCGATGACAGGTCTCGCGCAGGCGCTCTCCGTCACCCCCGCCGCCGCCGACGCAATCCCGGCGCCCTATCGCCATCGGTTCGTTCGACCGGCCGCCGACGGCTCGCTCCGCCTCGGCGAAGGCCTCCGGCCACTCCTGCAATTCGCAACGCACGACCTGCACGCGCCCTGGCCCGCACCCGGCCCGTTCGACGCGATCTTCTGCCGCAACGTGCTCATCTATTTCGCGCGCGACCACCAGGAACGCCTTTGCACACGCTTCGCGGCTGCGCTGCGGCCGGGCGGGTGGCTCTGCCTGGGACATGCGGAGGCGCCGGGGACCGGCGCCAGCGCCGCGCTGACATCGCAAGGGGACCGGATCTGGTCGAAACCCGAGGGGATCGTAACCACCCCCGCGCGACCCACCCGGGAAAGGTCGGTCTGATGGACAGGACAACAAGCGATCGCATGCCCCGACGGGCTGCCGACCCGGATGCCGCCGACGACATCGCGCGCGGGCATCGGGACTGGAACAGCGACCTGGCCCAGGAACTGGCCGCAGGACTGGCCCAGGAAATCGGACTGTTGCGCACGCTCTGCGAGCGGCTGCAGGAGGCGCTTCTGCACGGTCTTCTGCCACGGGCCTCGGGACTGACGGCCCCGGTCGACGGCGACCGGGCACCTCTCCCGCCCTGCCGGTGCGCGACGAAACCCGCAGCCCTGCCCCCCTCGACCGCTTCGACCGATGCGCCGGACAGCTCCACCCGGTTCGGGGCTACCGCCATATCCTGTTGCTGCACCGGTCCGGGCAATTGTCGCCACCTTACTGACTGGTCGGCCGACGGCGACATCCTGGCCGGGTTGCAGGCGATCGACCGGATCACGCAGGGGCTTGACGACCTCGGCCGGGTGGCCCGGCAACTGGCCCGGACACCGCCCGACGGCCCCGACGGACTGGCGCGCGCGATCCGGCTGCGGGACCTTCGCGATCGCCTCTTTCCCGATCGCCGTCCGGACCGGATGCCGTTGACCCGACCGGACGCCCCCGGCGATGTGCAGCTTTTCTGAAGGTTTTTGGCTCGCGCACCGCACCGGCCCTACCCGGTTCCCGGCGCCTGCGATGGCAGGCGAAACGTCCGCCGCTAGCAAAGCCACGATCGCTGCCGCCGCGCCGCATGAAACGCTGCGGGGCTGAAGCCAGATGACCCCTCCTGAGACGGCACAACCCCCGGCGCCGCGCGTCACTTGCGCCGCAGACACCCCAAACGCCTGCCGCCCCGTTTCACCAATTGCCCCGCCCGACCCACGCTGCCTGACCAAGGATTTTTCAATCCCGCCCTTCAGAACCCCCGATTTGGCCCCCGAGCCCCGGGCTCCCATACTGGCCCGGCGCACCCAGCACCGGGTCACCATGACAGGCGCGCTCCAACCGAGCCCGGCAAAGGCGACCCCTGCGGACTTTCCCGTGACGCTCACGGATGACCCGACGTCCGACCGGCCGCTTCGGGGGCCATTGCTGTTTCTTGGCGACTTCGACGGTTTTCACCCAGGCCACCGGACGCCTGTCCGGCAGTCTCGCAAAGCGGCGCGAGGACGCCCGGTCGCGCCGGTGTCTTGCAATCCGCACCCGCGCAGCCTCACGGCCGGGCTACGCCCCCTTCCGCCGTGCCCCCCTCGGATGAGAGCGAGGCTCCTCGCGCTCCGCGGCATCGACTTCATCTTCTCACCCCGCTTCAATACCACCTTCACCAGTCTGTCGCCGAAAAGCTCCGTCAAGGGGGTGCCGGTCGACGCCCAGGCCTGCCGACCCACATCGCCAGCGCCTGTTTCCGCCTCGGGCGCGTGCGGCCCGGGCCTGTTCACCGACCTGAGGCCAAGGCGCGGCCTGAGCGTCGGCTGCACGACCCAGGTGACGCCGGACAAGTTCCCCCCCCCGGCCTCCCACCTGGGTCGACCGACTACCGGCGCAGCGGCAGCCCGGCCCGCCCGGATCGCCGCTTTGAGCCGCTCAGGTCCCGCTCGAACCCCGGTCGGTCGACGATCTGGCCACCCTCTGGACGCCCGAAAGACCGGAATGGCCATGCTTTTTCGCCACTTCCCCGCATCGGCCTATCGAAGCCAGCCCTGGAGGAACGGCCAAGGCGGGACCGATGAGATCTGCCTTCTGCCGGCAGCGCCGACTAGGGGGCCTTCGACCTGCAGATCAGCCGGGCGACGATCGCGGCGGCGGGGCACTTCTCGGCCTTTCCCGGTGCCGACCGGACGATCACACGCGTCGAGGGCGCCGGCCTGATCCTGAAGTTCGGTGACCGGACTGTCCATCTTGCGCCACTCGCCCCCTATCGGTTCAATTCGGGCCCGACGCCGGACGGGCCCCCGGACGGAAGCGGGGTCCGCGTCTGGAGCGTGATGACCGCCCGGCGGGTCTGGCGGATGGGCGAGACGCTGGTCCTGACCGAACCGACGCCCCTTGCGACCGGGCCCGACGACCATCTTTGCCTCTTCGCCGCAAAGGGCGACTGGCACGCGAGGGGCCGGAATCGGACCTTCACCCTCGCCCAGGTCGACAGCCTGATATCCTGGGCCGCACTCGGGCTCACACCCATGGCTCGGGGCGCGGCGATCATCGTGATCCTGTCCCGCGCCTGAACCTAGCACCTCAACGTCAACCCGCGCACGCGCGGAGACGGGCCCTTTGCGACGCAGTTGACGCGGCGGTGAAGCCATGGCCGCCCGCCTACGCGCAGACAGGCCGTCGACGACGCCTAGCAGGGGCATTGTGTTGGCGACGCAACCCTCAGGCGTAGGGACAGCCTCTCGTCAGGATACCCCGGCCGCCACCGAGAGCCGCAGGACATGCCCGGCCATGATGCGAATTGGTGGTCGACCTACCTCTTGCAAATTGAGCAAAGTTCACACCTTTGCCCTGCTTCGGCCAGTCCCCAGGGCAGGCTGTTCCTAACGGGCTCCGTTGGAAAAGCGCGGCTCTACGGTTCCATCGACAGGCGCAAACCAGCCATCGGAGTCAGGGCGCAGTGGCGTGTCCCGCCAAGCAAGGGCCGCACAATCCCCGGCAATCGCCCTCCGGCCATCGGCCGGTTGCGCTACGAGCCCTGCCCCCAGTCGATCAGCTTCCCCCCTTCCGGCCGCGGGATGCGGCGACGCCACCCGAAACCGCGCAATCGTGCCGGCGAGCGCGGCGGTTCCCCGGCGCAGGCTCTCGCCCACCATCGCCGTGTCGGCGAAAAGCGCAGCGTTCTGTTGGGTCGCGCGGTCGATCTGGTTCACCGCGCCGTTGATTTCGGCCAGCCCCGCCGACTGTTCCTGGGCCGAGGCAGCGATGTCTGCCATGCGTGCGGCCATTTCCCCGACCGAGACCAGGATCTGCTCGAGCGTGCGGCCGGTCTGGCCGACAAGGCCCGCGCCATGCTTGACCTGGCTCACGGCGTCGGTGATGAGGACGTCGATCTCGCGCGCCGCCTCGGACGAACGCTGGGCAAGCGCGCGGACCTCATTGGCGACCACGCCGAAACCTCGACCCGCCTCGCCCGCCCGCGCGGCCTCGACGCCTGCGTTGAGCGCCAGGAGATTGGTCTGAAAGGCGATGTCGTCGATGACGCCGATGATGCGCGCGATCCGTTCGGAGGCGCTTTCGATACCGGCCATGGCGAGTGCTGCATCGCGCACGACCGCACTTGAGGTTTCCGCCGAATGGCGCGCGCCATGGACCAGCCGGCTGGCATCGAAGGCGCCCTGTGCCGCGGACTGGACCGACAGGGTCAGCTCATCGAGCGCGGCCGCCGTTTCCTCGACCGTCGCGGCCTGCTCTTCGGTCCGGCGCGACATGTCGCCCGCGGCATCGGCAATGATGCCGACCTCGCCCGCCATCTCGCCGGCGTGATGCACAACCGTCGCCATCGCCGCCCCGAGCCGCGCGACCGCCTGGTTGAAGTCGGCCCGCAACCCCTCGTAATCCGGCGCAAATTCGCCGCTGATCTGCACCGTCAGGTCACCGTCCGACAGCGCACGCAGCGCCTCCTTCAAGCGCTGCACCACCTCGGACTGGGCGCGTTCCATCCGGTGCCGCGCAGCTTCGGCACGCCGGAGGCCCGCCTCGGCCTCGGTGACGTTCGTGCCGAGAAGCAGCACCTTCAGAAGCCGCCCCTCGCCATCCTCGACGGCAGCGAAGCCGCCATCAAGGATGCCGGGCGCCTGGTCATCGAGGGCAAGGGCAAACCGCCCGAAGACCGGGTCGCCCGAAGTGACACGCGACCAGAGCCGGTCCGGGGCGCTGTCCCCGTTCGGCTCGTCGCCAAGCTGCAGAAGATCAACAATATTCCGGCCCGGAAGCTTCCCGGAGGCGGCCGACAGAAGCTCGACCATCCGCTCGTTCGCGGCGACGAGCGTACCGTCGGGGTCGAATTCGGCGCTGGCCTGGCTGCGGTCGAGGCTCGCGAGGACAGCGCGGTTCATCTGCTCGTCGGTCACGTCGCGCCATTCGGCGACATGGCCGATCGCGAGGCCACCAGCCCCGATCACCTGTTTCACGTCGGCGTCGAACTGCCGGCCGCCCAGGCGGACCGTGGCATGGAACGGCGCCGACCCGGTCGCAGCCAGGCGCGGCGCAAGGGCGGCGGCAACCTCGGGCGCCTCGTCCAGCGGGGTGCCGGGCGCCAGGCGCGGTGCGAAGGGGCCAAGGGCCGCGAACTCGCCCGCGAGGGCGGGGTTGACGAAGGCGACATCCTGCGCCTCGTCGAGGATCATCATCCCGGCGGACGAGGCCTGGAAGGCCGCGCTCTTGAAGGCAGCCTCGCGCGCGACATCCACGGCCACGACAAGCCTGTGGCGGAACTGCGCAAGCGCGCGTGCGATGATGCCGACCTCATCGCGGCGGTCGGTATGTTCGACCGGCTGGTCGAACGCCCCGTCGGCGATCGCGTTCATGGCATGCGCCGTCTGGACGAGCGGGCGGGCGAGGCTGCGCGCAAGGAAGAAAACGACGAGCGACATGACCAGGACCGACCCCGCCGCCGCCAGAAGCACGGCCCAGGAAAAGCGCGCGATGGGGGCCAGAAGATCCTCTTCCCGCGCCTCGGTCACCAGGGCCAGTTGCAAGCCCGGCAGGACGATCCGGCCGCTGGTCAGGACGGCCGGCGTCCCGAAGATGCCCGGCTCGCGTGTCATGGCGTTCGGTCCCTTGAAGGCGAGCTGCATGAGGTCGGCCGGGCCGTGAAGCCTGAGCGCCTCGACCTTGTCCCCGGGGCCGGTGTCGGACCTCAGAAGGCCGTCGGGGCCGACCAGGTAGGCCAGAAGCGGCAGCCCGGCGCTGTGGCGCCGCGAGAGCACCCGGTCGATCTGCTCGGTCGAGATCTGGAAGATCAGCGCGCCCTGCATTGCGCCCGACGCATCGCGGATCGGCGCGGCGGCGAAGGCGGCAGGATGGTCGCCCGATGGGCCATAATCCTGGAAGTCAGAGATCATCTGCGGCACATCGGGCGTCTTCAGGATCCTGGCGACCGTCTGGCCGAGCCCCGTATCCTTCATCGGCCCGGTCAGGAAGTTGGTTCCGAAGTCTGCCTCCTTCGCGACGCTGTAGATGAGGGTGCCGGTCCGGTCGACCAGCATCACGTCATGGAACCCCCGACTGTCGAACATGGCGCGGAAGGTGCCGTGAAAGCGGGTATGGGCGACTGCATAGGGCGACAGGTCGTCGACGCGGTCGAGGTTCTGGCGGCTGCCGCGCGGAAAGGGGTTTTCGTCGATGTAAAGGCGCGTGAGCGTCGGGCGCGCCAGATCGCCCATCGCATGATAGGCGGCCGACAGGTCGGTCAGCGCCTGCCGGGTGACCGAGTTGGCGGCCTGCCCCTCAAGGTCGTTCATCACCTGGCCGAACCATGTCTCGACCTCGAGCCGGCGGGCGTCGGTCACGATCCGCAATTGCGCGAGGCCAGCTTCGGTCAGCGCGGTCTTGGCCACCTGGTAGCCCGACACACCCATGACCGCGAGCGCCGCCAGCACCAAGGCGCCAAGGACGAGCGGCAGTTTGACCGCCAGCCTCAGGTTGTTCAGAAAGGCCATGCCCGACTCCGCAAAGGGCTTCCGGCCCCGTTCGCGTCATCTTTCGCCGCAAGCCCTGAAGATTCGCTTAAGGGCCGCCTAGGACGGCGCCCCCTGGTGGGCACGGAGCCAGCCGATCAGTTGCGCGGTCGAACCGTCCTTGCCGGCCGGCGCCTCGCGCCCCTCGACCATGGGCTCGAGCGCGAGCGCGAGCTCCTTGCCCAGCTCGACCCCCCACTGGTCGAAGGAATTGATCCCCAGGATCACCCCCTCGACAAACACGCGGTGCTCGTAAAGCGCCACGATCTGGCCGAGGACGAAGGGCGTGAGAAGCGGGTAAAGGAGCGTCGTCGAGGGCCGGTTGCCGGGAAAGGTCCGGTGGTGGGCCTGACGGTCAAGCTCGGCCCCGGTCAGCCCCCTGGCGGCAAGGCGCGCGCGGGCCTCGTCAAACGTCCGGCCGCGCATCAGCGCCTCGGACTGCGCAAGGCAGTTCGACATCAGAAGGACATGCTGGTGCGCCAGGTCCGGCTCGTGCCCGCGGGCGCCCAGAAGGAACTCGCACGGCACGATCCGCGTGCCCTGGTGCAGAAGCTGGTAGAAGGCATGCTGGCCGTTGGTGCCCGGCTCGCCCCAGACGATCGGGCCGCTGTCGCGCCCGACCGGGCTGCCATCGAGCCGCACGCCCTTGCCGTTCGATTCCATCTCAAGCTGCTGCAGATAGGCCGGCAGGCGCCCGAGCCTTTCCTCGTAAGGCAGAACGGCGCGCGTCGGGTAGCCGCAGACCTGCGCGTGCCAGAGCCCGACAAGCGCCAGAAGGATCGGCAGGTTGCGCTCTGGCGCGGCCTCGCGGAAGTGGCGGTCCATGGCGGCGCCGCCGGCGAGGAAGTCGGCAAACCCCTCGGGCCCGATGGCAAGCATCAGGGGCAGGCCGATCGGCCCCCAGACCGAGTAGCGCCCGCCCACCCAGTCGGCAAAGCCGAAGACCCGCCCGGGCGCGATGCCGAAGGCGGCGGTCTTGTCGCGCGCCGTCGAGACGGCGGCGAACTGGCGGGCGGGATCGGCGACGCGCCCGGCCATCCAGGCCCGTGCGGTCGCGGCATTGGTCATCGTCTCGATCGTGGTGAAGGTCTTCGAGGCGACGATGACCAGCGTCCGGGTCGGGTCGAGCGGCGCCAGCACGTCATGGATCTGCGCCCCGTCAACGTTCGAGACGAAATGCGTGCGCGGCCCGTCGGCATAGGCCGACAGCGCTCGCGTCGCCATGGCGGGACCAAGGTCCGAACCGCCGATGCCGATGTTCACCACATCGGTGATCGACCCGCCCTGGCCGGTGAAGCGCCCCGACCTCACGTCCCGCGCGAAGTCCGACATGCGGGCCAGCGTCTCGCGCACGGCGGGCATCACGTCCTGGCCATCGACCATGACCGACCCGTCGGTCCGGCGAAGCGCGGTATGCAGGACCGCCCTTCCCTCGGTGTCGTTGATGGGCGCGCCACTAAACATCGCCTCGCGCCGCGCCGCGACACCGGCTGCGCGCGCCAGATCCTGCAACAGGTCGAGCGCCGTCTGGTCCAGGTTGGTCTTGGAATAATCGAACAATAACCCGTCGGACTGGGCCGAAAACTCCGCTGCGCGCTTGTCATTTTCGAACATCGACAGGATGCGCCGGTCTTTCGTCGCCGCCTGATGGGCGCTGAGCCGTTGCCAGAGGTCCAGGGTCATTTCTACTCCGCCCAATGCACGGTGGCGTTGGCCAGAAGCGCCCGGATCGGCGCTTCCTCGACCGGCAGATTCTCAGCCGCCTCGATCACGCGGCGCTTCTCGGCGCCGGTGATCAGCACATGGATCGCCATCGCCTCGCGCAAGGCGCGCGCGGTCAGGGTCACGCGCGGCTCGCCCGCCGCCGCAGCCCGGATCGGCAGGATGACCGGCGCATCGGGCGCGAGCGCCTCTGCCAGCCGGTCCGCACCGGGAAAGAGGGACGCCGTATGCCCATCCTCGCCCATGCCCAGCAGAAGGACCGACAGCGGAAGGTGTGGCGACACCGCCGCAGCCAGACGCTCCATCGCCAGCTCCGGTTCGGGCGTGTCGACATAAAGCGGCACGAAGGTCGCGACCGACGCCTTGCTGCGCAAGAGCCGGTCCCGGATCATCCGCGCGTTCGAGCGTTCGTGCGTGTCGGGCACCCAGCGTTCGTCGTTCGGGATCACCGTCACCCGGTCCCAGCCCAGATCGAGGCCAGATAGCGTGTCGAAGACCGGCGCCGGCGTGCGGCCGCCCGGCACCGACAGGGTCGCCCGCTCGTTCTGGCGGAGCGCACTGCCCAGATCGCTCGCCAACTGGTCGGCAAGCGCGAACATCATCAGTTCAGCGTCAGGATGTTCGATGAATTTCATTCGCTTATCTCCCGCCAGCGGCGCTTGTCGCGGTGCATGAGCATGAGCGAATCCTCCGGCCCGCTTGACCCTGCGTCGTAAAGCCGGGGGCGGTCGCCCTGCTCTTCCCAGCCCTGGATGATCGGGTCGGTCCAGGCCCAGGCCGCCTCGACCTCGTCGCCACGCATGAAAAGCGTCTGGTTGCCGCGGATCACATCCATGATGAGCCGCTCGTAGGCGTCCGGAATATCGGCACCCTCTGCACCCAGAGCCTCGGCGAAGGACATGTCGAGCGGCACCTCGATCAGCCGCATCCCCCCCGGCCCCGGCTCCTTGATCATCACCGATAGCGTCATCCCCTCGTTCGGCTGAAGCCGGATCGCCAGAACGTTTTCATGCCAGCCGATCGCGTCGTGGAAAATCGAATGGGGCACTTCCTTGAAAACAATGGCGATTTCGGATGTGCGGGCGCGCAGCCGCTTGCCGGTGCGCAGGTAGAAGGGCGTGCCCTTCCAGCGCCAGTTCGCGATCTCGACCTTCATCGCGATGTAGCTTTCGGTGGTCGAGGCCGGGTTGCCCACATCCTCGGCATAGGACAGCGTATCGGCGCCTGCCCGATACTGGCCGCGCACGATATCGTCCATGCCGACGGGCTGCAGCGCGTGGATGACCTTCAGCTTTTCGTCCCTGACCGCATCCGGGTCGAACTTGTAGGGCGCTTCCATCGCGATCAGGCAGACGAGCTGCATCATGTGGTTCTGCACCATGTCCCGCATGGCGCCGGATTGGTCGTAATAGGCGCCCCGTCCGCCGACGCCCACCGTCTCGGCCACCGTGATCTCCACATGGTCGATGTAGCGGGCGCTCCACAGCGGCTCGAAAAGGATATTGGCGAAGCGCACGGCCATCAGGTTCTGGACCGTCTCCTTGCCGAGGTAATGGTCGATCCGGTAGATCTGCCCTTCTGCAAAGTGCGACGCGAGCGCCGCATTGAGCGCGCGCGCACTTTCGAGGTCATGGCCGAAGGGCTTTTCCACCACGATCCGCGCGTCGGGCCGGGCGATGCCGAAGCGGTGCAGACGTTCAGCGATGGCGCCGAAAAGCGACGGCGCGACCGAGAAATAGAAGGCCTGCACCCGGTCGTCGCGCACCAGTTCCTTCATTTTCGCCCAGCCCTGATCGCCCGTCGCGTCCAGCTGCACATAGTCGAGATGCGCGAGAAACCGGGTGACCTCTTCCGCGGGGCGTTGCGGCTCCGGCATGAACTCGGTCAGCGCCTCGGCCACGAAGCTCCGATAGCCCGCCTGATCCAGATCGGACCGCGCCGCGCCGATGATGAGCGCCTCGTCCGGGATCTGCCCCGCAACGAAGCGGCGGAAGAGCGAGGGCAGGATCTTGCGGCGGGCAAGATCGCCCGTGCCGCCAAAGATCACCAGATCGAACGGATCGACGGGTATGACGCGCGAGACCATTTTCATCCTCCGGGCGCTGTTAGCGCTAACGGACAGGCTCATAGCGCCTTCCTGCCCGCCAGTCTAGCAGCCGCTTGTCGGGCCGCCAACGGGCGCGAGAGGCGCACGGCGGTGCTCTGCCGTTTCCGACCCGGCTTGACGAGTTCCGGCCCATCGCTTAGGTCGGAACTGTTGCGGGTGTATCTCAATGGTAGAGAAGCAGCTTCCCAAGCTGATGACGAGGGTTCGATTCCCTTCACCCGCTCCAAATCTCCGTCCAGCGCCGTCCGCAGAAGTTCGTAAAACGGCTGTTTTTCTTGATATTTATCTGCTATAGCGTCCGCAACGATCCGGCGCTGTGCCATCGCATCGCCGCTTTCTGGGGGTATTTTTGAGGGTATATCGCTGGTCGCATTTGAGGAGATACCCTCATGGGACTGACGGCGGTAGCGATCAAAGCAGCCAAGGGCCGCGACAAGCAATACAAACTCGCTGATTCAGCTGGGCTGCATCTGCTCGTTTTGCCGTCCGGCCAACGCTACTGGCGGATGAACTACCACCATCTCGGCAAATACAAAACATTGGCATTCGGCGTTTAAGACAATTATTGCACGCCTACGGGCATTCGTTAGGACGTAGCGCGTGAGACTATCCGCCGACATATCGGGATGCGCGGCCCTCGCAGCGTTCCAAATTTCCTCAGCATATTTTTCGAATTTGCGATGGTTCCTGTCGTCAAGAACCGAAAAAATCTTCCGGAAACTCTCCAGATCCGTCTTGTGATCGATTTTCCGTCCGCTGGTGTGGATCAGCATCGCAAAGTTTCGTTCGTCATTCGCAGACAAATTTAAGTGTGCGGCATTGACCATGAATCTGAAAAGCGCGTTCCGCTCGTGACGGAAATCGTCATACTTATCATTCATCAACTCAAGCTTGTATTCCAAGCCAGAGATTCCAACCTCTTCAATGTTCATCGGAAAAAAATGGTCTTGCCCCGTGTAAAGACGGTGAGTTGGGAACTTGACCCAAATCTTCGAATCATTGTCGAAGGTATTGTTTAAATTGAGCCGTGCAGGCGTCGCCGTCACGCCTATGTAGTGACCTGTATCACCTATGATCTGCCCAATCAGCTCGTTGATCGGCGTCTTCTCATTCTTGTTCACTTTGGAGTTTGGCGTCGCGTAGTCAGCCTCATCGTCGATTACAACGACCCCCGGCATTTTTCCGATCTTATTGATCAAATCGCGCAGATTGCTCCCGTTCTTCTTACAGAAGACCACAAACGGCCCAACTTTGACGTCAATAGCCGGATCGACGATCTCCATGAAATTCTGCGCTGCCGGCGCAAGGCCAGAGTTATGAAACCGGCTCAAATTCTGTCCCAGGAGATCGACGCTATCATTCAGCAGATGGACGATGAACCGGTGGCCACAGTCTAACAGTTTGGCCGTGAGGCAAATCATCATCTCTGTCTTACCGCTTTGCGGTTCTCCATAGATGACAAAGGATTTTTGGCCGCCTGTGCCAAGGTTCTGGAGCGCGCCTTCCACAGCTTGCTCGATGCACTCTGTAGAATTTCCGATGTCCTGTAGCCGCCGCAACTGCTGCTGATACTGATCTTTCGGCTGATCGTCGGCCCGAAAACTCGCAATATCAAACGAATCCGACATACCGCCCCCTCCTGCCCAAGTATGTTGCGAATTAGCGGTGGTCGCGCAAGCGCATACTGCACAGATGGCTGAAATAGAGGTAGGACGAGTCCCGGCTGGCTGGGAGCGAGCCGGCGAGCAAGATCAACCAGCGGCATTCAACCTGCACGGGCTTCCCTCGCTAACGAATTTTCCATTGCCATCCGCGCCAATCCGCGACAATTGGGGGTATATGTGAGGGTATCTTTCGACCGCGTTTTCAGTATCTTGTTAGTTCACAATGGGTTGTGAGGGGCCTTCGATTCCCTTCACCCGCTCCAGTCCCCCTTTCATGACCCTGCGACAAGTTCCCATTGGCCTTTCTGCGGGTGCGAAATAGGCTGTGGCCGCGCGGGCGGCGACTCGCGCGACTGTCAGAGGGGAGAGCCATGGCCGAAGCCTTCATCTGCGACGCGGTGCGCACGCCGATTGGCCGCTACGGCGGGGCGCTGTCGTCCATCCGCACCGACGATCTGGCCGCCCTGCCCCTGACGGCCCTGATGGAGCGCAACCCCGGCGTCGACTGGGCGGCGGTCGATGACGTGATCCTCGGCTGCGCCAACCAGGCGGGCGAGGACAACCGCAACGTCGCCCGCATGGCGCTGCTGCTGGCCGGGCTGCCGCTGTCGGTGCCGGGCGCGACGATCAACCGGCTCTGCGGCTCTGGCCTCGATGCGGTGGGCACGGCGGCGCGGGCGATCCGGGCCGGGGACACCGACCTGATGCTGGCAGGCGGCGTCGAAAGCATGAGCCGTGCGCCCTTCGTCACGCCGAAGGCCACCGCGCCCTTCGCGCGCGAGACGGCGATCTACGACACGACCATCGGCTGGCGCTTCGTCAACCCCAGGATGAAGGCCCGCTACGGCACCGATTCGATGCCGGAAACCGCCGACAACCTGGCGGACGATCTGGGGATTTCGCGCGCGGACCAGGAGGCGCTTGCGCTGCGCAGCCAACAGCGTTGGGGCGCCGCACAAGCCGCCGGGCGCTTCGCCGACGAGCTGATCGCGGTCACCATCGCCCAGAAGAAAGGCGATCCGCTGGTCGTCGACCGCGACGAACATCCCAGGCCCCAGACCTCGGCCGCCGACCTGGCGCGGCTGAAGCCGGTGAACGGGCCGGACAAGACGGTGACGGCCGGCACCGCTTCGGGCGTCAATGACGGGGCGGCGGGGCTGGTGATCGCGTCAGAGGCTGCTGCGCGGGCGCAAGGCCTGACGCCGCGCGCGCGCATCGTCGGCATGGCGACGGCCGGGGTCGAGCCGCGCATCATGGGCATCGGCCCGGTGCCGGCGGTGCGGAAACTTCTGGCGCGGACCGGCCTCAGGCTGGACCAGATGGACCTGATCGAACTGAACGAGGCCTTTGCGGCGCAGGCGCTCGCCGTTACGCGCGGCCTCGGCCTGCCTGACGACGCGCCCCATGTGAACCCCAACGGCGGCGCCATCGCCATGGGGCACCCCCTGGGCATGTCGGGTGCCCGGCTTGCAGCGACCGCCACCTGGGAATTGCAGCGGCGGGGCGGAAAATATGCGCTTTGCACCATGTGCATCGGCGTCGGACAGGGTATAGCCCTGATCCTGGAACGTATCTGAAAGGAGATCCCCATGGGCACCATCACCCGTATCGAACCCGGCCAGCGCATGACGAATGCCGTCATCCACAACGGCATCGTCTATCTTGCCGGCGTGGTGGGCGAGCCCACGGGCACCGTCGAAAGCCAGACGAAGGAAGTTCTGGCCGAGATCGAGCGCCTTCTGGCGCTGGCCGGCAGCGACAAGCACCACCTTCTGCGTGCCCAGATCTGGCTGGCCGACATGTCGACCTTCGACCAGATGAACAAGGTCTGGGACGCCTGGGTTTCGCCCGGCAACGCGCCCGCGCGCGCGACCGGCGAAGCCAAGCTTGCGACGCCCGACTACAAGGTCGAAATCATCGTGACGGCCGTCCAGAAGTAAGGGGGCCCGGGGGCAACCAGGGTCTGGGGGCACTTGCCCCCTACCCGTCCTCGCCCAAGCGGCCGAACGCCTCTTTCTGGCGTTCGGTCCAGCGCACGGTCAGCTCCTGGCCATCCGCGCCGTCCGCCTCGGCTACCACGACGCCCGCCTCGTGCAGCCAGGCACGGCCCCTGCCGTCGCTGTAGGGCAGCATCACCACCTCTTCGATGCGCACACCACCCAGGGCCTCGTCCATCGCCGCGATCAGCGCGTCGACCCCGTCGCCCGTCACCGCGCTTACCGCCTGGATGCCTGGCGTGCGCGCGTCCTGGACCAGAAGCGCCTTGCGCATCTCTGGCCCCAGCAGGTCGATCTTGTTCCAGACCTCGATCATCGGCACGTCCGAACCGACACCGAGGCTGTCGAGGATCTCGCCCACATCCTCGGCCTGCTCCTCGGTTTCCGGGTGGGCGATGTCGCGCACATGCAGGATCAGGTCGGCCTCCAGCACCTCTTCCAGCGTCGCGCGGAACGCCGCGACAAGCTGGGTCGGCAGGTCCGAGATGAAGCCCACCGTGTCCGACAGGATGATCTTCTGCCCACCCGGCAACGTAAGCCCCCGCATCGTCGGATCAAGCGTGGCGAACAGCATGTCCTTGGCCAGAACCTCGGCCCCCGTCAGCCGGTTGAAGAGGCTCGATTTCCCGGCGTTCGTGTAACCGGCCAGCGCCACGACCGGAAAGGGCACCTTGCGCCGCGCCGCCCGGTGCAGCTCGCGCGTCTTCACGACCTTGTCGAGCTGGCGCTTGATCTTGACCACTTCCTCGTCGATGGCGCGGCGGTCGGCCTCCATCTGGGTCTCGCCGGGGCCGCCGACGAAGCCGAAGCCGCCGCGCTGCCGTTCAAGGTGCGTCCAGGCGCGGACGAGGCGCGAGCGCTGGTAGCTGAGCGCCGCCAGTTCGACCTGCAACACGCCCTCGCGCGTCCGGGCGCGGTCGGCAAAGATCTCGAGGATCAGCCCGGTGCGGTCCAGAAGCTTGACCTTCCATTCCCGTTCCAGATTGCGCTGCTGGACCGGGCTGACCGGCCCGTCGACCAGCACGAGCCCCACCTCCATCTCGGCAAAGCGCGCGCCAAGTTCGGCGATCTTGCCCGACCCGAACAGCATCCCGGCCTGGACCTTGGACAGGCGCACCACCTCGGCCCCCGCGACCTCGATCCCCGGCAGGGCGGCGGCCAGCGACACGGCTTCCTCGAGCGCAAGCTCGGGCGCGCGGCGGCCTTGGCCCTTGATGTCGGGATGCAAAACAAAGGCCACCGTCGGCGCGGCGCCGGTGGGTTTGCCCTGTTCGGGCCCGGACCTGTCGGACAGCTCGCTCAGTCCTCGCCCTCGTAGAGCGAGATGGGCTGGCCCGGCATGATGGTGGAAATCGCGTGCTTGTAGACCAGTTGCGACTGGCCGTCGCGGCGCAGGAGCACGCAGAAATTGTCAAACCAGGTGATGACGCCCTGAAGCTTCACGCCGTTGATCAGGAATATCGTGACGGAGACTTTCGACTTGCGGACCTGGTTCAGAAAGGCGTCCTGCAAGTTCTGTTTATCTGCAGCCATATTTTTTTCGTGCCTCTTGTCGGGCCGCGCGGGACGTTACCCGGCTGTCCTGGTTCGACCCCAAAGCCGGGGATAAATCCAGTATGCGCAGGGATTAGCGGCCAGCGCCAGTGCGAAATTCAAGGGGCTTTGGCGGCAAAAGCGGCCGACAGGGAGTCCGTCAGGGGCCCGTCTGGGGGCCTGTCAGGGACCTGTCAGGGGCAGTTCGGCGGTGCCGCGTCGATGGTGCGCTCGACCGCCGGGCGATCACCGACACAGGCGGTCATCTTCGGGTCGTTGCGCCCGCAGGCGGCCAGCATCGTCAGGCCCAGAAGGGCAAGGATCGGGCCGCCCATCCGAACGGTCCTTGCCCGAACCGTCTTTGTCCGAACCGTCTTGAGGGCCATCGCGCGCAAGGTCACTCTCCGTCCAAGGTTGGCCTGATGTAGCCCTATCGGGGCCGCGAGCCAAGTCCCAAGGGTGGGCGCGCGGGCGACCGAAGCCACCCGCGCGCCCGGCTTCTCATCACTTCAGCGCGGCATCCGTGATTTCATGGGTGAAGGCGCCCGTCGGCTCCTTGGTGATGACCGGGTCCGACCCGCCCGACATCAGCGTCTCGACCGTGCGCTTGTAGTCCGCATCGTCGAGCGCGCCGTTCGAGCCGGCCGTCAGCTTGGCCACTTCGCTCATCATGAACTTCTGGTGCGCTTCGGTCTGGGCGCCGGATTCGTCGTTTTCCAGCACGATCCCTGCGGCCTCGTCAGGGTTCGCCTCGGCATATTTCCAGCCCTTCATCGAGGCGCGGACAAACTTGACCATCTTGTCCTTGAACGCCTGGTCCTTGAGCTTGTCCTCCATCACGTAAAGACCATCCTCGAGCGTGGCGACGCCCTGGTCCTCATACTTGAAGGTCACGAGCTGGTCGGGCTTGATCCCGGCGTCCAGCACCTGGCCATATTCGTTGTAGGTCATGGTCGAGATGCAGGCCGCCTGCTTTTGCAGAAGCGGGTCGACGTTGAAGCCTTGCTTCAGCACCGTCACGCCATCCGCGCCGCCCTTCGTGGACATGCCAAGCTTGTTCATCCAGTTCAGGAACGGATATTCGTTGCCGAAGAACCAGACGCCCAGCGTCTTGCCCTTGAAGTCCGCAGGCGTTGCGACGCCCGAATCCTTGAGGCAGGTCAGCATCAGGCCGGAATGTTTGAAGGGCTGGGCGATGTTGACCAGCGGCAGGCCCTTCTCGCGGGCCGCAAGGGCTGCCGGCATCCAGTCGACGATCACGTCGGCGCCGCCGCCAGCGATCACCTGTTCGGGCGCGATGTCCGGGCCGCCGGGCTTGATGGTGACGTTCAGCCCCTCTTCGTCGTAATAGCCCTTCTGCTTGGCGACGTAGTAGCCCGCGAACTGGGCCTGCGTGACCCATTTCAGTTGCAGTGTCACATCGTCGGCCGCATGGCCCGCGCCCGCCAGAAGGGCCAGCGCCATGGCCGTCGTCATCAGTTTCTTCATCTTTTTCCTCCTGCTGTTGTCGGTCTTGTCGTCGCCGTGTCAGGCCCGCCCGCGTTGCGAGGGGTGCCAGAAGGTGACCGCCTTTTCGATAAGCGCCACCAAACCATAGAATGCCGATCCGGCCAAGGCCGCGACCGCGATTTCGGCCCAGACCATGTCGAGCGCCAACTGCCCCACGGCGGTCGAGATGCGGAACCCCATGCCGACGATCGGGCTGCCGAAGAACTCGGCCACGATGGCGCCGATCAGCGCCAGCGTGGTGGCGATCTTCAGTCCGTTGAAGATGAAGGGCATCGCCGCCGGCAGCCGCAGCTTGAAGAGCGTCTGCCAGTAGCTCGCGCCCCAGGTCGCCATCAGGTCGCGCTGCATCCGCTCACTCGCGGCAAGGCCCGCGACCGTGTTCACGAGGACCGGGAAGAAGACCATGACCACGACCACGGCCGCCTTCGACTGCCAGTCAAACCCGAACCACATCACAAGGATCGGCGCGATGCCGACGATGGGGAGTGCTGCGACGAAATTGCCGATGGGCATAAGCCCCTGTTGCAGGAACTCGGACCGGTCGATCAGGATCGCCGTCACGACCGCCGCACCGCAGCCGATGAGATAGCCCGCGAGCGCGCCCTTCAGGATCGTCTGCTGGAAATCGGCCCAAAGCGTCGGCAGCGACTGCGTGATCCGGTCCCAGATCATCGAGGGCGCGGGCAGGATCACCGACGGCACGTTCAGCGCGTGGACCACCGCTTCCCACAGGACCAGGAGCGTCACCCCGAAAAGCGCCGGGATCAAAAGCCGCACGCCGCGGTTTTTCGCATAGGGCGAGGCCGCGAGCCAGGCGTTGAACGCCCAGGCGCCAAGCCAGAAGACCAGGCCGAAGACCAGCCAGCCCCAGGCCACCCCGGCGTCTTCGGTCCCGCCCGTCATCGCGCCATCCCCATGCGGGCAAGCGTCCGCCGCTCGATCCAGCCGATCAGGATCACGAGGCCCGCCGCCAGGATCGCCGCAGCAAAGAGTGCCGACCAGATCTGGATCGTCTGGCCATAGTAGCTGCCCGACAGAAGCCGCGCACCAAGACCCACGGTCGCGCCCGACGGCAGTTCGCCCACGATCGCGCCCACCAGAGAGGCTGCGACCGACACCTTGAGCGAGGCGAAAAGGTAGGGCATCGACGCCGGCAGACGCAGCTTCCAGAGGGTCTGGCTGTTGCTGGCGTTATAGGTCGTCAGCAAGTCCAGTTGCATCTGGTCGGGCGAACGCAGGCCCTTCACCATGCCGACGACGACGGGAAAGAACGACAGATAGGCCGAGATGATCGCCTTGGGCAGAAGCCCGGTGATCCCCTGGCTGGCCAGAACGACGATCACCATGGGCGCGATCGCCAGGATCGGGATCGTCTGGCTGGCGATGGCCCAGGGCATCACCGACAGGTCCATGGCCCGGTTGTGGATGATGCCGACCGCCAGAAGGATGCCAAGGACCGTGCCGATCAGGAAGCCGACCAGCGTCGCCTTCAGCGTCTGCCAGCCGTGGTAGACAAGGCTCTTCTTCGAAGTGACCGCCTGCCCCGCCAGCCCGTCCCAAAGCCCCTTGGCCACCTGATGCGGCGCGGGCAGCACGGGCCGGTCCTGCGACCAGGCATCGCGAATGACCTCGCTGGCCGTGACCGTCGTGCCCGCCCGCGCCGCCTGGTCATAGGTCCAGGCACGGTTCATCAGGACCGACGCGCCATACCAAAGGACGACGATCGCCAGAAGGACGGTCAGGATGGGGGCGAGGACCTTCATGCGGCGTGTTCCCGCGTTGCGCCGAGCGCCACCTCAAACCTCATCGCCATGCCCCGCCCTCAAGCCCTCGCGCACCCTGTGCGCGATCTCGATGAATTCGCGGCTGTCGCGGATGTCGAGCGGGCGCTCTTTCGGCAGGGGGCTGTCGATCACGTCGGTGATCCGGCCGGGGCGCGGGCTCATGACCACGATCTTGGTCGAGAGATAGACCGCCTCGGGGATCGAATGGGTGACGAATCCGATGGTCTTGCCGGTCCGGGCCCAGAGCTTCAGCACCTCTTCGTTCAGCCGGTCGCGCACGATCTCGTCCAGCGCGCCGAAGGGTTCGTCCATCAGCAGGATGTCGGCGTCGAAGGCCAGCGCGCGGGCGATCGAGGCGCGCTGCTGCATGCCGCCCGACAGTTGCCAGGGAAACTTGGACCCAAAGCCCTTCAGGTCCACGAGGTCCAGCACCCTTTCGGCCCGCGCCACCTGCTCGGCCCTGTCGAAGCCCATGATCTCCAGCGGCAGCCGGATGTTGCCCGCAATCGTACGCCAGGGGTAAAGCCCCGCCGCCTGAAAGACATAGCCATAAGCCCGCTTCTGCCGCGCCTCGTCCGGGGTCATGCCGTTGACGGTCAGCGTGCCGTCGGTGGGGCGTTCGAGCGCCGCGATACAGCGCAGGAAGGTCGTCTTGCCGCAGCCCGAGGGGCCGATGAAGCTGACGAACTCACCCTTGCTGATGGAGAGGTTCACGTCCTTCAGCGCGTGAACCGGACCGTCCGAGGTCTCGAACGTCAGGTTGAGGTTGCGCGCCTCGATCACGGGGGCGGCGCCGCCAATCTTATCGCTCATTCGCGCTCACCCGACTTCGTGTTCCTTGTTGATCGCAAGTATGAACTGAACCTGGCGAGAGTCGCCCTGATTGATTTCAGATCATGCCCCGCAATCGCTTCCAGTTGCTCGAAGTAATCGTGCGGATAGCCCGACAGATTGTTCATCGCATTGTTGGCGGTCACGCACGTATCGCGGTTCAAAGGCAGCGACCAATCGGCCAGTTGGCGACGCGCTTCGTCACGGGTGACGCCCATCACAGTGCCAAACTCGTCATCGTCTATGAACGGCCCCTCTACGATCGCCTGAATGCAATCTTTCGCGACGGTGTAGTCGGTGGTCGAAATCGCCATCACACCCCCGTAGCCGGAATGCCCGACCGCTGCACCGGGCGCGGCGCGGTCAGCTCTTTCCAGGCCGACAGCGCCCGGTTGACCGTCCCGTTCGGCTCGCGCTTGACGAACTGGCCGTGACCCTCGCGCGTCTCGATCTTGCCGTCGTTCACGGCGACCTGGCCGCGGGTCAGCGTATAGCGCGGCAGGCCCTTCACCACCTTGCCCTCAAAGACGTTGTAGTCGATGGCCGACTGCTGGCTCTTGGCGCTGATGGTCTTGGTCTTTTCCGGGTCCCAGACCACCAGATCGGCGTCCGCGCCGACCATGACCGCCCCTTTGCGTGGATAGCAGTTCAGGATCTTGGCGATGTTCGTCGAGGTGACGGCCACGAACTCGTTCATCGTCAGCCGCCCGGTGTTGACCCCCATGGTCCAGAGCATCGGCATCCGGTCCTCGAGCCCCCCCGTCCCGTTCGGGATCTTGGTGAAATCGCCGACGCCAAAGCGCTTCTGGTCGGTCGTGAAGCTGCAATGGTCGGTCGCCACGACCGACAGCGAGCCGGATGCGAGCCCGGCCCACAGGCTGTCCTGATGGCGCTTGTCGCGGAAGGGGGGCGACATGACGCGGCGGGCGGCATGGTCCCAGTCCTTGTTGAAATATTCGCTGTCGTCGAGCGTCAGGTGCTGGATCAGCGGCTCGCCCCAGACCCGCTTGCCCTGCTGGCGGGCGCGACGGATCGCCTCGTGCGCGTCCTCGCACGAGGTATGGACGACATAAAGCGGCACGCCCGCCATGTCGGCGATCATGATGGCGCGGTTCGTCGCCTCGCCCTCGACCTGCGGGGGCCGGGAATAGGCATGCGCCTCGGGGCCGGTGTTGCCCTCTTCCAGAAGCTTGCGGCTGAGTTCGGCGACCACATCGCCGTTCTCGGCATGGACGAGCGCGATGGCCCCCAGATCGGCGCAGCGGCGGAACGAGGCGAAAAGCTCGTCGTCGTTCACCATCAGCGCGCCCTTGTAGGCCATGAAATGCTTGAAGGTGGTGATGCCCTGGTCCTTCACCACGGCTTCCATGTCGTCAAAGACCTTCTCGCCCCACCAGGTCACGGCCATGTGGAAGGAATAGTCGCAGTTCGCCCGGCCCGACTTGTTGTGCCACATCTGAAGGCCGTCGATCAGCCCCTGCCCCGGCGCCGGCAGCACGAAATCGACGACCATGGTGGTCCCGCCCGACAGCGCCGCGCGGGTGCCACTTTCAAAATCGTCCTTGGAATAGGTGCCCATGAAGGGCATTTCCAGGTGCGTATGGGGGTCGATGCCGCCGGGCATGACGTAGCAGCCGGTGGCATCAAGAACGCGGTCGCCCTTCAGGTTCGGCCCGATCTCGGTGATCTTGCCGCCTTCGACCCGCACGTCCGCCTTGTAGGTCAGGTCGGCCGTGACGATGGTGCCGTTCTTGATGATCGTGGACATGGCAAACTCCCGAGATGGCAGGCGAAGGATCAGCGCTCGCGCTCGTCGCTGCGGCTGACGTAAAGAAGGACGATCCCGATGCAGACGATGAAGCGGAAGGCGGCTTCCTGGCCGTTCCAGGTCGGCGACTGCCACATCAGGAACCATTCCGCGCCAACGGTCATGAAGCCCGTGAACCAAAGGACGAACCCAAGCGTCAGGCCGAGGATCGCCAGCCCCTTGGCCTCGTCAAAGACGATCGCCGGGCGGCGGCGGACGCGGAAAAGTGCGACGGCGCCCGCCAGGCACAGGATGCCGGCTGCAAGTTCGGCCGCGATGATGACGAAGTAGCCAAGCTTCTGCAGCGTCGGGTCGGTGATCGCGCGGCCCATGAGCGCATTGCCGGGGAAGGTCGTGTCCATCGACAACACATGCTGCACGAACATCCAGTTCGAATTGTAATCCGCGATGTTGTTCCAGCCGACCAGAAGTGCGAAAAGCCCGACGACCGTCACCAGCACGATCTTGGAAAAGCGTTGCACGTCCATGATGGCCCCCTTTGCCTGATGAATTAACTTGCGACCCCCGCCGTCTCGACGACCGCGTGGAACAACACGTCCGCCCCGCGCGCGGCCCAGTCGGGCGTAATGTCTTCGGCCTCGTTGTGGCTCAGCCCGTCGACGCAGGGGCACATGATCATCACCGTGGGCGCCACCCGGTTGATCCAGCAGGCGTCGTGCCCGGCGCCCGAGATGATGTCCATGTGGCTCAGGCCCAGCCGGTCGGCCGTGTCGCGCACGCGCGCCACCAGCGTCGGGTCGAAGGTCACCGGATCGAAATGGCCGACGGCCTCGATCGAGATGCCAAGGCCCAGATCTTTCGCCACCGCCTCGGCGGCCGCCTCGACCTCGGCCCGCATCTTGTCGAGCTTCGCCTGATCGGGGCTGCGGATGTCGACGGTAAAGACCACCGTGCCCGGCAGCACGTTGCGGCTGTTGGGCGAGACTTTGATCTGCCCCACCCCCCCGACCGCGCCCGGCTGGTGGGCCATCGCGATCTCTTGCACGGCCTGCAGGATGCGCCCGAGCCCGAGGCTTGCGTTGACCCGCATCGCCATGGGTGTCGAGCCGGTGTGCGCCTCTTTCCCGGTTAGCGTGATTTCGAGCCACCAGAGCCCCTGGCCGTGGGTCACGACGCCAATCTCGCGCCCTTCGGCTTCCAGGATCGGGCCCTGTTCGATGTGATATTCGAACATGGCATGAATCTTCCGGGCGCCAACCTTTTCGTCGCCGACCCCGCCGATGCGCTTCAACTCGTCCCCGAAGGTCTTGCCGTCTAGGTCGGTGCGGCCATAGGCGTAGTCCTGGCTGTGGATACCGGCAAAGACGCCCGAGGCGAGCATCGCCGGCGCAAACCGCGCGCCCTCTTCGTTGGTCCAGTTGGTGACCACGATCGGGTGGCGCGTCCTGATCCCCTGGTCGTTCAGCGTGCGGATGACCTCGAGCCCCGCAAGGACGCCCAGAACGCCGTCGAACTTGCCGCCGGTCGGCTGCGTGTCGAGATGGCTGCCGATATAGACCGGAGCCGCGTCCGGGTCGCTACCCGCGCGGGTCGCGAACATGTTGCCCATCGTATCGACGCCCATGGTCATCCCCGCCGCCTCGCACCAGCGCTGGAACAGCGCGCGGCCCTCGGCATCGGCGTCGGTCAGGGTCTGGCGATTGTTTCCGCCCGCGACACCGGGGCCGATCCGGGCCATGTCCATCAGGCTGTCCCACAGGCGCGCGGAGTTGATCCGGACATTGGTCCCGATGGCGGTCATGGCTTCCTCCGTGCTGCGGCGCCGGTCTTTTAGGGGGTCTTCGCGCCCCTTGCGGCGACTCGCTTCCTGACCGTATGGTCAGACTTAGACCACCACAACCTGACCATACGGTCAACGAGTTTCTCTGCCCCCGTCCCGCCCTGCAAGGTCCCCAAAGATCCCATGAGCGAGCCCGCCCGCCTGTCCAAACGCACTGCGATCCGCCAGGAAAACAAGGCGCGCATCCTTGCCGCCGCAGAGAAGGTCTTTGCCGAGGCGGGCTTCGGCGGCGCGACCATGCAGCTCATCGCCGACATGGCCGGACTGCCCAAGGCGAACCTGCATTACTATTTCGCGACGAAAGAGGACCTCTATCGCGAGGTGGTGCAGAACATCTTCGATATCTGGCTGCACGCCGCCGACACGTTCGACGACGCTCCGGGCCCGGTCGAGGGGATCGGCGCCTATGTCGACGCCAAGATGGACATCTCGCGCCATCACCCCGACGGCTCGAAGGTCTGGGCGTCCGAGGTGATGCACGGCGCGCCGGTCATTCAGGACTATCTGGAAACAACGCTTCGGGACTGGACCGCCGGCCGCGTCGCCGTCATCGAACGCTGGATCGCCGAGGGCAAGATGGCCCCGGTCGACCCGCGCCACCTGCTCTACATGCTCTGGGCCACGACCCAGCACTATGCCGACTTCGGCCACCAGATCGAGACGCTGAACGGCGGCCGCCCCCTGTCGGACCGCGACTGGCAGAAGGCGAAGGCGAGCGTGAAGGCGATGATCCTGCGCGGGATCGGGGCGGTGTGACGGGGCCGCGCAGGGGCCGCCGAAAACGGCTGGATTTGCCGGTTGGAATAATCGTTCTGCGTGCGTAGACTTTCCCAAAGCGCGATTCACGGGAGCCGCCCATGCTGACCCGCCGTTTTGTCCTTACTGCCGCCGGAACGATAGCGCTGACCCCCGCCTGGGCGGCACGCGCGGCCGAGCCCGCGCTCAGCCAGTTCATGTCCCTGTCCGCCAGCCTGCTCGAACGGCCCGAAGCCGCTCTCAGCGGCGACATGGGCAAGGCCATGCTCAGCAGCCTGACGGCCAGCGCGGGCGCCGACCGGATGACAGCACTTCTGGCCAACCCGGCATCGGACGCCGACCTGGCCAACCAGATCATCAGCGGCTGGCTCAGCGGGATCGTGAAGGGGCCCGACGGCGAAACCGTGATCGGCTACGAAGATGCGCTGATGTGGCAGGTTCTGGATTTCGCCCATGCGCCCGGCGTCTGCGGCGGCGCGACGAATTACTGGGCGGACGCCCCCGCCGGCTGAGCCCGGCAATTTTCGACGGACACCAACCCGCACAGGGGCATAGCATGAGCGCAGATATCGAGGCAGATGTCGTCATCGTCGGATCCGGCGTGTCCGGGGCCCTGATGGCCGCGAAGCTGGCAGAGGCCGGCGTCAAGGTCGCCATCCTCGAGGCCGGGGCAGAGGTGGACCGGGCCGATGCGGTGGACCGCTACATGAACGCCCTGATCAAGGTGCCGGAATCGGCCTACGAACCCACGCCCGAAGCGCCCTTCCCGATGTCCCACCTGCCGGATGGCTGGTATCGCCAGACCGGCCCCGACAAGTTCGGCAGCACCTACCTGAAGGTTGCGGGCGGCACGACGTGGCACTGGCTCGGCACCTGCCTGAGGCTGCTGCCCGCCGATTTCGAACTGAAAAGCCGCTACGGCCACGGCGTCGACTGGCCGATCAGCTACAAGGAACTGGAACCCTTCTACACCGCCGCCGATCAGGAACTTGCGGTCTCGGGCCTGTCGAGCGACGACCTGGGCGCGCCGCGCTCGGGCGATTTCCCCATGGGGCCGATCAGCCCGAGCTATCTGGACCGCACGCTCGGAAAGGCGCTCGACGGGTCCGGCATGACCGTACGCTCGACGCCACAGGCGCGCAATTCGGTCGATCACGAGGATCGTCCCGCCTGTTGCGGCAATTCCTCGTGCATTCCCTGCTGCCCGATCCAGGCCAAGTATGACGCGACCGTCCACCTGGAAAGGGCCAAGGCCGCCGGTGCCACGCTTTACACCCGCTCGACAGCCGTGCGGCTGACCACCGACCATCACGGCCGGATAAAGGAGGTCCACTTCACCCGGTGGGACAAAAGCAGCGGCGTCGCCCGCGGCAAGGTGGTGATCGTCGCCTGCCATGGCATCGAAACCCCGCGGCTCCTGCTCAATTCGGCCAGCGAGCGGCACCCGAAGGGCATTGCGAACAACTCCGACCAGGTCGGCCGCAACCTGATGGATCACCCCTGCAAACTGTCCTGGGCGCTGGCGAAGGAGCCGCTCTATCCCTTCCGTGGCCCGCTTTCGACCTCTGGCATCCATGATTTCTGCGACGGCCCGTCACGCAAGGACCACGGCGCCTATCGTATCGAGATCGGCAACGATGGCTGGGCCTGGCCGACCGGCGCCCCCCAGAGCATGGCGGCGGACCTTCTGGCCAAGGGCCTGCGCGGCAAGGCGCTGGATGCCGCGATGCGGGACCAGGCCATGCGCCAGATCCGCCTCACCTCCTTGACCGAGCAACTGCCCGACCCCGCCAACCGCATGACCCTGCATGCGACCGACAAGGACATGTATGGCGTGCCGCTGCCGCAGATCGCCTATCGCGTCGGCGACTATGTTCACGATGCCTTCGCGGCCGCCGAGAAGTCCCACGATGCGATCCTCGATCATCTGGGCGTGACCGAACGCCACCACTCCCCCGACCATTTCGGGGCGGGCCATATCATGGGCACGGTGCGGATGGGGGCGGACGCCAAGACCTCGGTCGTCGACAAGGACCTGCGGAGTCACGATCACCCGAACCTCTTCCTGCTGGGTTCGGGCACCTTCCCGACGGGCGGCACCTCCAATCCCACGCTGACCATCGCCGCCCTGACGCTGCGGGCGGTCGATGCGGTCAAGGCGACGCTGAAGGCAGGCTGAGGGGCCGGGAGAGCCTTGGTGGGCTACTTGAGCTCGACCTCGACGAAACTCATCGGCCGCTCGCCGCCATTGACCACGTTGTGCTCCACCCCCTCCTGCCGGCGGTAGGCGGTGCCGGCGGGGACCATGACCCGGCGGCTCGCGCCGCCCGGCTCTTCCAGAAGCATCTCGCAGTCGGTGAGCGTGGTGATGACATAGTCGAACCCGTGCCGGTGCCAGCCGGTCTCCGCACCGGGCGCGAAGTCGAAGCGGGTGACGCGCACGCGGGCATCGTCGATCATCTGGGTGGCGGTGCAGGCGGGGCGCATGGCGGCTCCTTTGTCGGCAACCCTGGAAGGAAAAGGCCGGGGTCGCCCCCGGCCTGCCCTGTCATTCGAGTGTGTCGAGCACGTCCTTGAGCGTCCCGACCAGCTGGTCGATCTGTCCCTTCGAGATGATGAGCGGCGGCGACATGGCGATGATGTCGCCCGTGGTGCGGATCAGGATGCCCTTGTCATAGGCCTTGAGGAAGGCGTTGAAGGCGCGCTTCGTCGGCTCGCCCGCGATCGGCTCCAGTTCCACGGCGCCGATGAGGCCCATGTTGCGGATGTCGATCACGTTGCGGGTGCCCTTCAGCGAATGAAGCGCGCTTTCCCAGTAGGGCGCGAGTTCCGCGGCGCGCTCGAAAAGCCCCTCGTCCTTGTAGGTGTCGAGCGTGCCGATCCCGGCGGCCGAGGCGACGGGGTTGCCGGAATAGGTGTAGCCGTGGAACAGCTCGATCGCATGGTCCGGCCCCGACATGAAGGCGTCGTGGATTTCGGCCGTGGTCAGGACCGCGCCCATCGGAATGACGCCGTTCGTCAGACCCTTGGCCGTCGTCATCATGTCCGGCAGGACGTTGAAATGCTGGGCCGCGAAGGCAGACCCCAGGCGGCCGAAGCCCGTGATGACTTCATCAAAAATCAGAAGAATGCCGTGCTTCTGCGTGATTGCCCTCAGTTTTTCCAGATAGCCCTTGGGTGGGAGAAGAACGCCGGTCGAACCCGCCATTGGCTCGACGATCACGGCCGCGATAGTCTCGGCACCATGCAGCGCCACCAGACGCTCCAGGTCGTCGGCCAGGTTCGCGCCATGCTCGGGCTGGCCCTTGCTGAAGAAGTTCTCCTTCATGTGCGTGTGCGGCAGGTGGTCGACCCCGCCGAGCGCCGTGCCGAAGAAACGGCGGTTGTTGACGATACCGCCGACCGAGATGCCGCCGAAGCCCACGCCGTGATAGCCGCGCTCGCGCCCGATGAGCCGGGTCCGCGAGGCTTCGCCCCGGACGCGGTGATAGGCGAGCGCGATCTTCAGCGCGGTATCGACCGACTCGGAGCCGGAGTTGGTGAAGAAGGCATGTTCGATTCCCTTGGGCGCGATCTCGATCAGGCGGTTGGCAAGCTCGAACGCGATCGGATGGCCCATCTGGAAGGCCGGCGCATAGTCAAGCTCTGCCGCCTGCTTCTGGATCGCCTCGGTGATCTTCGGGCGGCAATGGCCGGCGTTGCAGCACCACAGGCCCGCCGTCCCGTCCAGCACCTGCCGCCCGTCAGCGGTCGTGTAATGCATGTCCTTGGCCGCGACGAACATGCGCGGCGACTTCTTGAACTGCCGGTTCGCAGTGAAGGGCATCCAGAAGGCGTTGAGGTCGTTCGGGGCAGGTTTGCGGTCGAGCGCCATGGAAACTCC
>Ga0056909_1000370_pt1 | contig 47729 bp, 46 predicted proteins | sample EBPBio102011_DNA_FD_62115 | JGI IMG/M metagenome (GOLD analysis project Ga0056909, IMG submission 62115) | Wastewater treatment Type I Accumulibacter community from EBPR Bioreactor in Madison, WI, USA - Reactor 1_1/10/2011_ DNA | ecosystem: Engineered > Bioreactor > EBPR > Anaerobic-Aerobic >... | reverse complement strand
ACCGGCCGCCCGATCCAGAGCCCGCTGTCGGCCGCCTGATAAAGCGCGCCGCGCCCAAGCCGGCTGTCACAGAGGATGCCGTAGCCGGGCCGGCCGTCGGCCACACGCACCGCAGCCCTGAGGCACAATTCCTTGAAACTGCCAATCTTTTCGACCGTGGCGCCCGGCAGATCCTCAAGCTGCATCCGGTGGTCGAAGGCAAAGGCGCGCAAGGTCGGCCAGTCGCCGGTGCGGTTCGTCGACCAGTGGATCTGTTCCAGCGCGCCGTCCTTGCGAAGCGCCCGCTCGCGCAGGCCGCGCTTCAGGAAGAAGGTCAGTTCCTGAAGGCTCGGATAGGCGGGCGTGCAGCCATGGCGGCTGACCGCAAAGGCGCCGCAGGCATTGGCATAGGTCAGCGCGGTCGGCCAGTCGGCACCGTCGAGCCAGCCCTTCAGCAGGCCCGAAAAGAAGCCGTCGCCCGCGCCAAGGACGTTGAAGACCTCGATCGGGAATCCGGGGCCGGTCTGGCCGTCCTCGATCCGGCCGGGGATCGGGCCGTCAAAGGCCACGGCGCCAAGCGCCCCGCGCTTGCAGACCAGCGTCGCAGGCGTCAGCGCCCGGACGGCACGAAGGGCCGAAAGCGTGTCGGTCGTGCCACCCGCGATATGGAATTCTTCTTCGGTTCCAACGATCAGGTCGAACAAGTTCAAGTGCCGCTGCAACCGCGCCGTCACCGCCGCACTTTCGATGAAGCGGCTTTCGCCGGCCCCATGCCCCGCAAGGCCCCAGAGGTTCGGCCGGTAATCGATGTCAAGCGCGGTCTGACCGCCATGAGCCCGCGCAAGCCGCAGCGCCTTCAGGACGGCAGCCTCGGTCCGGGGGTGGCTGAGGTGGGTGCCAGTCGCGACCAGCGCGCGGGCCGAGGCGACAAAGCCCTCGTCTATGTCATCCTCGCAGAGCGCCATGTCGGCGCAGTTCTCGCGGTAGAAGATCAGCGGGAACCGGTCCTCGTCGCGGATGCCCAGCAGGACCAGAGCGGTCAGCCGCTCGGGGTCCGTCCTGACCCCCCGCACGTCCACCCCCTCGCGCGCCAGCTCCTCGCGGATGAAGCGGCCCATGTGCTCGTCCCCCACGCGGGTGATGAGCGCGGATTTCAGGCCGAGCCGTGCCGTGCCGGCGGCGATGTTCGTGGGCGAGCCGCCGATATACTTCTGGAACGACCCCATATCCTCGAGCCGCCCGCCGACCTGCGTGCCGTAAAGGTCGACCGACGCGCGGCCGATGGTGATGAGGTCGAGCGTCTTCATCGGGCGAGGATATCCGCGACCTTCACCGCACGCCCGCTGGCGACCGAGGCAAGCGCGGCTTCAGCGAGCGCAAGCGCCGCGAGCCCGTCGGCACCCGAGGGTGTCAGCGGTGCGCCGTCCGCAACGCCGGCAACGAACGACGCGATTTCGGTGGCGTAGGCATCGACATAGCGCGTCATGAAGAAGTCATGCAGCGGCGGGCGGGTGTAGCCGTTCGCGGTCGCAACCTCGATCGACACCGGCCTCTGGTTTTCTGCCGTGACGGCGCCCTTTTCGCCGTGCACCTCGATCCGCTGGTCATAGCCGTAGGAGGCGCGGCGCGAGTTGGAAATCACGGCCTGCCGCCCCGACGCCGTGGTCAGGATGACCGAAACGGAATCGTAATCCCCCGCCTTGCCGATGGCCGGGTCGACCAGGACAGAGGCCGAGGCCTGCACCGTCTCGACCTCTTCGCCCAGAAGAAAGCGCGCCATGTCGAAATCGTGGATCGTCATGTCGCGGAAGATGCCGCCCGAGGTGGCGATATAGCTCAGGGGCGGCGGGCCGGGGTCGCGCGAGGTGATGGTGACCATCTCGACCTTGCCGATGCGGCCCTCGTCGATGGCCTGCCGCACCGCACGGAAATGGGGGTCGAAGCGGCGGTTGAAGCCGACCATCAGCTTGCCGCCCACGCCCTCGACCACCTTCAGGCAGTCGCGGACGCGCGGCAGCGACAGGTCGATCGGCTTTTCGCAAAAGACCGCCTTGCCCGCCCGCGCGAAGCGTTCGATCAGGTCGGCGTGCGTGGTCGTCGGCGTGCAGATCACCACCGCGTCGATGTCACCCGCCGCCTCGATCGCCTCGATCGTGCGCACTTCGGCCCCGTGGGCCTTCGCGACCTCGGCCGCCGCATCGGGCATGGCATCGGCGACGGCCACAAGCCGCGCGCGCGGGTCAGCGCCGATGGCGCGCGCATGGACGCGGCCGATGCGCCCCGCGCCCAGAAGTCCGAATCTGACCGTCATTTCCGTCTCCCTGATCCGGCGGCGTCAGGCAGATGCATCGCTCTGCCCTTTGACGCCGGTGATGTAGCTGACAATATCGTTGCCGTCCGTCTCGTCCCGGTTCAGCGAGGCGGCGATCCGGCCCCGGCGGAAGACGACGATCCGGTCGACCAGATCGAAGACCTGGCGCAGGTTGTGGCTGATGAGGATGAGGGGCACGCCCCGCTCCTTCAGGCCGCGGATGATGTTTTCGACCTGCGCGGTTTCCTGAACCCCCAGCGCCGCCGTCGGCTCGTCCATGATGATGAGCTTCGAGGCAAAGGCCGCAGCACGCGCGATGGCCACACATTGGCGCTGGCCGCCCGACATATTGCGGATCGTGTTCGTCACGTCGGGGATCTTGACGCCCGTCGTGCGCAACGCCTCGACCGTGCGGGCGCGCATGGCGCGGCGGTCTAGGATCGAGAAGGGGCCGAGGTTCAGCCGGATGATCTCTCGCCCCAGATAGAGGTTCGAGGGCACATCAAGGTCGTCGGCCAGCGCGAGGTTCTGGAAGACCGTCTCGATCCCGGCCTCGCGCGCCTCGAGCGGGTCGGCGAATTCGACGGCGTTGCCGTCGAAATGGATCTCGCCCGCCGTATGCTTCTCGACCGCGGTGATCTGGCGGACGAAGGTCGATTTGCCCGCGCCATTGTCACCCACGATCGCCACATGCTCGCCCTGGCGCAGGGTGAAGTTGGCGTCGATCAGCGCATGGACCCCGCCGTAATTCTTGGACAGGCCGCGCGTCTCCAGAACGATATCGGTCATCTCTAGCCCCTGCCGCGCTTGCGCTGCCGCGCCTGATCCAGGATCACGGCGCCGACGATGATGACGCCCTTGATCATCTGCTGGTAGAAGGCGTCGATCTTCAGGAAGGTGAAGCCAGAGATGATGACGCCGAAGATCAGGGCGCCAAGGACGGTGCCGATGATCGAACCGCGCCCGCCCGACAGGCTGATGCCGCCGATGACGGCCATGGCGATGGCGTCGAGTTCATACATGACCCCCATCGACGCCTGCGCCGTGAGGTTCTTCGAGGTCACGACGACCGCCGCGATGGCCGCGAGCACCCCGGCGATGGCATAGACCAGGACCAGATGGCGTTCGACATTGATGCCGGAAATCCGCGCGGCTTCTGCGTTCGAGCCGATGGCATAGGTATGCTTGCCGTATTTCGTATAAGTCAGCGCCAGCTGGAAGAGGGCGGCCAGCACGAGGAAGGTCACGACCGGCATGTAGCCGCTCAACCCGTTGCCGAAGAAGGTATAGGCCTCCGTCGGGTTAGACACCGGCTGGCCCTTGGTCCACCAGTTCGCCACACCGCGCGCAGACACCATCATGCCAAGCGTGGCGATGAAGGGCGGGATCTTCGTATAGGCGATGAGCGCCCCGTTGACGACCCCGGCCAGAAGCCCGCAGGCAAGCGCGACGACCAGGGGCACGATCACCGGCAGGTCGACCCAGCCCTGGTTCCAGAAGACAGCCTGGGTGAAGTCCTGCCCGTTCCTCATCCCCGCCTGGGCGAAGGACATGGCGATCATCGCGGTCGCCCCGACGATCGAGCCCGACGACAGGTCGATCCCGCCGGTCAGGATGACCTGGGTCACGCCGACGGCGATGATGCCGACGATCGAGACCTGAAGGATGATGATGTAGAGCCGCTGGGCGTTCCAGACGAAGCTCTGGCCGTAAAGGATCCAGCCCAGCACCTCGAAGATCGCCGTGATGCCGACAAGCGCCATCAGGACGTTCCACTCGGCCGCCCTGGGCCTGCGCGCCTGCCGTTCGAGCGCGCCGCCCGTCGAAATCGCCTCTGACATGCCTGTCCCCCCGGGGCTCGAAAAAGGCGGCCCGGACCTTTGGCCGGACCGCCCGCCGCTCACATGTCCCCGCTCAGTTCTTCTTGAGGAAGTCGGCGACGTTCGCGGGCGTCACAAGCTGGAACGGAATGTAGACCTTGTGGTCCACCTTCTCTCCCTTGGCGAGCTTCAGCGCGGCGTCGAGCGCGCCGGCCCCCTGCCCCGCCGCATCCTGGAACACGGTCACGTCCAGATCGCCCGCCTGCATGGCCGCGAGCGCGTCCTGCGTGGCGTCCACGCCGCCGACCACGACCGCCTTCATGTCGGTCCCGGCGGCCTTCATCGCCTGGATCGCGCCGATGGCGCTTTCGTCGTTGTTGGCGATGACCGCATCGAACTTGGTGCCGGTCGACAGCCAGTTGGTCATCAGGTTCTGCGCCTCGTCTCGGTTCCAGTTCGAGGTCTGCTTGTCGAGGATGTTGATCTTCACGCCGCAGTCCGGCCCGCCGATCACGTCCATGATGTCCTGCGTGCGCTGGACGGCCGCCTGGTTCGACAGCTCGCCCATGATGACATAGGCGCCGGCCTCGGTCTTGCCCGCATCCTTCAGAAGTCTGCAGACCTCTTTTGTTTCAAGCGTGCCCGACTCCTGCTCGTTCGAGGCAACGAAGGCCTGGTTGTCGGGCAGGGTGTCGACGTTGATCGGCTGGCGGTTCACATAGACCAGCGGGATGTTGGCCTTGGCGGCCGCATCCGACATGGCCTGCGTGGCCGAGGTGTCGACCGGGTTCACAATGATCGCCTTCACGCCCGCTGCGATGAAATTGTTGATCTGGTCCAGCTGCTTGGCCACGTCGTTCTGGGCATCCTCGACCTGCAGGTTCACGCCCTCCATGCCCTTGGCCTGTTCGATCATGCCGTTCCTGAGCACGGTCAGGAAGTTGTCGTCGAACTTGGCCATCGACACGCCAATATCGTCCGCCAGCGCCGAGGTGCCCATCAGGGCCGCAAAGCCCGCAATCAGAAAGGTCTTCATCAGTTACTCCTCCCATCGGGCGTCCGGCGCGCCCTGTTTTTTTCCGGAAAAGGCCCCCGGCGTCTGGCGGGGGGCGAACTCTGTCGGGCTGCCCGTCAGGCCGCCGCCCGCGCCAGCGCGGATCGGATGAACTGCATCGAGGCGGCGAGTGACGCGACCGGGTCGGGCGCGGCATGGGTTTCGGGCGCGAAGGCCTCGAACGACAGGGGGCCGTCATAGCCCGCCGCGCGCAAGGCCGCGATCTGGTCAAGGTTGCCAAGCCGGTCGCGGCCATCGACCAGAAGCCGGTGCGCGTCGGTCATCTGATGCGCCGCAATCGCCGGTTCGATCACGCCCGAGATATGAACCAGGCCGGTATGGTCGGCAAAAAGCGGCCCGCCGCCGGCAAGGAAATGGTGGAACGTGTCGTGGACCAGACGGAAGCGGCCCTTGGCGCCCAGCGCCTCGATCGCCTCGACCGCCTCGGACTTCTCGCGCAAGGGGCAGGTCGCAAAACCCAGGGGCTCGACCAGCCCGACAAGCCCGTGGTCCTCGAGCATCGGCTTCAGCTCGCGCAGCGCAACCCGGAGGTTCGCCTGCCGCTCGCCGTTGCCCATCCCCTGGTTGTCGTTCCGGGGGATCAGGCTCACCGCCTCGGCCCCCGCCGCCCGCGCGGTCTTCATGAGCGAGAGCGCCTCGGCGGCCTTGTCGGCCGACCAGTCGTTGAACCGCTTGACCTCGGCCAGCGCCAGAAGCCTGAGCCCCCTGTCCTGAAGCCGCTCGCGCGCCGCCTCTGGCGCCAGCCCGTCGAAAAGGGGCTGCGGCAGGTCGTTGCGGCATTCGACGCCGACCATGCCAAGGGCGACCGCCGTCTCCAGCAGGACCGCGAAGGGCGCACGGGCGACCGTCATGTGGTTGAGTGCGAAGGCGACCATCGGTTCCCCGGCGCTTGGCTGGACAGATCGGGGCGGCCCGGCGCGGGCAACCTCATCGGCAACCCCTCAAGACTGAAGCGCCGCGCCGCCCCCCGTCAACGCCCCGCCCCACGATTCCCTCAAAGACGGCAGGAACCGGCCGAGTGAAGAGTGATGGCTTTCCATCAATCACACCGTTTCGGCGATGTAGATGTCCGGCGTCAGGAAAAGCTGCCCCGGCACATCGGACGCGCCTTTCAGGACCGTGTCGCGCATCAGGACCGTCAAGTCGCGGCAGAGCGCGGCAAGGGGGGTCGAGATCACCAGGACCACATAGCGGTCCTGAAGCGCGGCGCGGCTTTCTGGCGTCAGCTCATTGACGACCAGCACCACCTCTCCCGGCCCCCGCGCCTCGCGGAGCGCGGCAATGGCCCCCTCCATCCCGCCGCCCGCCAGGTAGATCCCGGCCAGGTCCGGGTGGCGCTGCAGAAGGTCGAGCGTCGCCTCGTAGGTCAGTTGCCGCGTTTCCAGGTTCACCAGCGTATCAAGGACGGTGAACTGCGGCGCCATCTCGCGGATGTAGCTGCGAAAGCCCGTCTCGCGCAGCTCATGGCCGTGCCAGCGGTAGCCGCCGACGAAGACCGCAAGCTTGCCCGGCCGATGCACCGCCGTCCCCAGCATCGCCGCCGCGATGCGCCCGACGCGGATATTGTTCAACCCCACATAGTGCTGGCGGATTCCTTGCGCGAAATCGTTCAGAAGGGCGAAGGTCGGGATGCCGGCCGCCTTCAGCTCGCTCACCGCCTCGGTGATCTCGTGATGGGTGACGCAGGTCGCGGCCACCGCCCCGGCCCAGCCGGACATGGCGCGCAGGGCGCGGGTAAAGTCGGCGGGCGACTGCGAGGGCGCGAACTCCACCCGCGCCTCGGCCCGGACGCCGGGCAGCGCGCGGACGGCGGCGCGGATCTCGGCGGCGAAGTTCTGGTAGAAGGCCTGCTTTTCCTTGTGCAGGACGAACCCCAGCCGAAGGACCGGCAGGTCGCCCTGCAAGCGCTGCCCGATCAGCCCGGCGGCATGATAGCCGATGGCCTGCGCCGCCTCGTAGACCCGCCGCGCCGTCCCCTCGCGCACGTTCGGCCGCCCGTTCAGCACCCGGTCGACGGTCGCCACGCTGACCCCCGCCGCCTGCGCCAGATCGTCGATCGTCGGCCGTCTGGCCATGCGCGCCTCCGTCGGATCGTCGCCTTGATTGCAGGAATTTCCATCAATTACTACCCCAATATTGATGGATTTTGATGGATTGACAAGCCCTCGCCGGCCGAACCCGTAGGCAGCGGGCCGCCCCGCGCCCTATCCTTCGGCCCATCCCCTGCCCCGCTGACAAGAGAAAGCCCGCGATGCCCCGCGATTACAGCCTGCTTGGCCCCGATGCCGCCCGCGCCGTCGCAACCGGCCTGGCCGCTGCCGACTGGTATCATTCCGACGTGCCGCGAAAGGAGATGAAGGAGCTGATGGCCCGCACCGACGGCCCGGCGATCCGCGACACGATCCTGCTGTATGGGATCATGGTCCTGTGCCTGGGCTTCGGCATCTGGCTCTGGCCCTCGTGGATTTCGGCGCCCTTCTGGCTCGCCTATGGCGTCCTTTACGGCTCGGCCTCCGATTCGCGCTGGCACGAATGCGGCCATGGCACGGCTTTCCGCACGCCCTGGATGAACAACGCCGTTTACCAGATCGCCAGCTTCATGATCGTGCGCAATCCCGTCACCTGGCGCTGGAGCCACGCCCGCCACCATACTGACACCGTGATCGTCGGCCGCGACCCGGAAATCGCCCTGATGCGCCCCCCGGCGGCAGCCCGGGTGGCGCTGAACTTCATCGGCCTGCCCGATGCGCTCGCAGGCTGGAAGCGCATGATCCTGAACGCTTCCGGCCGGCTCGACCCCGAAGAGGCGAGCTTCATCCCCGAAAGCGAACAGCCGAAAGTCATCCGCACCGCGCGCGTCTGGGTCGCGATCTATGCCGCGACGATCCTTGCCGCCATCGCCACCCGCTCGATCCTGCCGCTGATGGTCATCGGCCTGCCCCGGCTCTATGGCGCCTGGCACCATGTGATGACCGGGCTTCTGCAGCACGGGGGGCTCGCCGACAATGTGACCGACCACCGGCTGAACTCGCGCACCGTCCTGATGAACCCGGTCAGCCGCTTCATCTACTGGAACATGAACTACCACGTCGAACATCACATGTTCCCCATGGTCCCCTACCACCGCCTGCCCGACCTGCACGCCCGCATCAGGGCCGACCTGCCGCCCGCCAACCCCTCGATCCGGGCGGCCTACCGCGAGATGATGCCCGCCCTGTTGCGCCAGTTCCGCTATGAGGATTACTTCATCCTGCGCACCCTGCCGCCGACCGCCCGCCCCTACCGGGGCGAGTTTCACAGCCCCGAAGCCTGACCCATCACATCCCTGCCCCCGAAAGGACCGCCATGCCCCTCATCGACGCCTGCGCCACCGAAGACATCGACCTGGAAGATGTGATGCGCTTCGACCATGGCGGCCACAGCTATGCGATCTATCGCAGCCCCGATGACGAATTCTTCTGCACCGACGGCCTTTGCACGCACGAGAAGGTGCATCTGGCCGGCGGGCTGGTGATGGACCACCTGATCGAGTGCCCCAAGCACAACGGCCAGTTCGACTACCGCACGGGCGAGGCGATGCGCGCCCCGGTCTGCGTCAACCTGCGGACCTACAAGGTCACGGTCGCCGATGGCCGGGTGCTGATCGACCTGGGTTAGGGCAGATAGGCTTTCAGCGCCATTTGTCCCGGCCGGTGGCCCCAAGGCCATCGGCCAGCGCCCGCCCCGCCCATGGCGGGCGCCATGCGCCCACCGGGGCAGGCGCCAGCCTTTGCCGGTATGCTACACCGGCGGTCCAGCGGCACCGTTTCCACCCTGGCGGGGGAAACGCGGGGCGTTTCCCGATCCCGACCGGACCCGGCGGTTCGCGACGGAGGACTGCCGATCCCCCTCTCGGGATTTCACCGGCTGCCCACACCGAAAGGTCTGGACGAGACGTTGCCTCGGGGTGAGGATACCCCCGGAGGCATGCCATGACCGACTACCAGACCCTGCTTGACGACGAGACGCGGGCCTTCATCGCCCGGACCGACAGCTTCTATCCCCCCGATACCGCGACCAAGACGATCGCCGAGCAGCGCGCGGTCTATGACCGGATGTGCCAGGCCTTCGACGTGCCACATCCGCCGGGCCTTACGGTCCAGGATGCCCCCATGGGCGGCGTGCCCTGCCGCATCTACGAGTCGGGAAAGCCCGGCCCGGCGACGATCCTATACTTTCATGGCGGCGGCTTCGTCGTCGGCGGCCTTGAAAGCCACGATGCGATCTGTGCCGAGCTTGCCTCGCTGACCGGCTGCCGGCTTGTCTCTGCCGACTACCGTCTGGCCCCCGAACACAAGCACCCCGCCCAGTTCGACGACGCACTGTCCGCCGCGCGGGCCGTTGCCGCGCGCTGGCCGGGGCGGCTGCTCCTGGCGGGCGACAGCGCCGGCGGCAACCTTGCGGCAGCCGTGGCCCAGGCGGCACGGCGGCACGGGCCGCAGATTGCGGGCGTCGTGCTGGTCTATCCGGGCCTTGGCGGGCCGCTCGACACGCCGTCGATGACCGCCCACGCCCATGCCCCGATGCTGAGCGCGTCTGACGTGGCCTTCTACCACGACATCCGCTTCGGACCCGACGGCTACCCCAAGGCCGACCCGACGGCGGCCCCCTTGCAGGATACCGACTTCCGCGGCCTGCCGCCGACGCTGATCCATGTGGCGGAAGCCGACCCCCTCGCCTCCGAAGGCGAGCTTTACGCCCAGCGCCTGCGCGCGGCGGGCGTCCCGGCGCTCAGCGTCACCGACAAGGGCCTGGTCCACGGCCACCTGCGCGCGCGCCATTCCGTCGCGCGGGCGCGCGCCTCGTTCGATGCCATAGCCAAGGGCCTGACCGCCCTTGCCCAAGGCCAGATACCCTGGAGGGGAGCCCTGTGATGAAAGACCTGCGCCGCAACGACCCCGACCGCGCCGACCTGGCCGCAGCCCTGCGCTGGACCGCCCGGATGAACCTGCACGAGGCGGTCGGCAATCACTTCTCGCTCGCCCTGAACGGGGACGGCAGCCGCTTCCTCATCAACCCCAACGCGCGCCATTTCGCGACCGTCCGCGCCTCCGAACTGATCGAGATCGACGCGAACGACCCCAGCACCATGGATCGGCCCGACGCGCCCGACCCGACGGCCTGGGGCCTGCACGGTGCGATCCACCGCGCCTGTCCGCACGCGCGCTGCGTCATGCATGTCCATTCGATCCACGCGACGGTGCTGGCCAGCCTTCAGGACAGCCGCCTGCCGCCCATCGACCAGAACAGCGCGATGTTCTTCGGCCCAAGGACGGTGATCGACGAAGACTACAACGGCTTTGCCTTCGAGGGTGAGGGCGAGCGCTGCGCGACGCTGCTGGCCAGCCCCAAGGTCATCGCCATGATCATGGGCAACCACGGCGTCCTGGTCATCGGCCAGACGGTCGCCGAGGCCTTCAACCGGCTCTACTACTTCGAGCGCGCGGCCGAGACCTACATCCGCGCCCTGCAAACCGGGCGGCCCCTGCGGGTCATGCCGGACGCAATCGCGGAAAAGACCGCGCAGGACTGGGAAGGCTATACCGACTTCGCCGCCGCGCACCTTGCCGAACTGCGTGCCATCCTTGATGCCGAAGGGTCCGACTACGGGACCTGAGGCCGCCTGTTTCAGGTAGGACCTATTTCAGGAAAGGCGTGGCCTTCATCGTCGCCGGAACTGGCACGCCAAGGCGCGACAGGACCGTGGGCGCGAGCGAAAGCTGGTTCAGAAGCACATCCGGCGCCGGACCCTTGGCAGGGCCGAAATAGTAAAGCGCGAAATCCTGCTGGTCGGGCCCCGTGCCGCCATGATGGCCGCGCGCGTCCTGGCCGTGGTCGGCGGTCACGATCACCTCATACCCCGCCTCGCGCCAGCGCTTGATGAAGGGTGCCAACGTCCCGTCCATGCGGAAGCAGGCGTCATCCATCGCCTCGCAGTCGTGGTAGAAGCGGTGCCCCATGCTGTCGAGCGTGCAGGTGTGCAGGATGCCGTAGTCGATGCCCTTGACCTCGGCCAGACGGGTCAGCGTGCCGAAAAGGTCATAGTCGGCGGGCGTCATCTGGTTGTCGTGGTTGTAGCCCTTCATCGTGTGGAAGCGGCCATGGGTGATCGGGCCTTCCGGCTCGTCATATTCCACGTCGCGCACCACGTCGAAGGGCGCGCGGTTGAAGAACTCCGACCAGTAGCTGTGCGTCACCGCGCCGGTTTTCCGCCCCGCCTTCGTCGCTTCGGAAAAGATGTCGGGGAAGTTCAGCCTGCGGGTGTCGGCATTGTCCCAGATCCCGTGCACCTGCGGCGGCAGGCCGGTGTGGATCGAGGCGTAGCAGCAGGCCGACGTGGACGGCAGCACCGACCGCATCTTCCAGACCTGCGCCTCGCCCGAGGCGACCCAGCCTTCGAGGTTGCCGAAAAGCCGCCGCCAGTTGGCGTAGGGCACGCCATCGAGGATGATGAGCAGAAGTTTTCCGGTCACTTAGTTCCCTGCGCTTTCCATCTTGCGATGCGCGATGACCTCTTCCAGCCAGCCGAGCCGCATCTCGGGCACCGACGACAGCAGAAGGTCGGTATAATTGTCGAAGGGCGGCGCCAGCACATCGGACTTCAGCCCGTAGCGCACGACCTCGCCCTTGTACATCACCGCGATGCTGTCCGCGATCGCACGGACCGTCGCAAGGTCGTGGGTGATGAACAGATAGGCGACATTCTCCTGCGCCTGAAGGTCCAGGAGCAGCTTCAGGATGCCCTCGGCCACCAGCGGATCGAGCGCCGACGTGACCTCGTCGCAGATGATGAGCCTGGGCTTGGCGGCCAGCGAACGCGCGATGCAGACGCGCTGCTTCTGGCCCCCCGACAGTTCGGCCGGATAGCGGTCGGCGAAGCCCTTGCCCATCTCGATCTGGTCCAGAAGTTCCTGCACACGCTTGTCGCGCTCGGCGCCCCGCAGCTCGAAATAGAACTCGAGCGGCCGCCCGATGATCGTGCCCACGGTCTGGCGCGGGTTCATGGCCACGTCGGCCATCTGGTAGATCATCTGCAGTTCGCGCAGGTCATCCTTGGTCCGCCCGGCCAGATCGGCCGAAAGCGGCCGCCCCGCAAAGCGGATCCGCCCGCGCGAGGGCGGCAGCAGCCCGGTGATGGCGCGGGCGAGCGTGGACTTGCCCGAACCGCTCTCGCCCACCACGGCCAGCGTCCGGCCGGGCGCGATCTCGACCGAGACGTTCTTCAGAACGTCGATCGGCACCGACCGGTAGCGCGCCGTCACAGCCTCGACCGTCAGGACCGGCTCGGCGGCGGGCGGCTTTTCGGGATGTTCGTGCGAGCGGACCGAAACCAGCGCCTGCGTATAGGGCTCGCGCGGGGCGTTGATGATCTGGTCGGTCGTACCCCACTCGACCGTCTTGCCGTTCCGCAGGACCATGATCTCGTCGGACACCTGCGCCACGACCGCAAGGTCGTGGGTGATGTAAAGGGCTGCGACGCCGGTGTCGCGGATTGCCTCCTTGATCGCCATCAGCACGTCGATCTGCGTCGTCACGTCGAGCGCCGTCGTCGGTTCGTCGAAGACCACGAGGTCGGGTTTGGGGCAAAGCGCCATCGCCGTCATCGCCCGCTGCAACTGACCGCCCGACACCTGGTGCGGGTAGCGGTCGCCGAAGGTTTCCGGGTTCGGCAGGCCCAGCTTGCGGAAGAGCGTGACCGCCCGTTTCTCGGCCGCGGCACGGTCCATGACGCCGTGGGTCAGGCAGCTTTCGATCACCTGTTCCATCAAACGCTTGGCGGGGTTGAAGCTCGCCGCCGCCGACTGCGAGACATAGGTGACTTCCCGGCCCCTGAGCGCCCGCAGGCCGGCAGTGCCGCCCTTCAGGATGTCGCGCCCGTTGACGATGACCTCGCCCCCGGTGAGCCGCACGCCGCCGCGCCCGTAAGCCATCGAGGCCAGCCCGATCGTCGACTTGCCGGCGCCGCTTTCGCCGATCAGCCCCAGGACCTTGCCCCTTGCGAGCGTCAGCGACACGCCATCGACCAGCGTCACGTCGCGCGGACGTTCGCCCGGCGGATAGGCCGTCGCGCCGATCTTGATGTTGATCATGTGCAGGACGGGCCCGTTGACCGTCATCGGCGAACCCTCACGCACCGCGTCCCCCTTTCAGGCTGGTCGTGCGATTGAGCACCCAGTCGGCGACAAGATTGACGGAAATGGCCAGCGCCGCGATGGCGAAGGCTGGGAGCAGGGCGGCCGAAATCCCGTAGACCAGCCCATCCTTGTTCTCCTTCACGATCCCGCCCCAGTCCGCGAGCGGCGGCTGCACGCCAAGGCCGAGGAAGGACAGGGTGGAAACGAAAAGCACGGCGAAGATGAACCGCAGACCCAGTTCGGCGACCAGAGGCGACAGGGCGTTGGGCAGGATCTCGCGGAAGATGATCCAGCCCGTCCCCTCGCCCCTGAGCTTCGCGGCCTCGACATAGTCCATCACCGCGATGTCGACCGCGACCGCCCGCGCCAGCCGGTAGACGCGCGTCGAATCCAGCAGGCCCATGACGACGATCAGGACCGGGATCGACACCTGCATGACCGACAGGATGACGAGCGCGAGGATGAGCGACGGGATCGACATGAACAGGTCCACGAGCCGCGACAGGATCTGGTCATACCAGCCGCCGATGACCGCCGCGGAAAAACCGAGGATCGAGCCGGTGATGAAGCTCAAGGCTGTCGCCATCGTCGCGATGAAGATCGTGACCTGCGCCCCGTAGATCATGCGCGACAGCAGATCGCGCCCGACCGTATCGGTGCCCAGCAGGAAGGTCTTCGACGGCTCTTCCCAGACGTCGCCCGCGATCTCGTTCAGGCCATAGGGCGCCAGCCATTGTGCGAAGATCGCGACGAAGAAGAACGTGCCGGTGAAGAAAAGCCCGATCAGGGCCGACAGGGGAATACGGCTCATTTCGGGTGCCTCAGACGCGGGTTGGCAAGGATCGAGATGACATCCGCGAGAATGTTCAGCCCGATATAGACGGCCGCGAAGATCAGCCCGCAGGCCTGCACCACCGGAACGTCACGCTTGGACACATGGTCGACCAGATACTGCCCCATGCCCGGATAGACGAACACCACCTCGACCACGACGACACCCACGACCAGATAGGCAAGGTTCAGCATGACCACGTTCACGACCGGCGCGATGGCGTTCGGGAAGGCATGGCGCGAGATGATCTTGAAGGGGCGCAGGCCTTTCAGTTCCGCCGTCTCGATATAGGCCGACTGCATCACGTTCAGGATCGCCGCCCGCGTCATCCGCATCATGTGCGCAAGGACGACCAGCACCAGCACCATGACCGGGAGCGCGATGGTATAGAGCTTTTCGCCAAGGCCCATGCTGTCAGAGATCGTCGCGATGGGCGAGAAGAGCTGCACCTTCACCGTCAGCAGATACATCAGGATGTAGCCCACGACGAACTCGGGAAGCGAGATCGTGGCAAGCGTGACGCCCGAGATCAGCCGGTCCGGCCAGCGGTTGCGGTAGCGCACCGCGACGAGCCCGAGCGTGATCGCGAGCGGCACGGCGATGATGGCCGCCCAGAAGGCCAGGAAGAGCGTATTGCCCAGCCGCTTGCCGATGTCGGCCGCGATGTCGCTGCCATTGGTCAGCGAGGTGCCGAGGTCACCATGCAGGATGCCCCAGAGCCAGTTGAAATAGCGCGTCGTCGCCGGAACGTTCAGCCCAAGCTGCTCGCGCAGGTTCGCCAGCGATTCAGGCGTCGCCGACTGGCCGAGGATGGCCTGCGCAACGTCGCCGGGCAGCGCCTCGGTGCCCAGAAAGATCAACACCGAAACCGCCAGCAGAAGGACCAGCCCTAGCCCGACCCTCTGTAGCACTAACCTCACGATCGGATGCAAATCCGGTCCCCCCAAAAATTCAGCGATGACAGCAGGTCTTGTGCCCGCCTTGCGGGGTTGCACCCCATGGGCGGCATCCTTCGGTTCAGAAGGGGCCGCCGCGTTAGCTCAGTTCATCATCGGGAAAATGATGCCGCAAGAATTTTGCGCCCGCCGCCACAACATTTCGCCGCGCAGGCTGGCAGAGCAGGCTGGCAGGCCCGCTCAGCTGCCTTCGCCCGGCGCTTGTCCGGGCGAAGGGTTGTCCTGTGCGCGTGGCGCCACTCCTCAGGCGAACCAGGTCCTCGAGGCGATGTAGCCGCCGATCAGTTCGAAGTTCGGATCCTCGATCCAGCCATCCAGCTTGTCGGAATGGGCATCGATGAAGTCGTTGAACATCGGAACGATGACGCCGCCGTTCTCCCACAGGATCGTGGCGATCTTGGCGTAAAGATCCTTGCGCTTGGCCTGGTCGGTCTCGGCCCGCGCCTCGATGACAAGCTTGTCGAACTCTTCGTTCTTGAACCTTGTGTCGTTCCAGTCTGCGGTCGACAGATAGGCCGTCGAATACATCTGGTCCTGCACCGGACGCCCGCCCCAGTAGCTTGCGCAGAAGGGCTTCACGTTCCACACGTCCGACCAGTAGCCGTCGTCCGGCACCTTCTTCACGGTCAGCGGAATGCCGGCCTTCTGGCACGAAGCCTGCCACAGGGTCGCGGCATCGACCGCGCCGGGGAAGGCACCATCGGCCACCAGAAGCTCGATCGGGCTGCCGTCATGGCCGGACTTCTTGTAGTGCTCGGTCGCCTTGGCCAGATCGAACGGGCGCTGTTCCAGCTTTTCGTCGAACAGCGGATAGGACTTGTTGATCGGGATGTCGTTGCCGACCGAGCCGAAGCCGTCGAGGATCTTGTCGACCATTTCAGCGCGGTTGATCGAGTATTTGAGCGCAAGGCGCAGGTCGTTGTTGTCGAAGGGCGCCGTGTCGCAGTGCATGATGAACACATAGTGCCCCGGACCGGAAACCTGGGTGACCTTGACACCGGGCGCCTTCGACAGAAGCTTCGCAACCTTCGGCTCGACGCGGTTGATCGCATGCACCTGCCCCGACTGCAGCGCCGAGTTGCGCGCGGTCGAATCGTTGATGACGATGATCTCGGCCCCGTCGAAATGGCCGCGCTTGGTGTCCCAGTCTTCCTTGTGCTTCTCGAAGACATAGCGGACGCCGGCCTCTTCCTTGACCAGCTTGTAGGGCCCGGTGCCGATGGCCGCCGCGGGCTTGTCGACGCCGCCCTTGGGCTGGATGGCAAGGTGGTAGTCGGCCAGAAGATAGGGCAGGTCCGCGTTCGGGCCGGTCATCGTCAGCGTGATGTTGTCGCCGTCCTGCTTGATCTCCTTGATGCCTTTCATGACACCAAGCGCGCCGGACTTCGCATTTTCGTCGGAATGGCGCTTGAAGGTCGCGACCACGTCGGCGGCAGTCATTTCCGAACCGTCGTGGAACTTGACGCCTTTCTTGACGGTCATCACCCATTCGCTGCCGTCGGCATTGCCCTCGATCTTGTCGAGGAGCAGCAGCTCGACCTTCTTGTCCGGCGTGATCGCCACGACCGTGTCACCCCAGAGCCGCGGCAGCATGCCTGACACCGGGTTGGTCGCCAGCGCCGGGTCGAGCGTGTCGGTCGTCTGGCCGCCACCCATGCCAAGCTTCAGGACGCCGCCCTGCTTCGGCTCGCCCGCATAGGCATAGCTGCCGAACATCGACGTGCCGACAGCCGCAACGGCACCGAACGCCGCGCCGGTCTGCAGGAAGCCGCGCCGGCTGAGGCCGCCACCGTCAATGAAGGCGATCAGCCGCGAAAGCTTGTCTGTCATAGGTCTCTCCCTTGGTGCTCCGCCCTTCCGGGGCGGTTTTTGTTAATTGCTCAGTCAATGATCGACTATTGGCCGGCAATTTCAATCGAAATTTTTTCCGGCCGCATTTCGTGATCCAACCCTCAGTGCCCCGCACGCGGCAGGATGAAGCTCTTTTCCGTCTCGAAGATCAGGGCGTCGCCCTCGAAAGCCTGAAGCGTCGCGGTCAGGTGGAAGCTCTCGCGGTCCGACCACATCCCGCAGCGCGCCTCGGTCCTGAGCCGGGTGCCGTCCCGTTCGACGACCTCGGACCAATGGGCCGAACCGCGCGCCGAAAGGGGGTCGTCGGGGTGGATGTCCCAGCGTTCGCGGGCCACCGACCCGGCGATGCCGCCATGGTCCAGGTTTTCCGCCTCGCCGAAATCGTCCTCGATCACCAGGGACATGACGCCGGTGCGCTGGTCGACCTCGGTCCGCCGGACGTGGCTGCCTTCGCGGATCACGCGCTGGCGAAGCGCAGGGGCGGCTTCGGACGGGGGGAAGGTCACCTCGTCCCCCGCCGCGCGGTGGGTCCGCACCGGCAGGGCAAGCGCGCCGCCCGTGACCGTGACGCCGCCCGCATCGGCAAGCGGCCAGACCATCGGCCAGTAGCTGGTCGACACCGAGACGCGCAAGGAATGCCCCTCGGGCACACGGTAGGCGATATGGTCGAGCGGAATCGACACCTCGACCTCCTGTCCCGGCACCAGGGGTTCCGGCGCCTCGAACCCGTTCCGGAACGCGAGGTTCAGCACACCCCAGGTGACGCGGGTGGCGGCACCGTCGGGGTGGATGTGGTTCAGCCGGACCGCAAGCTGCGCAGCCTGCGTCGCGGGCGTGAGCCGCAGCGTCAGGACCGGCGCGCCGACCACGTCCGTCTCGGCCAAAGGCCCCGTGTCCCATGTGGCCGACAGGGCATCGTCGCGCCGCTGGTCGCCCGGAAGCTCTGGCCCGAGCCAGATCGCGCAATATTCGCCGCCGTCCGCCCCGCAATCCTGCGGGCTATTGACCAGCGCTGGCAGGGCACCACCCAGGTCCGCGCCCAGCTCCGCTCCCAGCGCCAGCGTCCGTTCGGCGACGTTGGGCGAGGGCCAGGACGGCTCGGCGATCCAGCGGCCGGGGCGTGACTCATACCAGCGCGCCGGGCGCACGCCGTCCATCAGGTAGGCGCGATAGGCCGGGTCATCCTCGACCCCCGTCGGCTTGTCCTTCAGCCAGCGGTCCCACCAGCGCAGCGCCTCCTGCAGGAAGCCGATGCGGGGTTCGGGCACGGCGAAATGGGGGTATTTGTGGACCCATGGGCCGACGATGCCTTTCACCGGCGCCGAGATATTCTCGACCAGTTGCGGCACCGCGTTCTTGTAGCTGTCGCCCCAGCCTCCGACGGCCAGCACCGCGGCCTCGATCGCGGGGTAATCCTCGCGGACCGAGCCGTGCTTCCAGTAGGCGTCGCGATGGGGATGACCAAGCCAGACGGCGGGCAGGAAGGGCTCCGCCTCTAGCCGCGCCATCCACAGCTCGCGCCAGTCGGGGCGCAGCGCAGGGTCCGGCGGGCGCGAGGAATAGGCCCACATGGTGGCGCCCCAGCCGAGGTTTTCGTTCAGAAGGCATCCGCCTTTCCAGTGGATGTCGTCGGCATAACGGTCGACGGTGGAACAGAGCGTGATGATCGCCTTCAGCGGTGCCGGCCGCAGCGCCGCGACCTGCAGCGAGTTGAACCCGCCCCAGGAAATGCCCATCATCCCCACCCGCCCCGACGACCAGCCCTGCCCGGCGATCCAGTCGATGACCTCGACCGCGTCGGCCAGCTCCTGCGGGCTGTATTCGTCGTCCATCAGCCCGTGGCTGTCGCCGTTGCCGCGCATGTCGACGCGCAGGCAGACATAGCCGTGCCCGGCCAGGTAGGGATGGGTCAGCGCATCGCGCACCACGGTGCCGTCGCGCTTGCGGTAGGGCAGGAATTCGAGGATCGCCGGAAATGGGCCGGGGCCTTCGGGCCGCCAGACCCGGGCCGACAGGCGCGTGCCGTCCGACAGGACGATGCCCAGATCAGGCTTTTCGATCACCTGATGGGGGAAGTTGCTGACCGTCTTCATGGCGTCGCCGTGCCTCCCCGCTGGATCGCGCGATAGGACGGGGCTGGCGGCAAAGCGTCAAGGTCAGAAGCGGCATGTCATGCGTCGTTTGCGGACGGGCGCCGGGGGCACGGCCGGTTTTTCCTTTGACGGCGGAGGTGCCCCATGGCCAATACTCGACCGAACATCCTGATCCTGATGGTGGACCAGCTGAACGGGACCCTGTTCCCCGACGGCCCGGCGCCCTTCCTGCACACGCCGCACCTGAAGGCGCTGGCCGAACGGTCGGTGCGCTTTGCCAACGCCTATACCGCCTCGCCCCTTTGCGCGCCGGGACGGGCCTCGTTCATGTCGGGGCAACTGCCGTCCTCGACGCAGGTCTACGACAATGCGGCCGAATTCGCCTCGGACATCCCGACCTACGCCCACCACCTGCGCCGCGCCGGCTATCAGACGGCGCTCTCGGGCAAGATGCACTTCGTCGGCCCGGACCAGATGCACGGGTTCGAGGAACGGCTGACGACCGACATCTACCCGGCCGATTTCGGCTGGACGCCCGACTACCGAAAGCCCGGCGAGCGGATCGACTGGTGGTATCACAACCTGGGCTCGGTCACCGGCGCAGGGGTGTCGGAAATCACCAACCAGTATGAATATGACGACGACGTGGCCCATCAGGCGATGCAGAAGCTTTACGACCTGTCACGGGGCGCCGACGAGCGGCCCTGGTGCCTGACCGTCAGCTTCACCCATCCCCACGACCCCTATGTCGCGCGGCGGCGGTTCTGGGACCTGTATGAGGATTGCGCCGAGACGGCCGCGCCCGACCCAATTGCCTATGCCGATCAGGACCCCCATTCCCGGCGGCTCATCGACGCGAGCGAGGGGCAGAAAACCCATCTGACCGCAGAACAGATCGAGCGCGCCCGCCGGGCCTATTTCGCCAACATCTCCTACGTCGACGACCGGATCGGCGCGATCCTGCAGGTCCTGGCCGACACGCGGCAGGAGGCGGTGATCGTCTTCACCTCGGACCACGGCGACATGCTGGGCGAGCGCGGTCTGTGGTTCAAGATGAACTTCTATGAAGGCTCGGCCCGCGTGCCGCTGATGATCTCGGCTGCGCACCTGGCCCCCGGGCTGGTCGAAGTGCCCGTCTCGACGCTCGACGTGACACCCACGCTCGCGGCACTCGCCGGCCTGTCGATGGAGGAGGTGGCACCCTGGACGGCGGGCGTCAGCCTGTTGCCGGTCGCGGACGGGGCGCCGCGCGGGCCGGTGCCGATGGAATATGCCGCCGAAGGCTCGATCGCCCCCCTGGTCGCGCTGCGCGAAGGCCCCTGGAAATACGTGCGCTGTTCAGCCGACCCGGAGCAGCTTTTCAACCTGGACGAGGACCCGGCTGAACGGCTGAACCGGGTGGACGATCCGGCGGCAGCCAGGGCGCTGAAGCACCTGCGCGCCCTTGCCGACGCCCGCTGGGATCTGGCGCGGTTCGACAGCGCGGTGCGCGAAAGCCAGGCGCGGCGCTGGGTGGTTTACGAGGCGCTCAGGAACGGCGCCTATTTCCCGTGGGACTACCAGCCCCTGCGCGCCGCGTCCGAACGCTACATGCGCAACCACATGGACCTGAACGTGCTGGAAGAGTCGAAGCGCTTCCCAAGGGAGGAATGACCCCCCTCAGGCCGTGCGGGTCGGCAGGCGGTTTTCCAGCCAGCGGAAGAACAGGACCAGAAGCCCCGCCAGGATCATGTAGATGAGCGCGAGCAGCAAGAGCGGCTCGTAGGTCAGAAGCGTGTCGCGCCGGACCCGGTTCATCACCCCGTAAAGGTCCATGATGGTGATCATCGCCAAAAGCGGCGTCGACTTCATCTGCAAGACCGTCTCGCCGCCGATGGTCGGCAGCGCGCGGTGCAGCGCCTGCGGCAGCCAGATGCGGCGGAAGGCGGTGAAGCGCGGCACGCCCATGGCGCGCGCCGCCTCAAGCTGGCCATGCGGCACGCCCTTGAAGGCGCCGCGCATCACCTCGCCCTCATAGCCCGCGACCGACAGGGTCAGCGCCAGAAGGCCATAGGGCGGCGCGGCCTTCAGGATCGGCCAGAAGATGCTCTGCCGGATTTCCGGCGTGGTCGAGAAAAGCGCGCCAAGCCCGTAATACAGCAGGTAGAGTTGCAGAAGCAGCGGCGTGCCGCGAATGATGGTGCAATAGGTGCGCGCGGGCCAGGCGAGCCAGCTTGGACCCGCAGCCTGCGCCAGACCCAGCATCGTCGCCAGGACCATGCCCAGCACCATCGAGGCGATCGTCATCCAGATGGTGATCCAGATGCCGCTGATGATCTCGCCCCGATATTGCGGCAGCCAGTCCCAGTTCAGGTAGTGGGCACAGGCCCAGATGGTCAGGACGACGATGACGGCCATGACTTGCCGGTGGAGGGGGCGAAGAAAGTCGAGCATCAGTGTGCCCCCCCTTCCATGGTGCGTTGGCCCTTGCGCGCCCAGCGTTCGATCCGGCCGAAGATCACGACCGACACCAGCGACAGCGCGAGGTAAAGCACACCGGCCGCAAGATAGAAGGTGAAGAAGGCCTTCGTCGTCTGCGCCGCAAGGCTCGTGGCCTTGGTGAGTTCAATGAAGCCGAGGACGGACAGAAGGGCCGTATCCTTGGTCACGGTCAGCCACAGGTTCGCAAGGCCCGGCACGGCAGCCGCAGCCATCAGGGGCAGCGTGATCCGCCGCGCCAGCAGCGTCGGCGACATGCCCATGGCGCGCGCGGCCTCGATCTGGCCGGCCGGCACCGACAGGATGGCGCCGCGCAGGACCTCGGTCGAATAGGCGCCCTGGACGACGCCCAGGATGATGATGCCGATCGCCACGCCCGACAGCTCGACCCGGCCGTAGCCCATGGCCAGCATCGCCTGGTTGATGAGGTCGCGCACCGCGAAATTCATGATGAGCAGAAGGACCAGCTCGGGCACCGCGCGCACCAGCGTCGTATAGACGCCAAGGCAGTCGCGCGTGACCGGGCCGCCATAAAGCTTGCCGAAGGCCCCGGCCACGCCAATCAAGAGCCCGAGCGCGTAGGCGCCAAAGGCGATGAGGCAGGTGTTCCAGAGCCCTGCGACGAGTGTCGCCCCCCAACCGGGGGACGACCAGGCCAGCAGGTCGAAGGAGGAGACGGCGCCACTCAGTACGACCGGCGTGAGCATGTTGAGGCCTTACCCGCCGTAGATCGAGGAAGAGAAGTATTTCTTCGTGATCGCGTCATAAGTGCCGTCTTCACGGATCTTCTTGATCGCTGCGTTGAACTTCTCTTTCAGCGGATCGCCCTTGCGCAGCCCGACCCCGACGCCAGCACCGAGGATGGTGGGGTCGTCCGCAACCGGACCCGCGTTCTCGCAGCAGGCCTTGCCGGCGTCGGTCGCCAGGAACCCGTCGATCGCGATCGAATCGGCGAGCGAGGCATCGACCCGGCCAGCGGCCACGTCCTGGAAGCCCTCGTCGACCGTCTGGTAGGTCTTGAGGTCCGAATCCGGGAAGTGCGCCTTGATGTAGGCTTCCTGGATGGTCGAAACCTGGGCCGAGATCGCCTTGCCCTTCAGCGCGTCAGGCGTCGGCTTCAGGTCGGACCCCTTGGGCACCAGCAGCGAGGTGGGGGTGTTGTAGTACTTGTCCGAGAAGTCGATGACCTTCTTGCGTTCCTCGGTGATCGACATCGAGGCCATGATCGCGTCGATCTGGCCGCCGGTCAGCGAGGGGATGATGCCGTCCCAGGCGGTGGGCGTGATGACGCACTCAAGTTCGGCGGCCTTGCAGACCGCGTGGATGATGTCGATTTCCCAGCCGCTCCAGTTACCGTCCGGGTCGGGCGAGGCGAAGGGCGGATAGGGCGAGGTGTCGATGCCGATCTTCACGGCTTCGGCATTTGCCACCCCGCCAAGGGCTATCGCCGCGATCGCGGCGAGCAGAATCTTCTTCATGGTCTTCCTCTCTGTTTCAGTCTCAATGTCCGATTGTTAGCCGGGTTAGCCCACGGTCTTCAGAAATTGCTTGAGCCGTTCGGACTTCGGCGCGCCGAACAGCTCTTCCGGCGGACCCTCTTCCTCGATCAGGCCGTTGTAAAGGTAGACGACGTGGTTCGCGACCTCGCGGGCGAACTTCATCTCATGCGTCACGATGATCATCGTGCGCCCCTCGTCGGCCAGACCGCGAATGACGTTCAGCACCTCGCCTACCAGCTCGGGGTCAAGGGCAGAGGTCGGTTCATCGAAAAGCATGGCACGCGGCTCGATGCAGAGCGCGCGGGCGATGGCGGCGCGCTGCTGCTGGCCGCCGGACATGAAGGCCGGGTAGACCCCCGCCTTTTCCGACAGGCCAACCCGCGCCAGAAGGACTTCGGCCCGCGCAATGGCCTCGGCCTTGGGCACGCCAAGGACGTGGACAGGCACTTCGATCAGGTTTTCAAGGACTGTCTTGTGGGTCCAGAGGTTGAAGCTCTGGAACACCATGCCCAGCGACTGGCGCAGCCGTTCGAGCTGCTTGCGGTCGGCAGCCCCCCCCAGCGCGCGCATCTTCACCTCTTCGCCGCCGATGACGATCTTGCCCGAAGTCGGCGTTTCCAGAAAGTTGATGCAGCGCAGCATGGTCGACTTGCCCGACCCCGACCCGCCGATGACCGCAACCACATCGCCCTCGCAGGCGCGCAGCGACACGCCCTTCAGGACCTCGAGCGGGCCGAAACTCTTGTGCAGATCGACGATGCGAATCGCTTCGGGGCGATCCTTGTTGGCCGTGCGGCCCAGATCTTTCATCGTGTGGCCAACCCCCATGTTTTTTATTGCAATTAAGGGCAGGCAAATTCAGTTATGCAAGCGTATAATTTTTGCAAACAGGCAAAGGATGCGCGGAAGGTGCCGGAAAGACGGAAATTCCGTCGCGAGGGCGAGGAGCGGCGGCGCGAGCAACTGGTGAGCGCCGCGCTCGATGTCATTGCGAACGAAGGTGCCGACCGGGCCACCGTGCGGGCGATTGCCGAGCGCGCGGGCGTGACGCAAGGCCTGATCCGCCATTATTTCCTGTCGAAGGACGCGCTGACGCGGACCGCCTATGACACGCACATGCAGCGGATCAACGAGGTTTCGTTCGCCGCCTGCGACGCCGCCGAAAAGGCGGACCCGGCCATGCGGCTTGCGGTCTTCGTCGTGGCGACCCTCCTGCCAGAGGCGCTGACCGACACGGCCTTCGGCCTTTGGACCGGGTTCGTCCAGCGCGTGCGCCGCGACCCCGAGATGGCCAAGATCCACGCTGCGAACTACCTGGCCTACCGCGACGGGCTGGAGGCACTGATCGCCGCCCTGCCCGGCCCGGGCGGCCGCGCCCGGACCACGGCCGAACTCAGGGCGCGGGCCATCGCTTGCAACGCGGTCATAGATGGGCTCTGGCTCGAAGGATCGGCCTGGCCGCAGGGCTTTGCCGACGGCGAACTGGCGCGCATCGGGCTTGATGCGGTAGGAGCCCTGATCGACTATCCGCTGCCCCTGCCCCCTGCGCTGGCAAGAGAAGCGGCGCTGGCAAGAGAAAAGGACAAGACCTGATGAAATACGCCTCTGTCACCGAGCGGCTCGCCTATCTGGGCGGTGCGAAATGGGCCGTCCACGCCAAGGCGCGCGAGATGAAGGCGGCGGGCCGTCCGATCATTGAGCTGACGATCGGCGAACCCGACGTGCCGACGCCCGATGCGATGAAGGCCGCGGCCAAGCGCGCACTCGACGCCGACCGCACGGGCTATTCGAACGGCCGGGGCGAACCCATGCTTCTGGCCGCTCTGGCGAAGCGTTACAGCGAACGGCTGGGCCGGCCCTTCGACACCGGCCGCTTCATGGCGCTGCCCGGCACGCAGACCTGCCTTTACGCGGTGCTGATGGGTCTGGTCGAGGCAGGCGACGAGGTGATTGTCGGCGACCCGCTCTATGCCACCTACGAAGGCCTGATCGCCGCGACCGGCGCCACGGCGGTCAAGGTCGCGCTGCGGCCCGAGCGGGGCTTCCGCCTGTCGCCCGAGGATGTGGCGGCCAGGATCACGCCCCGCACCCGCGTCCTGTTCCTGAACAGCCCCCACAATCCCACCGGCGCGATCCTGTCGCCCGGCGACCTGAAGGCGCTCGGCGCGCTTGCCCGCCAGCACGATCTGTGGATCCTCGCCGACGAGGTCTACGAGGATCTGACCTTCCCCGGCGCGACCCACACGACGCCCCTGTCGCTGCCTGAACTCGAGGACCGCACGGTCGTCGTCAACTCGATCTCGAAATCCCACGCCGCGCCGGGCTTCCGGTCGGGCTGGGCCGTCGGCCCCGCGGCTTTCATCGACCGCCTTCTTCCCCTGTCGGAAACCATGCTCTTCGGATCGCAGCCCTTCATCGCCGACATGACGGCCCAGGCCCTGTCGGTCCCCTCGCCGGTCGCGGGCGGCATGGCCGAACGTTTCGCGCGCCGCGCCGGGCTGATCCACAACCGGCTGGACGGTCGGTCGGGCCTTGCGGTCCACCGGCCCGAGGCCGGCATGTTCGCGCTGCTGGACGTGCGCGCAACGGGCCTTTCGGGCGAGGCCTTCGCGCTCTCGCTCCTTGACGCCCAGGGCGTCGCGGTGATGCCCAGCGAAAGTTTCGGCGATGCGCTCTGGGGCTGGTGCCGGATCGCACTTTCGCAGGACGACGCCCTGATCGCCGAAGCCTGCGACCGCATCCTGACACATGTCGATCGTCTGAAGGAGGCCGCGTGATGGCATCGGTCGGTGAACGGCTCATCGAGGGGCTGGCGGCGCGCGGCGTCGAGGTGGTGTTCGGCATTCCGGGCGTCCATACGATCGAACTATACCGGGGCCTCGCCGGCTCGCCCATCCGCCATGTGACCGCACGCCACGAGGGCGGCGCGGCCTTCATGGCCGACGGCTATGCCCGCGCCTCGGGCAAGCCCGGCGTGGCCTTCGTCATCACCGGGCCGGGCCTGACGAACGCGCTGACCGCCATGGGCCAGTCGCGCGAGGATTCGATCCCCGTCCTGGTCGTCTCGGGCGTGAACCGCCGCGCCTCGCTCGGCCAGGGCCGGGGGCTCCTGCACGAGCTTCCCGACCAGCAGGGCATGGTCCGCGCGCTGTGCCCCACCTTCCAGGTGACAGCGCCCGAGATGCTGGAACCCGTCCTGAACCAGGCTTTCGCGGCCATGCTCTCGGCCCGCCCCGGCCCGGTTCATATCGAGATCCCGACCGACGTGATGCCGCTCGACTGCCCGCCACCCCAGGCCGCGCCGCAGAAGGTGTCGCCCCCCCTGCCGCGCGAGGCGGACATCGCCCGCGCGGCCGAGTTCCTGAACGCCGCCCAGCGGCCGGTCATCCTGGCCGGCGGCGGCACGCGCGGCGCGCAGGCGGCCCTTGCCGCCCTTGCCCGGAAGCTCGACGCGCCTGTGATCCAGACCACCAACGCCCGCGGGCTGATGTGGGGCGACCCCCTGTCGGTCGCCGCCTCGCCCACGCTCAAGTCGGTGCGGGCGCTTCTGGCCGACAGCGACCAGATCCTGGCGCTCGGGACCGAATTTGGCCAGACCGACTATGACATGTATGCCGTGGGCGGCCTGCCGGACCTCAGCGGCATGATCCGCGTCGATGTCTGCCCGCTGCAACTCGGCCGCTGGCCCGCCGCCCTGCCCATCCACGCCGATGCGGGCGCAACGATGCGGGCGCTCGTGCCGCATCTGGCCCGGAAATCGGCCGACGGCGCGGCGCGGGCGGCCCGGACGACCGAGGCGGCGCTGCGCGAACTCACGCACCTTGCGCCCAAACTCGCCCGCTTCCGCCTGTCGGTCGAGGCGATGCGCGAGGGGCTGCCGGGCGCGCTGATCGTCGGGGACAGCACCCAGCCGATCTATGCCGGAAACCTGGCCTATGACCACGACCGGCCGGGCGGCTGGTTCAACGCGGCGACGGGCTTCGGCGCGCTGGGCTATGGCCCTGGCGCAGCGGTCGGCGCGGCCTTTGCCGCGCCGGGCGTGCCGGTCATCTGCCTTGTCGGCGACGGCGGCCTGCAGTTCAGCCCCGGCGAGTTGCGCACGGCGGTGGACGAGAAGCTGAAGATCACCTTCCTTGTCTGGAACAGCGAAAGCTACCAGGAAATCGCCGAGGCGATGCAGGAGGTGCAGATCAAGGTCATCGGCTGCGACCCCTCGGCCCTGAAGATGGAGCCTTTCGCGGCGGCCTGCGACATGCCCTTCCAGTCGGTGCCCGCGATCCCCGACGCGATCACGGCTGCCCTGCGCGCCCCCTGGGGCGACGGGCCGCGCATGATCGAGGTGCGCGTGGGCAACTGAGCCTTGGTGAGCGCTGGTTGAGCCTTGGCCGGACCAGCGGCCCGGCCGTGACCGTCAGGGGCGGATGACGCCCTTTTCGGTCACGATCAGGTCCAGCCGCTGGTCCGTCGCCTCGATCGGCACCTCGCCCACTTCCTGGGCGGAAAAGGCATAGCCGATCGCCGTGACCGGCCCCCGCGCCCTCAGACCCTGAAGCGTGCGGTCATAAAAGCCGCCGCCGTAGCCCAGCCGGTAGAAGCGGCGGTCGAAGGCCAGAAGCGGCACGATCAGGACGGTCGGCACCAGTTCCTCCCCCGCCTCGGGGATCTGTGCGCCGAACGTGCCGGGCACCATCCGCGCCTCGGGCGTCCACTCGTGGAACCTGAGGGGCTGCGCCTTGCCGGGGATGATGGGCACGCCGACCCGGCCGCCCCCGGCGACATGGGCCACCATGGCCGGCAGTGGGTCGATTTCCGTGCGCATCGGCATGTAGCCCGTCAGGATCGTGCCGCGGTGGGCGGCCAGAACTTCGGTCAGGAACGCCGCGTCATCGGGTGCCCGGTGGCGGAAGGCCGCCTTCCGGGTGGCGAAGGCCGCATCGCGCGCGGCTGCCTTGATCTCTTGCAATGTCATAACAGAATCACCGTCGCAAACCCCAGGAAGGCCAGATAGCCCATCACATCCGTCAGTGTGGTCACGAACGTGCCGGATGCAAGGGCCGGATCGAATCCCAGCCGGTTCAGGATCAGCGGCACCATGACGCCCCCCGTCGCCGCCACCACCTGATTGACGATCATGGCGAGTGCCAGGACCAGCCCGATCAGCGGATTGCCGGACACGAGCGTGCCACCGATCCCCAGGATCAGCGCCAGGACGATCCCGTTCAGGGCGCCCGAAGTCAGTTCGCGCCGCACGACCCGGCCGGCGTTCGCGCTTGTCAGGTCGCGCGTCGCCAGCGCCCTGACCGCGACCGCCAGCGACTGGGTGCCCGCGATGCCGCCGGTCGAGGCGACGATGGGCATCAGGGCCGCGAGCGCCACGATGGCCTCGATCGTCCCCTCGAAGCGCGAGATGACAAAGGCCGAGATCGACGCGGTGAAGAGGTTCGCGACCAGCCATGGAATGCGCAGCCGCACGGTTTCGAGCGTCCCGTCCGAGATGGCGCTTTCGCCCCCGACACCGGCCAGATGCAGCACGTCCTCTTCATGTTCGTCGTCCAGAACCGCCATGGCATCGTCGATGGTGATGACGCCGACGAGCCGGTCATCCTCGTCCACCACGGGGGCGGAGATCAGGTGATACTGGTTGAAGGCATAGGCCACGTCGTCTTCGTCATCGAGGACGCTGATCGGGCGGAAACTGTCCTCGGTGATCTCAAGAAGCGGCGCCGCGCGCTTCGACGACAAAAGCTTGCCAAGGGTCACATAGCCGACGGGGTGGCGCCGCGGGTCGACAAGGATGACGTGATAGAACTGGTCCGGCAGCTCCTTCGCACCCCTCAGGAAGTCGATCGTCTGGCCGACCGTCCAGTCTTCGGGCGCCGTGACCGTCTCGCGCTGCATCAGGCGGCCAGCGGACTGTTCGGGATAGGTCAGCGACTGTTCGACTGCAACGCGCTCTGCGTCAGTCAGGGCGGCAAGGATCTTTTCCTGTTGCGGCTCGTCCAGATCCTCGATCAGGTCGACCACATCGTCGGAATCGAGTTCCCGCACCGCATCCGACAGCACGTCCGGCGGCAGGGCGTCGATCACCTCTTCCCGGATCGCCTCGTCCAGTTCGGTCAGGATGTCGCCGTCGATCCTTCGCGACCAGAGCGCCAGAAGCCGCGTCCGGTCCGAAGGCCCGATCTGTTCCATCAGGTCGGCGATGTCGGCCGGGTGCAGCGGCTCCATCAGCCGGTCGATTTCGGCCGCATCCCCGGCTTCGATCGCCGCGACGATTGCTTCGACCGTGCGCGGGTCGAGCGCGAAATCCTCCTCGCCCTCACCCGCGTCCACTTCGCGGACGGCTCTCCGGTCATTCATCGGTCGCCCCCCCGCGCTGGTTCCGGCCCCTCAATGCCGCAGAAGGACGAGCGTCGCAAAGCCCAAAAATGACAGGAAGCCCACGACATCCGTCACCGTGGTCACGAATGTCCCCGACGAGAGCGCCGGGTCGAGGCGCATGAACTGCAACCCCAGCGGGATCAGGATGCCGGCCAGCGCCGCCGCCAGAAGGTTGACGATCAGCGCCGCCGCCATGACGAGCGCAAGCATCGGCTGCCCGAACCAGAGCCAGGTCGCCACGCCCATGATGACGGCAAAGATCAGCCCGTTCAGAAGGCCGACCATCAGCTCGCGCCCGATAATCCGCCGCGTGTTCGACCCGGTCAGGTCGCGCGTCGCCAGCGCCCGGACGGCGACGGTCAACACCTGCGTGCCGGCATTGCCGCCCATCGAGGCGACGATGGGCATCAGCGTCGCCAGCGCCACGATGGCCTGGATGCTGGCGGAAAACTCGCCGATGACCGCCGAGGCAAGGATCGCGGTGGCCAGGTTGACGATGAGCCAGGGCGTGCGCTGGCGGACCGTCTCGATGACGCCGTCGGCGATCGAACTTTCGCCGCTGACGCCCGCGAGGCGCAGCACATCCTCTTCATGCTCCTCGTCGAGGACCGCCATGGCGTCGTCGATGGTGATGACGCCGACAAGGCGGTCGTCCTCGTCCACCACGGGGGCCGAGATCAGGTGATACTGATTGAAGGCATAGGCCACGTCGCCCTCTTCATCCAGAACGCTGATCGGGCGGAAGCTGTCTTCGGTGATATCCATCAGCGCCGTCGCGCGTTTGGACGACAGAAGCTTGCCGAGCGTCACATAGCCCACTGGATGGCGGCGCGGATCGACCAGGATGACGTGGTAGAACTGGTCCGGCAGCTCCTTGGCACCCCTCAGGTAGTCGATGGCCTGGCCGACCGTCCAGTCCTCGGGTGCCGTCACGATCTCTCGCTGCATCAGGCGGCCGGCGGAATATTCCGGGTAGGTCAGGGATTGCTCGGCGGCAACCCGGTCGGCGTCCGGCAGTGCCTCGAGGATCTTTTCCTGCTGCGGCTCGTCCAAATCCTCGATCAGGTCGACCACGTCGTCGGAATCAAGGTCGCGCACCGCCTCGGTCAGCACATCCGGCGGCAGGGCGTCGATGACCTCTTCGCGGATCGACTCGTGCAATTCCGTCAGGATGTCGCCGTCGATCCCCCGCGACCAGAGCGCAAGAAGCCGCGTCCGATCCCCCTGCCCGATCTGTTCCATCAGGTCGGCGATGTCGGCGGGGTGCAGGGGCTCCATCAGCCAGTCGATTTCGGCCGCGTCGCCGGCTTCGATCGCCGCGACGATGGCTTCGACCGTGCGCCGGTCGAGCGCGAAATCCTCGTCGCCCTCGCGGGCGGCGTCGCGGTTAGCGTCTCGGTCGGCCCGTTCGGCCGTCTCGTCCTGATGCTCGGCCATGACCTGCCCCGGTTCTTTTCGGGTCCCGGCACGCCCGAGCGCGCCGACGGGCGAAGACTAGCGGAAGGACTTTCAAAGAAACAGGGGGAGTAGGGAAATTTACCGGGCAGCGAAAAGGAGTTAGGGTCACGGTAAGGTGAGGCGGGCAGGTGAGGCGGAGGGGCGAGATGGCGGACTTGTTGATCGGGCAGACCCTGACCTTCACGGGCGATGCGCTGGCCGAGGGGCCGGAAGCGGCACGCCACGCGGCGCGCGGCGGCGTCCTGATCGAGGGCGGCCGGATTGCCGCCGTGGGCGAGGCGGAGGACCTGCGGCGCGCCCACCCGCAAGCAAGGGTCACGGACTATGGCCAGAGCCTGATTTCGGCCGGCTTCATAGACGCGCATGTCCACTATCCGCAGACGGCGATGATCGCCTCTTGGGGCAAGAGGCTCATCGACTGGCTGAACCTTTACACCTTCCCCGAAGAGATGCGCTTTGAGGATCCGGCCTATGCGACCGAGATCGCCGGGCGCTACTTCGACCTGGTCCTGTCCTGCGGCACCACCTCGGTCGCGAGCTATTGCACCATTCATCCGGGCAGCGTCGACGCCTTCTTCACCGCCGCCGCCGACAGGGGGATGCGCGTCTGGGGCGGCAAGACCTGCATGGACCGGAATGCGCCCGAGGGCCTCTGCGACACCGCACAATCGGCCTATGACGACAGCAGGCGGCTACTGGAGCGCTGGCACGGCAAGGGCCGCGCCTCCTATGTCATCACGCCGCGCTTTTCGCCGACCTCGACCCCGGCTCAGCTCGACGCGCTGGGCACGCTCTGGCGCGAGCACCCCGAGGTCTTGATGCAGACCCACCTGAGCGAGCAGGTCGACGAAATCGCCTGGGTGCGCAGCCTCTACCCGGACGCGCGCGACTACCTCGATACCTACGAGGCGCACGGGCTTCTGGGCCCCGGCGCGCTTTTCGGCCATGCGATCCATCTGGAACCGCGCGAGATCGACCGGCTGGCGGAGGTCGGCGCGGCGGTCATCCATTGCCCGACCTCGAACATGTTCATAGGCTCGGGGCTTTTCCGGGCGCGGAACCTGTCGGACCGGGGCGTCCGCATCGGCCTGGCGACCGACACCGGGGGCGGGTCGTCCTTTTCCATGCTGCGCACGATGGCTGCGGCCTATGAGGTCGGGCAACTGGCGGGCACCGCCCTTCATCCTGCGGCGCTCTGGTGGCTGGCGACCGCCGGCTCGGCGGCGACGCTCGGGGCAGGCGACCGGATCGGGCGGCTCGCCCCGGGGCTCGAGGCCGACCTCGTCGTGATCGACCTCGCCTCGACGCCCGCCATCGCGCAACGGTCGGCGCGGGCCGATGACCTGTGGGGCGCCCTTTTCCCCACGATCATGATGGGCGATGACCGCGCCATCAGGGACGTGTGGGTCGGCGGGCGGCAGGTCGCCCGCCGATAGGGTCAGCCTTGCAGCGTGCCGTTCGGGCTCGCGGCATCGACCGCGCCCGGAAGTTGCTGGGACAGAAGCCCCGCCACCTTGTCCATCGGCACGCCGAGGCTTGCCGCAAGCTGCTGCAGGTGCTGGTCGCCAAGCGCGCCCTTGATCTCGTCGGCCGTGATCGGGACATTGTCGCCCTTGCCGAGCCACGAGTTGACCTTGGCGCCGTAACCGGCCGCGTTGATCTTGTCGAGGACGCCCTGAACCCCGCCGCTCTGGGCCAAAACGCCGGCCAGGCTGTCAAAAAGTGCCATCGGATTTCCTTTCCTGAATGATCCTGTCCTGATGCCGGGCCGCCCGGACGGGGCGGCCCGCCAAGGGTGAGTCTCAGCCCTTCAGCTTGGCATTGCAGATCGAGTAGTAGCCGCCGCCCTTCTGGATCCAGACCAGGCCGCCGAGCGCATTGTTGGCCTTGTCGGTCCGGTACTGGTCAAGGCAGGTGTGCATCCGCTGCTTGGCTGGCGTTTCGTTCGCGTAAAGCGCCGCGACGGCCCTCGGGAACACCACGTTCTTCGGCGCCTTCATCGTCGGCGCGGTCGGTTCGGGCGCGTTGGTCGTATTGTCGGCCGTAGGCTCGGACCCGGTGTCAGTCGCCGCCGCAGCGGTCGTGGTCGCCGATGCCTTCGCCTTCTTGGTCGTCACCGTGGTGGTGGCGGCCGCCGGGGCGGTCGTGGTCGCGGTGGCGGTTGTGTCGGTCGAGCTGCCGCACTGCGACTTGCGGAAGTCGTTCCAGGTCATGCCGTTCAGCGTGCCGGCGGTCTTGGCCGTCTGATACTTGGTGCTGCATTCGGCCATCGTGGCGGCGCTCGCTGCACCGGACATGCCGGTCAGGGCGACGAAGGCACAGGCAGCCAGGGAAAGGGGTTTGAGAGACATCTCAAGCGTTCTCGCTACAAGGCGACGAGGTCCCGGGCGTTCTTGCCTGACCCCCGCCTGGAAGGAGGCATGCGCGCCTTCATCTGGCCGCTCAAGGTGAGAAACCGATCATGTCTGGCAATGTCGGGAACGTGACAGCGTGTGAGCGGCGATGAGCATTTGTTACGCTTTTCCGGGGCCCTGGCGCCGCCCGCCCTCACCCCCCGCGCGTCACGTCCTGGTCATAGACCCAGCGGTAGCGGTTTCCGGCGGCGTCGGGCGCGAAGCGCTGGGCGAGTCGCAACGCCGCATGGGCCAGGTCGCGCCTGAGGCCCGACAGGTGGTAGTTGCGCGCATTGGCCGTCGCCGCCGCCACGACCCGCGCGGCGCGTGGCGCGCGCGCGCGCTCATAGGCGGCAAGCGCCTCGGGCGCCGCTCGGGCATCCAGTTCCGCCGCCAGCACCCAGGCATCCTCGAGTGCCAGGTTCGCCCCCTGCGCAAGGAAGGGCAGCGTCGGGTGAGCGGCGTCGCCCAGAAGGGCCGCCCGCATGCCCTGCCAGCGCGCCGCGACCGGATGGCGGAAAAGTCCCCAGAGGTTCGGCCAGTCGATCCGGTCGAGCCAGGCGCGGACCTCGGGGATGAACCTCTCGAACGCGACGCGGAGCGTCAGGGGATCATCGGTCAGCGACCAGCTTTCCTCGGCCCAGCGGGCGCGCTCTTCGACCGCGACGATGTTGCGGATGTGGCCGTCGCGCAGCGGATAGGTCACGAGGTGACGCCCCGCCCCCATGTAGACCCGCACCACGGGCGGCAGGGCGTGCGGCTCGGCCAGCGTCGCGCGCCAGGCGACCTGCCCGGTGAAGAACGGCGGCGCCGCGCCGTTCAGCGCCGTGCGCACCAGCGAATGAAGCCCGTCCGCACCGATGAGCAGGGGCGTTTCCCGCCGCGCCTCGTCCAGAAGGATGTGGGGCGCGTGCGTCTCGCCAAGCGTCAGGCTCCGCACCCGTTGGCCGCACAGGATCCCGGCCCCCGCCGCCCGCGCGGCCCCCTCCAGAAGGTCGATCAGGTCGGCGCGGTGGACCAGGCGGAAGGCGCCGGCGGGCGCGAGCCGTGCAAGCTCGATCCGGGTGACAAGCTGGCCGGTTTCGCCGTCGATCAGCTCGACCGCCTCGGCCCCTATGCTGCGCTTCACCAGCGCCGGCCCGAGGCCCAGCGCCGTCAGGACCGCCATTCCGTTCGGAGAGATCTGAAGCCCTGCGCCCACCTCGGTGATCGCAGGCGCCTGTTCCAGCACTGCAACCCGCGCGCCCCGCTGGCCAAACGCCGCGGCGGCAGCCAGACCGCCGACGCCCGCGCCGATGATGGTGATCTCCTGCCCGTCGAGCCGTCCGACCATGGCTTGCGCCCCCTTTACGCGCGCAAGACTAGGCTGCGGCCCGTCGCCTGAACAGCGCCGGCAGATGCGACCAATCGACCGGGCGGCGCAGGGCCGGCGCCTCCCCCGGCCGACTCACCCCCGACTCACCCCCGCCTCAGTCGTCGCGGTGGACGCGCTCGCGGCGTTCGTGGCGTTCCTGCGCCTCGAGCGTCATGGTCGCGATCGGGCGCGCGTCGAGCCGCTTGAGGCTGATCGGCTCGCCCGTCATCTCGCAATAGCCATATTCGCCATTGTCGATCCGACGAAGCGCGGCGTCGATCTTCGACACCAGCTTGCGCTGGCGGTCGCGCGTCCTGAGTTCCAGCGCGCGATCCGTCTCTTCGCTCGCTCGGTCGGCGATGTCCGGGACGGCGCGGGCGCTGTCCTGAAGGCCCTCGAGCGTCTCGGCGGATTGTTCCAGAAGCTCTTCCTTCCAGGCAATCAGTTTACGGCGAAAATACTCAAGCTGGCGGTCATTCATGAAAGGTTCGTCCTCGGCGGGACGATAATCTTCGGGCAGAAAGACTTCGGGCTTCATCTTCACGTCCACTCCTCCGCCCGGGTAGACCGCCAGCACACTCATACCAAATGCTGGGGGCACCGGGCCCTCACGGGCTGCCCCATACTAGATGCCCGGGGGGATGTCACTAGGCCGATCGCAGGCCACGCGCCCCTTCCGAACATAAGTTGCACCGCGCCGGCACCCCCGCTAGGAACGGCGGCGCAGTCCGTCGAAAGGTCATCCTGCCATGAGTTTCACCGGAACCGATGCCTATATCGCCACCGACGACCTGGCTGTTGCGGTCAATGCCTCAGTCACGCTGGAACGGCCGCTATTGGTGAAGGGAGAGCCCGGAACCGGCAAGACCGAACTCGCCCGCCAGGTCGCCCGCTCGCTCGGCCTGCCCCTGATCGAATGGCATGTGAAGTCGACGACCAAGGCCCAGCAGGGCCTTTACGAATATGACGCGGTGAGCCGGTTGCGCGACAGCCAGCTTGGCGACGCGCGGGTCCATGACGTGGCAAACTACATCCGCAAGGGCAAGCTGTGGCAGGCGTTCGAGGCCGACACCCGCACCGTCCTTCTGATCGACGAGATCGACAAGGCCGACATCGAATTTCCGAACGACCTTCTGCAGGAACTCGACCGGATGGAGTTTCACGTCTACGAGACGGGCGAGACCATCCGCGCCAGGCACCGGCCGGTGATCCTCATCACCTCGAACAACGAAAAGGAGCTGCCCGACGCCTTCCTGCGCCGCTGCTTCTTCCACTACATCCGCTTCCCCGACGCCGAGACCTTGCGCCGCATCATCCAGGTCCACCTGCCTGACCTGAAGGACGCCCTTCTGGCCGAGGCGCTGACCCAGTTCTACGCCATCCGCGAGACGCCGGGCCTGAAGAAGAAACCCTCGACGTCCGAGGTGCTGGACTGGCTGAAACTCCTGCTGGCCGAGGATCTGGGCCCCGAGGATCTCAAGCGCGACCCCAGGCATCTCCTGCCGAAACTGCACGGCGCGCTTCTGAAGAACGAGCAGGACGTGGCGCTGTTCGAGCGCCTTGCTTTCCTTGCCCGCAGGGGTTGAAAGGCGCCGGGCCGGGCTCGCCTTCCGCACCGGCAAGCTTGACTTGTAGGGCCTTGGCGCAATCCTGACGCCAGCGGGCATCATGACCCGCGTGTGAACAGGGGACGGACATGGAAACCATTCTACCGATCATCATCCAGGTCGTGGCGGGCATCGTCGGCGGCCAGGCCGTCGGCGCGGCGATGAAGCAGGCCGCTCTCGGCCAGCTGACCAAGGTCCTGGGCGGCGGCGTCGGGGGTGTCGTCGGCGGCACGATCCTGGGCAGCCTCCTGGGCGGCGCGACGGGCACCGACCCGGCGGCGGCCGGCGCGACCGGCGGCGCGATGGGCGGCCTTCTGAGCAGCGCAGTCGGCGGCGCGGGCGGCGGCGCGATCGTGACCGCGATCCTCGGCGCCATCATGAAGAACCGGGCCTGACGGCCAACGACGAAAGGCGCTCCGGCGAAAGCCGGGCGCCTGCCTTGCGCACCTGGCGGATGATCGGGCGCACACGCCAGGGACGACTCTTGTCGCCCACCGCGCCGTTTCACCCTTCGCTTCCCGAATGCCCCGCGCTAGCATGACGGCAGCGCACGCGAAGGGGCGGGTCATGAGCAGAATCGTCGGAAAAGCGAGCGCCCTCGGCGCCCTCGCCGGGGTGGCCTTGGGGCTTTCGGCCTGCGTGTCGGACGGCCCCGTGCCGCGCCTTTCCGCCCCGACGGGCGCCTATGCCACGCTGCCCCTGCCGCCGATGCGGCTTTTCGGCCCCACGCCGGTGACGCCGGCCAGCCGGTCGAACGCGGACATGGCCCAGGACTTCATGGACCTGTCCTTCCGTCTGGAAACCGGGCGCCCGATGGATGCCTTCTCGCGCTTCGAGGGGCCGATTTCCGTCGCCGTCGCCGGGTCAGCGCCGCCGACCGCGCTCCGCGACCTTGACGCGCTCCTGTCGCGGCTGAGGACCGAGGCGGGCCTGCCGGTCTACCACACCGGGGGCGACGCCGCGATCACCGTGACCTTCCTGCCGGTCAGCATCCTGCGCGAGGCGGCCCCCGGCGCGGCCTGCTTTGCCGCACCCCGCATCTCGACCTGGGCCGGCTACCGCGACGCGACCGGCGCGACGCTTGACTGGACCGACTACAGGCTGCGCCAGCGCGTCGCGATCTTCATTCCCGACGATGCCCCCCCGCAAGAGGTGCGCGACTGCCTGAACGAGGAGCTGGCCCAGGCGATCGGCCCGCTTGACGACCTCTACCGTCTGCCGGACAGCGTCTTCAACGACGACAACGTGAATTCGGTCCTGACCGGGTTCGACATGCTGATGCTGCGCGTGACCTACGACCCGGACCTGAGGCCCGGCATGAGTGCGGCCGAGGTGGCGGCGCGCCTGCCCGCGATCCTCGCGCGTTTGAACCCGCGGGGCGAACACATCACCCCGGCCCCCGTCCCCGACACGCCCGCATCCTACGGCGCGGCGATTGCCCGCGCCTTGGGCCCCGGCGGAACCGGCGGCCGGCTGGCGGCGGCGCTTCGGGCCGTGGCGATCGCGGCGCCCTGGAACGACCACCGCACCGGCTTTGCGCTCTTGGCCGCCGGCCGGCTCGGCGGCCCCGGCGAGCGCGCGGCGGCGCTTCGGAACTTCCAGAGCGCCGACGCGATCTTTGCCGCGCGGGGCCTGCCCCTCTACCAGTCCCATTCGCGGCTCCAGCTGTCGCTCATGGCGCTTGGCGTCGGCCAGTTCGCCGAGGCCGAGCGTCTGGCCGCAAGCGGGATCCCCGCCGCGCGTCAGGGCCAGAACGCCGCACTCATGGCCGGGCTGATGTTCGTCCGGTCCGAGGCGCTCGAGCGGCTTGGCCGGGGCGCCGAGGCGGCGGCGGTCAGGACCGAGGGGCTGGGCTGGGCGCGCTACGGCATCGGCGCCGATGCGGCGGTGCGCCGGCGGCTCCAGTCGATCCACGAGCTTGCACTCACCGGCGCGGGCCATCCGCCGGCCGTCCTCGCGGCGGCCGACTGAGCCGCCCCCCGAACCGCTTCCTGAGGCGCTTCCTGAGGCGCTTCCTGAGTCCCCCCGGCCACCCTCGACAGCCGGCCGCCATGGCGCTAGGACGGGCGCCTACGCCCAACGACACGAGGATAGGCGCATGATCGTTCTCACATGCTTCCTGATCGGCGCCCTGATCGGCGCGGCCCGCGCCCGCGCGCGGCAGGGCACGGGGTTCGACATGGCGCAATATGCCGTTGCCCACGGCATCGCGCTGGCGCTTGTCGGGCTGCTCATCACCGTTGTCGTTTCCCGGATGGTCTTCTGACCCATGTTCCTCCCGTTCTTCGAAGCCTTGCGAAGAATGGGCGTGCCGGTGTCGCTGCGCGAGTTCCTGGCCTTTCTCGAGGGCCTGCGCGCGGGCCTTGCGACCTATGACATCGAGGCCTTCTACTATCTTGGCCGCCTGACACTGGTGAAGGACGAACGCCACCTCGACCGTTTCGACCGCGCCTTCGCCGCGAGCTTTCAGCGGCTCGAGGCGATCCCGGCCGAGGCAGTGCTCGAGGCGGTCGACATTCCGCGCGACTGGCTGGAGAAGCTGGCCGAAAAGCACCTGAGCGCCGAGGAAAAGGCCGAGATCCAGGCGCTTGGCGGCTTCGACAAGCTGATGGAGACGCTGAAGGAGCGGCTGAAGGACCAGAAGGGCCGGCATCAGGGTGGCTCGAAATGGATCGGCACCGCCGGCACCAGCCCTTTCGGCGCCTATGGCTACAACCCCGAAGGCGTGCGCATCGGCCAGGATCAAAGCCGCCATCGCCGCGCCGTCAAGGTCTGGGACAAGCGCGAGTTCCGCAACCTCGACGACAGCGTCGAACTTGGCACCCGCAACATCAAGGTCGCGCTGAAGCGCCTGCGCCGCTGGGCGCGGACCGGCGCCGCAGAAGAGCTGGACCTGCCCGGCACCATCCGTGCGACGGCCGAACATGGCTGGCTCGACGTGCAGACGCGGCCCGAGCGGCACAATGCGGTGAAGGTCCTGCTGTTTCTCGACGTGGGCGGGTCGATGGACGACCATGTGCGGCTGGTCGAAGAGCTGTTTTCGGCCGCGCGGTCCGAGTTCAAGCACCTGGAGCATTACTATTTCCACAACTGCCTCTACGAGGGCGTCTGGCGCGACAACCGCCGCCGCCATGACGCGCAATTGCCGACGGAAGAGGTCTTTCGCACCTACGGCCCCGACTACCGCGCGATCTTCGTCGGCGATGCGTCCATGTCACCCTATGAGATCATGGCACCCGGCGGCGCGAACGAACACTGGAACCCCGAGGCCGGCCAGGTCTGGCTCGACCGCGCCCGCGCCCGCTGGCCCGCGCACATCTGGCTGAACCCGCTCGAGGAACGCTACTGGCCGCACACAAGATCCGTCGGCATGATCCGAGAGATTTTCGAGGACAGGATGTTTCCGCTGACGCTCGACGGGCTGACGCGGGGGGTGAAGGCGCTGGGTTAGGTGGCGGCCGCTACGTCAGATTGAGAGGCGGCCCGTCGGGACTGCCGGATGGGGCGGGATCAGGAAACGCACCGCGTTTCCCCCGACCCTGTGGAAGCGATTCCGCCAGACCACTGATGTCCTGAACCGACTAAGGCCGGCGCCTGCCCCGGTGGGCGCGGGAGCGCCCGCCGATGGCGGGGCGGGCGCTGGCCGGTGGCTTTGGGCCACCGGCGGGGACAAAGGGCCAAGGCATCGCATGGCAGAGGCAACGGCCTCTGCCACCCGGACCTACAGCCCGCCGTGGACGCCCAGGACGGCAGCCGCGACGGTCAGGAGCGATAGCGCCAGAAGCACCGCATGCACCCGCTGGATCAGCGCAAACGTCCCCTCGGGGTCGCGCGCGGCACGGGCGTGGAACCGGCGGTGCAGGACGAACGGCTCGAGGACAAAAAGCATCAGGGTGAAGATCGCCCATACCAGCACCATCGCCGCGAGCCACCAGCGCGCCGGATCGATGAACCCCGCCCAAAGGTCATAGGTCCAGGCCATCCAGAGGCCCGTCGCGCCGACGAGAAGCGTGGAAAATCGGGCGAGCGTCGCAAAGCGGCCCTCCATCACCTCGAAGAGAGTCAGCCGCTCGCCCGCAGGCACCGAACGGCGCAACGCCGGGACAAGGACCAGCGTGACGAAACCCACGCCCCCGATCCAGACGACGACGCCTAGGACGTGAAGGGCGCGGGCGATGGTCGGGAGGTCCATGGTGATTCCCCGAAAACAGGCGCATCCGACCCTGGCCCCGCGCCGCGCCGCAGGCAACGTGGCGCGACGTCGCGGGGCGCTTTGACCTTCAACGCCCTTCGCCACACCCTTCGCCGCCCAACTCACCGCCCCTTGCCGCCGCCGCTACTCCGTCGCATGGTCGCGAAAATCCCCGAAGCCAAGGCGCATCATGTTCCGTTTCCTGACCAGCCATCGTGATTTCGGCCTGTTCTGGGGTGCGATCCTCTGCGTCAACCTGGCCGTCCAGATCGAGGCGGTGACGATCGGCTGGCAGATCTACGCCATGGCCCGCACCACCCGGTCGGTCTACGAAAGCGCGTTCATGGTCGGCATGGTCGGGCTGGCGCAGTTCGTGCCCCTTTTCATCCTGACGCTCTTTGCCGGAACGCTCGCGGACAGGGTGAGCCGGCGCGCCATCGTCCTTGTCTCGGTCGGGGTCGAGGCGCTCTGCGCGCTCGCGCTCGCGATCCTCGCCTTCCAGCCCGACCACTGGTTCGGCTCGATCTTCGCCATCGCCGCGATCTTCGGTGCCGCCCGCGCCTTCCTCTCGCCCGCCGCGACGGCGCTGACCCCCATGCTCGTCCCCCGGTCAGAGATGCCGCAGGCCATTTCGCTGAAGTCGCTCGGCTGGCAGGCTTCAGTGATCGTCGGGCCCTGGATCGGGGGGATGCTGGTCGCGATCTCGGCCGGAGCGGCCTATCTGGGCGCGGTGGCCCTCTACCTGCTCGGCTGCCTCATCATCCTGAGGATGCGGACGAACACCACGCCCGCCAGACAGGCCGGAAACGCCCTGACCCTGATCCGCGAGGGGCTGATCTACGTCTGGTCGAACAAGATCATCCTTGGCGCCATCTCTCTCGACCTGTTCGCCGTGCTGCTGGGCGGCGTCACGGCGCTTCTGCCGGCCTTTGCCGCCGACGTGCTGGACGTGGGTCCGAACGGCTTCGGCCTTCTGCGATCCGGCCCGGCGGTCGGGGCGACGCTGATGGCCATCGCGCTCGCCCGCTGGCCCCTGAAGCGCCATGCCGGGACGCGGATGCTCTGGTCGGTCGCGGCCTTCGGCCTGGCGACGCTGGTCTTTGCGCTGTCGCGCAACATCTACCTGTCGATGCTGGCGCTCGCGGTCCTTGGCGCGGCCGACATGATTTCGGTCTATGTGCGCCAGACGCTGGTGCAGATCGTCACGCCCGACCACATGAGGGGCCGCGTCTCGTCGGTGTCTGGCCTCTTCATCGCCGGATCGAACGAACTCGGCGAGTTCGAAAGCGGCGTCGTCGCGCGCTTCCTTGGCCCGGTCGGCGCGGCGGTTCTTGGCGGCGTCGGCACGCTGATCGTGACGGGCACCTGGGCCTGGGGCTTCCCCGACCTGCGCAAGGCCGACCGGCTCGACGCCATCCCGCCCGAGCTCGAGACCGAGGAAACCCTGCCCCCCCACGCCAAGATCACTCCGGCGTCCTGACGCCCGTCCGCCGGCCTGCGTCCGCTGCCCCGCGTCCGCCGGCCTGCGCACGCCGGCCCGATCCCGCCGGCCCGAGCCCGCCGGCCTGCGTCAAATCGCTTGCGCGACGGATCGGGTCGGGTATTCCATGCCCCATGTCGCATGTGACCCTGACCGGCTTCATGATCTGCCGCACGCTCGAGGAAGCGGATCGCGTGTCGCACCTTCTGGCCGGCCATATCGCCGAGACGCGCGCCGAGCCTGGTTGCATGGTGTTCGAGGTGCTGCGCTCGATGTCCGACCCGGTGCGCTTCGCGGTGCGGGAGGTCTTCGTCGACCGTGCCGCCTTCGACGCCCATCAGGCGCGCCTGCGCACCGCCCCCTGGGGCCGCGCCACCCGCGGTATTCCGCGCGACTATGTGCTGACAGTCGGTGTCGAAGAGGCGAAGTTCACCCCGCCGCCAAGGGGCGAAGAAACAGCGAACTAGCTGCCCATGATCCCGCGGACATAGGCCGTGGTCTCCGCAAAGGGCGGGATGCCGCCATAGCGTTCCACCGCCTCGGGTCCGGCGTTGTAGGCCGCTAGCGCCAGCCGCCAGTCGCCGAACCGGTCATACATCTGCCGCAGGTAGCGCGCGCCGCCCTCCAGGTTCTGGTGCGGGTCCGTCTCGTCCACGCCCAGATGGTCGGCGGTCGCAGGCATCAGCTGCGCAAGCCCCGTCGCGCCCTTCGGCGACACCGCGCCCGTGTTCCAGCCCGACTCGCGCTGGACAAGCCGCAGGAACAGATCCTCGGGGATGCCGTTCGCGCGCGCAACCTCGCGCGCCTTGTCCAGCAGTTCCCCCTTGTAGCGCCCCGTATAGCTCGGGACCGTGCCGCTGCCGCCACCCCGCTTGCCGCCATATTCGACTGCCGCCCGGGTATCGAGGACGGCAAGCTGCTGGGTCAGAAGTGCTGCCCGCGCGCCCTTGGCGGGCCGCTGCGTCGTGGGCAGGACCAACCCCTCGGCCCTGGCCGCCGGAACCGCAAGGACGCCCGGAAGGATCAACGCCAGAAAAACCGCAAACCCCACCCGCGCGGCACCCGCCGCCGCCCGCATCCCAGTCTGCATGTTCCGTTGCCCCCCGGACCGGCCCTCTCGGCGCGGGACTATAGCCGCGCCCGGGCCATTTCTCCAGCCCCTGCGGGGGTTCGGTCCGGAGTGGCGCGGCGGGGTCGGGCGCAGGCCGCCAGTTCGGGCCGCCGGTTCGAGTGGCCGGTTCGGGTGGCCGGTTCGGGTGGCCGGTTCGGGTGGCCGGGCGCGGCATCCCTCTCTGGGTGAATCTGACATAATCCGACGGCGATGCTAGGGTCGTCCCGGCGCCGTAGGGGAGGACCCCCCCGGCGACACAGGCCCGCCCGTCCGGCACCACAGGAAAAGCGAGAATGCCATGTCCAGTGTCCTGTCCAAGGTCAAACATTTCCCCGCCGGCCAGATGCGGTTCGAGCCCTACGGCGGACCCCCCGGCAAGGCCGGGATCGCCCGGCTGGTCGGGCCCGGGACCTCGTCCAGCATGGGTGCCGGGGTCGCGACCTTCGACGGCTGTTCGATCGAATGGACGGTGCTTTACGACGAACTGATCGTGGTGCTCGACGGCACGTTCCGGCTGCGTATCGGCGGACCGGACGCCCGGACGATCGAGGCCGGTCCGGGCGACGTGATCTGGCTGCCGGAAAACACCCCCCTGCGCTACGAGGGCGACGGGGCGCGGGTCTTCTATGCCCTGAGCCCTGTCGACTGGAAGGCGCGCCACAGCCTCTGACGGCAAGCCGCGGGGGCTCTTTCGCCCGCCGGACCAAGCGTGAAGGACGGTCGCCGCCGTCGCACCAACCGGCCCGGCGTCAGGCCGGAACCGTGGCGGGCGCCACACCCACGGCCTTTTCTGCGCCGACCGGCCCGTTCAGCAGCTCGTCGATCAGGACGCTCACCAGCTGGCTGCGGCCCGACAGGCCGGACTTGCGGTAGATGGCGTTCAGCTGGCTCTTGACCGTGCCTTCCGCCGCCTTGCGAAAGCCCGCGATCTCGGCGATCGAGAAGCCCTTGATGGTGAAATAGGCCACGTCCGCCTCGGCCGGCGTCAGGCCCCAGTCGTCGAAATGCTGCCGCATCAGGTCGTCGAGCGCGCCCCGTGCCGCCGACAGCGCCCGCGAGGTGCGCGCCTGTTCGCGGCTGAGGCGGCGCAGGAACAGGGCCTCGGCGACGATCGCGAGAACCAGCGAGCTGTTGGCCATCAGTTCGACGGCAAGATGCCAGTCAAGGCCGCCCGATCCGAGCTGCCGCAGGTCGCCGGAAATATCCACAAAGAACAGGAAGGCGCAGGCGGCTTGCAGAAGGATGAGGACGGCAAGCGCGGTGATGGACGAGGATCGGGACAGGATCGGCTACTTTCGGGGCAACGGCGCGGACGCGCGACGGGTATCTTGGCCTTATAGGCTAGCCCGAGCCCCCTCGCAGCGGAAGGGGGCCCGTGCCCGATGCGCATCAACCTGCCGTTAACAACCTTTTCTTAGACCGGGTCCGGTGGTCTAAGGGTCCGAAGATTCGGGCGGCACGGAAAGGGCAGGCACATGGCGGGTTCGGTCAACAAGGTGATCCTCATCGGCAATCTGGGCCGCGACCCGGAGGTGCGGACCTTCCAGAACGGCGGCAAGGTCTGCAACCTGCGCATCGCCACCTCGGAAAACTGGCGCGACAAGGCCACGGGCGAACGGCGCGACCGCACCGAATGGCATTCGGTCGCCATCTTCAACGAAAACCTGGCGAAGATCGCCGAACAATATCTGCGCAAGGGCTCGAAGGTCTATGTCGAGGGCCAGCTTGAGACGCGCAAATGGCAGGACCAGTCGGGCCAGGAACGCTACACGACCGAGATCGTCCTGCGTCCCTTCCGGGGCGAACTGACGCTTCTCGACGGCCGCGACGGCGGTGGCGGCGGCGGCCAGGGCGGCGGCTATGACGAAGGCGCGGGCGGTGGCGGCTACGGCGGCGGCTCGGGCGGCTACGGTGGCGGCTCTGGTTCGGGCGGCCCGGGTGGCGGCGGCTCGGGTGGCGGCGGCCGGGGCGACCTGGACGACGACATCCCCTTCTGAGGACCGGCACGGCCCCTCTTTGCCATGCGGCACGGCCCCCGGGGGCACGCGGCCGGGCGGAAGCCCGTGCCGCATGGCCATCCGGCCCCCTTCCACATGGCGGCTTTCCTCTGACCCCGTCCCCGCGTATAACCCCGCAAGACGGGCAGGCCGGGACCTGCCCCAACCATAACCCGCAATCGGGCAGGCGACAGGACAGTCAGAGGACTTCATGACCGACAAACCCCATGGCAAGGACAGCCATCAAGGCGACGTGGACTTCATCGCGGCACTTGCCGAGCTCTTGAACCGCAACGACCTGGCCGAGATCAGCGTCAAGCGCGAATATGCCGACAACGACAGCCTGAACGTGCGCGTGACGAAATATGCCACCGGCCCGGCCCCGGCCCCTGCGGCCGTGGTCCATGCGGCCCCCGCCGCACCTGCCGCCCCGGCCCCCGCCGCAGGCGCTGCGGCCCCGGCCCCTGCCGCCGCGGGGGGCGATCCCTCCCATCACCCGGGCGTCGTGCCCTCGCCCATGGTCGGCACCTGCTACCTGTCGCCCGAACCGGGCGCCGCCGCCTTCGTCTCGGTCGGCGACCAGGTCAAGGAAGGCCAGACGCTGCTGATCATCGAGGCGATGAAGACCATGAACCACATCCCCGCGCCCCACGCCGGGACCGTGCGCCGCATCCTGGTCGAGGACGGCACCCCCGTCGAATATGGCGCGCCCCTGATGATCGTCGAATAGGGACGAGGCCGGGCCATGTTCAAGAAGATCCTCATCGCGAACCGGGGCGAGATCGCCTTGCGCGTCATCCGCGCCTGCAGGGAAATGGGCATCCAGACGGTTGCCGTCCATTCGACGGCGGACACGGACGCGATGCATGTCCGCATGGCTGACGAAAGCGTCTGCATCGGGCCGCCGCCCTCGTCCGCCTCCTACCTCTCGATCCCGGCCATCGTCTCGGCCTGCGAGATCACGGGGGCCGACGCCATCCATCCAGGCTACGGCTTCCTGTCGGAAAACGCGAACTTCGTGCAGGTGCTCGAGGATCACAACATCACCTTCATCGGCCCGACTGCGGAACATATCCGCATCATGGGCGACAAGATCACCGCCAAGGAAACCGCGAAGGCCCTGGGGATCCCGGTCGTGCCTGGGTCGGACGGCGGCGTGCCGGACGTGGCGGCGGCCCGCACCGTCGCGGCCGACATCGGCTATCCGGTCATCATCAAGGCCACTGCCGGCGGCGGCGGGCGCGGCATGAAGGTCGCGCGGACCGAGGATGAGCTCGAAACCGCCTTCCGCACTGCGCGGTCCGAAGCGAAGGCCGCCTTCGGCAATGACGAAGTCTATATCGAGAAATACCTGCAAAAGCCCCGCCATATCGAGATCCAGGTCTTCGGCGACGGCAAGGGCCGTGCGGTCCATCTGGGCGAACGCGACTGCTCGCTCCAGCGCCGTCACCAGAAGGTCTTCGAAGAGGCGCCCGGCCCCGTCATCACCGCCGAAGAACGCGCCCGCATCGGCAAGACCTGCGCCGACGCGGTCGCCAAGATCAACTACATCGGCGCGGGCACGATCGAGTTCCTGTATGAGGACGGCAAGTTCTACTTCATCGAGATGAACACCCGCCTTCAGGTTGAACATCCCGTCACCGAAGCGATCTTCGGCGTCGACCTGGTGCGCGAACAGATCCGCGTCGCCGCCGGCCTGCCGATGGAATTGCAGCAGGACGCGCTGAAGATCGACGGCCATGCGATCGAAGTCCGGATCAACGCCGAAAAGGTGCCCGACTTCGCCCCCCGCCCTGGCCGGATCACCCAGTTCCACGCGCCGGGCGGCCTTGGCGTGCGCATGGATAGCGCGCTTTACGACGGCTACACGATCCCGCCCTACTACGACAGCCTGATCGGCAAGCTGATCGTGCATGGCAGGAACCGCCCCGAGGCGCTGGCCCGGCTGAAGCGCGCCCTGTCCGAACTGATCGTCGAGGGCGCGGGCGTCGAGACGACCATCCCGATGTTCCACCGGCTGGTCGAGGACCCCGACATCCAGGCCGGGAACTATTCGATCCACTGGCTCGAAAAGTGGCTGGAACGGACCTACGGCCACGGCTGAGGCGGGCATGGCGAACTGGGACGGGCTGGCCGATACCCTGCTCGCGGGCTACCGGCGCGGCATCTTCCCGATGGCCGAGGGGCGCGACGACCCCGACCTGCACTGGGTCGAACCGAAGCTGCGCGGCGTCCTGCCGCTCGACGGCTTCCACATCTCGCGTTCACTGGGCAAGACGATCCGGCGGGGCGACTACCGGGTGACGGTGAACAGCGCCTTCGCCCGGGTCGTCGCGGCCTGCGCCGACCGCGAGGAAACCTGGATCAACGCCCCCCTGACGCGCCTTTATGCGGCACTTCACGCGCGCGGCCATGCCCAGTCGCTCGAGGTCTGGCAGGGGGACCGGCTGGCGGGCGGCGTTTTCGGCGTGAGCTTCGGCCGCACCTTCTGTGGCGAGACGATGTTTTCGCGGATGCGCGACGGCTCGAAAGTGGCGCTCGTCTACCTGGTCGACCGGCTGCGGCGCTCTGGCTTCGTCCTGTTCGACACGCAGTTCCTGACCCCGCACCTCGCGAGCCTTGGCGGCGTCGAAATCCCGCAGGCGACCTACCTGGAACTTCTGGCCCACGCGCGCGAGGGGCAGGCCG
>Ga0056909_1000359_pt1 | contig 49335 bp, 50 predicted proteins | sample EBPBio102011_DNA_FD_62115 | JGI IMG/M metagenome (GOLD analysis project Ga0056909, IMG submission 62115) | Wastewater treatment Type I Accumulibacter community from EBPR Bioreactor in Madison, WI, USA - Reactor 1_1/10/2011_ DNA | ecosystem: Engineered > Bioreactor > EBPR > Anaerobic-Aerobic >... | reverse complement strand
CCGCTCCCTCCCCTTCCAGCAACAGCACCAAGCTCGCTTCCGCTTCGCTTCGTTCCCGCCACCGTCCGTTTCGGTGAGGCAGCTTCTAGGCCCACACCCAAAAACCCGCAAGAGCAAAAAACACCCAAAACACAACTTTCTTCATCCAACCGTCACAGAACCCTTATTTTCCTGAAAAAAGCTGAAAGGACGTGCGACCCGAAAATCAGGCGCGACCGAGTTATCCACAGCCGCACCCGCCAACAGACTGACCAAACAACAGAATCACCCCAGAAAAGCCAGACGATGCACGCGCCCAAGCCCCCCCCCAACACCCCAACGCGAGTCACACCTCAACCCAATACCGTCAGGCGCGGCATCACTGATGCCTCGCTCCCGGTGGCTCAGCCTGCTCCCCACATCTGTTGCGTCAGACGGTGATCCCGTAAGCTCCGCGCAGAACGCCCGCCGGGAGATCTGCATGTGCAACCTCTATGCGCAAACAAAGTCACAGGACGACATCCATCACGCGCTGCGGGAGATCACCGATGACGATGCGGTCATCGAGGATCTGACGGGCAATCTGCCCTCCCTGCCCGGCATCTGGCCGGATTATGCCGCGCCGATCCTGCGGCACGGGGCGCACGGCTACCATATATCCATGGGACGCTGGGGTATGCCGACGCCGCCGCAATTCCTCACCGGCAGAAAGGTTGACCCCGGCGTCACCAATATCCGCAACCTTGACTCACCGCATTGGCGGCGCTGGCTGGCGGTGCCGCATCGATGCCTGGTTCCGTTTACCAGCTTCGCCGAACCCGACAGCCGCCCCGGCCCGATGCGCGGGAAACCCGTCTGGTTTACCCTTGGCCGCGAACCGCCAGTGGCCTTCTTTGCCGGTATCCGCACCGAATGGACCTCAACGCGAAAGCTGAAGGAGGGCGCCGTGACTGTGGACGCCTTTGCCTTCCTGACCTGCGCGCCCAACCGCGAGGTGGCAGACATCCACCCCAAGGCCATGCCGGTCATCCTGACCCGGCCAGAGGACTGGCGCATTTGGCTGACAGCCCCGTTCGAACGTGCCCGCCGCCTGCAACAGCCCCTGCCCGATGGCGAGCTGGAAATCCTGCCAGAAGGTTCGTCCGCAGAGTTCGGCTGACCCAAGGGACACGACCAGCCCCTCCAGGCATGCCCGCAGCGCACAAAAGTTAGCCAACTGGCAAAGTTTTCCTTGCCAAATCTTATTGAAAGATCATTGTTAGCCACATGGCTAAGTATGATTCTGACCTCTCTCTGCTGTTCCACGCCCTGTCAGACCCGACCCGCCGGGCGCTTCTGACGCGGCTGGCGGCCGGGCCTGCGCCGGTGACGGAGCTTGCGGCCCCGACCGGGCTGCGTCTGCCGACCGTGATGCGGCATCTTTCGGTGCTGGAGGAGGCAGGGCTGATCGCCACGTCCAAGGACGGTCGCGTGCGCTCCTGCGCCATCGTGCCCGAGGCGCTGGCGCCGGTTCGTACCTGGCTGGATGAACAACGCAACATTTGGGAAAGCCGCCTCGACCGGCTTGATTCCTATGTCATGAAGATCATGGAGGAACGCGCGAAATGACCACCGATCTCGACCCCGATACCGATCTGAGCTTTACCCGCACCCTTGCCGCCCCCCGCCAACTGATCTGGGAATGCTGGACGCAGCCGCGCCATATCCCGCATTTCTTCATCCCCTCCCCGCACAAGGTGACGGCGGTGGATATCGACCTGCGGGTCGGGGGCCGCTTCAACACCACCTTCGAGGTGGAAGGCAACTTGATGGACAATCGCGGCGTTTATCTGGAGGTGGTGCCGGGCGAGAAGCTTGTTTTTACAGATGCTTATACCGAGGGGTGGAAACCCGCGCCGGAGCCGTTCATGACAGCGATCCTGTTGCTGTCGGATGCCCCTAACGGCGGCACGACCTATACCGCCATCGCCCGCCACCGCAATCCCGAGACCCGCAAGTCGCATGAGTCCATGGGCTTCTTCGATGGCTGGGGCACGGTCGCGACCCAACTCGAAGCCTATGCGCGCGGGCTGATGTGATGGGCCGCTTTGCCACGCTGCATTTCGAACGGCAGGTTGCGGCACCCGTCGCGACCCTGTGGCAGACCTGGACCGCACCCGCCGCACGCGCGGTCTGGGCGGCCCCCACGCCCACCGTCTCGGTTGAGTTTCTGGAAGCTGACAGCCGGACCGGCGGGCGCGAAATCTCCCTGTGCAAGGTCGACGGACAACCTGACATCCGCTGCGAGGTCGGCTGGCTGGACATGCAGCAGGCACAGCGCAGCGTGAACTACGAGGTCGTTTCCGTTGATGGCGTGGTGCAATCGGCAGCCATGGTCACGGCAGATTTCACCCCCGAGGGCGAAGGCTCCCACCTCTCGGTCACGGTGCAGCTTTCCTTGATGGCAGGGGATATGGAGGCAGGCTATCGACAGGGCTTCGATGCCGGGCTTGGCAATCTCGCAGCGACCGCCGAACGGACCATGGTGATCCGGCGGACGATCAGGGCGCCGCGGCAACTGGTCTGGGACACCTGGGTAAACCCGGACACATTACCGCAATGGTGGGGACCAGAGGGGTTTTCCTGCCGTACCAAACGGATCAACCTGCGGTCGGGCGGAGAGTGGGTGTTTGACATGATCGGGCCGGACGGCACGGTTTTCCCCAACCATCACCGCTATGGCGAACTTCGACAGCCCGAGCGGCTGGGCTATACGCTGCTCTGGGGCGAAAACGGGCCGAAACACGCCGACGCCTGGGCCCAGTTCGACGAGACGGATGGCACGACAACCGTCACGCTGGCGATGATCTTCAGTTCGGCGGCCGAGTTCCAGCAGGCCAAAGGCTTTGGCGCCATCGAACTTGGCTTGCAGACCCTGGGAAAACTGGCCCGGCAGATTGGTGCGCCGTAAACCACGCCCGCGCAGCCGGGTCAGCCCGAGGCCTTGGCGATGTCGACGGTGACGCGCACATCACATTTGCCCAGCCCCGCCGCGTCGATCACGGCCTGCGAAGCCCCCTGTGCCCGCACCTTCAACTGCACTTCGATGCGGGCAAGGCGCGGGTCAACCAGCCGCGCGTCATAGGTGACACCAATGTCCACCAGCGAGGACGCGCCCGACTGGCTCACCGCGGGCCCCTTCCCCGTGAAACGGGTGTCATCCACGCGGGCCCAGTCGATTGCGCGGGCCGCGCCTTCCATGCGGAACCTGTCCGGATGGAAGGCACCGTTCCAGACGATATCCTGCGGGAAGGCCAGCGCATCGGTCACCGGGTCCAGCGCCGCATCCAGACCGGCCGGGCAGTGCGAAACCTGCCTGCCGGTCACGGTGCCGATCCATTTGCCATCCTCCGGCACCATCACATCGAAAAGCTCAAGCGGGCATTCCCCGTCGCCACCGGCGGCAAGGTCGATCTCGCGCAGGGACAGGCTGCTCCAGATATAATCGCCGTCAAAGCGCACAAGCGTCGTGCTGCCCGCAGGTGCAGCAGTGCCCAGAACGACTTCGGCCTCTTCCATCGTCACTGCCGCCAGTGCGCAGCGGCAACCGCCCGCGCCGCAATCCGCGACAACCAGCTTTTCCTGCGCCAGCGCGGGGGGCGCCGCCAGGAGGGTGACAATACTCAGGGCAAGACGAGTCATTCGGGGCTCCATCCGGGGACAAGCGTGGAAATCGGGGCGTCGCCGGCCGGCCGGAACGCGACACCCCCGAAAGAGGGTGCCTTGGCCATCGACAGGCTGGGCAGAATCACGGCCATTGCTCCATCGGTCACAGCGTCTGTCCCCCCGAAGACGCACAGCGGCCCCAGCGCGCTTTCCTCGCATGGACCGTTCTGCGCCAGCCATTGCAGCGGATTGAGCACCAGCATCCTGTCATCCGGCCCCGTCAACGTGACGCCCGGAAAGCGTGCCCTCGCCCCGGCAGCCGTTTCCGCGAAGAACGCCTCCTCCGCCTGCCATCCGTCTGGCAGATTAAACGACAGGCCGGTCGCGGCATCTTTATAGGGGGTGGCACCCGGCAGAGGCACCGGCTCGGCAGGGGGAGCACCCTCGCCCATTCCCGCCTGTTCAAAGCCCACCGGAATCTCGAACGTCCGTGCCCCGTCTGCGGTTACCTCGATCTCGGCAGCGAAATACATCCCCCCGGCAGCAAGCCCCTCGACCTGCCAGCGTCCGGGGTAAAGCGTGGTCTCCCACGCCCCGGAAAAGGCTTCAGGCATCGCCACGGCCTCGGGCGCGGAAGCCAGGGGTGTGAGCGGCACCGCGCTCCACGAGACCGGATCATTTTCGTATCCGGGCGGCGGTGAAATCCGCACCGGGATCTGGACGGGAACGCCTGCATCACTCCCCACCTCCAGCGGCATGGAAAAGATGACACGACGGTCGGCGCTGCGACCAAGAACGTAGCGCAGCACATAGCGCCCCGGCGCGTCTGGCGCCGTCATGCTGCCCGCACCTTCGGGGCGATCCCCCGGCTCTATGGTTTCCGCGACATAGAAATATGAGAGATCCCCGGATGTGTCCTCTTGCCCCTCGGGCACGATCCCGACCCAGTCATCCGCTCCGGCGGGACCAGCCCACAGCACGGTGAACGGTTCACCCGGCAGAACCGGCCCCGTCGGCGTCAGGCGCGCGGTCACATTGGCGCCGATCGCGACATAGGGCGAGGTCAGGCCCGGAACACCCGGCTTCATGCCCGACACGAAACCATCGGCAACGGGATAGACATCGGGACGAAACTCGGTGCCTGGCCGGAACGCAAAACAACGTGCATGCTCCACAAAGAAGCTGCCGACGGGTTCGAAACGCCATGACCCGCAGGCGCCGTCAGCCTCGCAGATGGCGCGACAGGCTTCGGCGGTGCCGTCTGCCGGAAAGTCGAAAGCGGCGGGTTCCGGCAGGTCGGGGCCAAAAATCTGGCCTGTCGTGGCAATGGCGAAACTAGGCATCCAGACATCGCCGGGGAAATGGCGTGCCGGGGCATCGGGCTCCGGTTCGGGCAAAGGTTCCGACGCGGGCAGTTCCGCCCCGCTCACCGCCTGCTCCAGCGCGCCTGCAAGGCCCCCGGCATCCGAGGCCTCGATATAGCGCCCGCCGGTATTGTCGGCGATACAGGCGACCTCCGCCGCCTCATCGCGGGTCAGGCCAAAGCCGATGACATGCGCGGTGAAATCGACGCCGGACTGTTCCAGCTCGGTGGCCAGCGCGCAGGGGTCGGCCTCGCAGGTTTCGATCCCGTCGGTCACAAGCACCACGGTTGCAGGTTCCTCTGTGCTGCGCAATGCTTCGGCCGCCTGTCGCACGGCCTCGGTCAACGGGGTCTTGCCCTGAAACCGCATCGTCCGGACGGCATCGAGGATCGCCGCCGCGCTGCCGGCCTCGGGCGCCACCATCAGTTCGATATCCGCGCAATTACCGCGTTCCCGGTGCCCGTAGGCCATCAGTCCCAGCACCCGGTCGGCGGGCATATCCGCCAGAACATCGGCCACCACCTCGCGCGCAATCTCCAGCTTGGGTCGCCCGTCGATCTGCCCCCACATCGAGCCCGACCCGTCCATCACGATCAGCGTGCGGCTTTGGGCCATGGCAGGCACAGCCAGGCCAAGCGCAAGCAGCGTCGCGCACAGACGATGACAAATCAGGGGCATGGCGGTCTCCGGCTCATGGTCATGCGCGATCATGCTGCGAGAATGGCCGCGCGTCTTGGGCCGAGCGGCAGTGAATGCGGGTCAGACGGAACCCTGCCCCCCGTCGCGCAACCGCTGGAGAGCAAGATTGCGCGTTTCAGTCGGGGTCTGTCCGAAAGCCTGCCGGAACCGCTGATTGAACCAGGAGAGGTCACCAAACCCCGCTTCAGCGGCAATCCGGCTGACCGGCAGCCCATGTTGCATCGGGTCAGACAGGCGCCGACAGGCCAGCATCAGACGCCTGCTCAGGACGTAATCCGTGAACGAGGTCCCCTCATCGGCAAAAAGTGCCCGCAGATAGCGCGGCGAGATTCCATGACGCCCCGCTATCCAGCCGGACGAAAGATCCGGGCTGGTCAGGTGCCGCTCGATGTCCGCCCTGATGGCCCGCAACCGCGCAACGCGCGCGCCCCGCCCCCGCGCGATCTGTTCGGTTTCACGGTCGGCCCCGATCGCCAGCATCACCAGATCCTGAAGATGCGTGCAGCATTGTTCCAGATCGGATGCCGACAACTGCGTCGCTTCGGCGTGGATGGCACGGGCATAGGCCAGCATCAGTCGCCATTGCGGTGTCAGCGCGATCTGCGCCCGAAGTGCAAGCCTGTCGCCCGCCGGTGCCAGCAGCGCACGCGGAAGCGACAGGTAGAAGGCATGCGCGCCCTGCCCCTCAAACCGGGCGACGCCCGGCTCCCCGGTCGGATCAAGGTAGATCGAGCCCACCGCGCAGGCCTGCTCGTTGCCGCCCCGCTGACGAATGGTGAAGCCGCCGGAAAACGGGATATGCAGCAGGATATTGTCACCCGTTCCCGCCGCCAGCGCCAGGGTCCTGCTGGTCACGCAGGCGGAATGGCTGGTATCGGCAAAGACCGCCTGCCCGATCAGCGCAATCGAGGTGCGCGAGGCGAAATCCTCGCCCGTCGGCGAAACCATCAGCTGACAGACCTGCGCGCAGGCCGCTTCGAATTCGGCAATCCGCTGGCCGGGGTCCAGCGCATTGGTGTCGAGTTGGAAATGGGTCATGGCAAGCAGGGACTTTCGGCAACCCCCAAAGCCTTACCTGCGGAAATGAAGCTGTCAACCGATCCCCGCGACACAGGCCGGGCGGGTTTTGGGATTTGCCCGCCTGTTCCGGCAAAAAAGAAACCTGTTCCCATCTGGCACGGGATCGGGTGCAGATATTCCCGCCGCCGCACTGAAGGGATTCAACTGCGGGCGCGCACAGCCAAAGGCCAAGAAAATATCCCGGCGAAATACCCAAGGAGGCAGGATTGGTTCCTTGATCATCCGACAAGAACCCATGAAATGAGAACAAAAGCCTCCTTCAGCGAGAGAACCCCGATGACCCGTCTTGCCTTTGTTCCTCTTTCAGGCCTTGCCGCGCTGTTTGCCAGCACTGCTTTCGCAGCCGATCTTGGCCCGCTGGTCACCCCTGCGGAGCTAGCCGCCGCCAGCGCCGACGCGCCGATCATCCTCGACATCCGCGCCAAGGGCTATGCCGAGGGCCATATCGAAGGCGCGGTTTCCGCGCCCTACGGCCTGTTCCGCGGCCCCGAGGAGAATCCGGGCGCCGTCCCCCCGGTCGAGAAGCTGGAAGAAACCTATGAATCGCTGGGCCTCGATCCGGCGCGGCCGGTGGTCATCGTGTCGCAGGGCGATACCGATACCGATTTCGGTGCCGCCGCGCGGGTTTACTGGACGCTGAAAAGCTCGGGCTTTACCGAACTTTCGGTGCTGAACGGCGGGGCGACAGCATGGGCCAATGCCGGGCTGCCGATCTCGACCACCGCCGTGACCCCGGCGCCGACCGACCTGACGATCACCTGGAACGATACCTGGACCGCCGATACTGCGGCTGTCAGCGATGTCGTCGCGGGCAAAAGCAAGGCCATCCTTGTCGATGCACGTCCGCCCGCCTTCTTTGAAGGCAAGAAGGCCGCTCCCGCCGCGGCCCGTCCGGGCACGCTGCCCGGCGCGCAGAATCTGCCTTACACCGAATTCTTCCGCGCGGGCGCCACGGCGATCAACCCGACCGGCGATGTGGCGGCGCTGAAGGCGCGGCTGGGCATCGGCGCGAATGACGAGGTGGTGTCCTTCTGCAACACCGGCCATTGGGCCGCGACCGACTGGTTCGCGCTTTCCGAACTGGCTGGGATCGAGAATGTCCGGCTCTATCCCGCCTCGATGGTCGAATATTCCCATACCGATGGCGAGATGGCGAACCAGCCGGGGCTGTTCACCAACCTGCTCAATCAACTGACGGGCGGCAACTGATGTCCGCCGCTGGCACGGTTTCGGCACGGCCATCCGGTCAGGGCCTTTGGCGCGCGGGCCTGCTCGCGGGGGCGCTGGCGGCTGTGGCGTTGGTCGCGCTGTTCGTGGGCGCGCGCTACGGGTTGATGCTGGCCATCGGCCTCGGCTTCGGCATCACGCTGGAGGGGCTGCGCTTCGGCTTTGCCGGTCCGTGGAGGGCGATGATCCTGCGGCGCGAACCCGCTGGGGTGCTGGCGCAGCTTCTGGCCATCGCCCTTGTCGCGGTCGTGGCCATCCCGCTGCTCAGCAGCCATCCGGGGGAGCTGTCGGGGGCACAGGCGCCGATCGGCTGGGCCATGATCGGTGGCGCCTTCGTCTTCGGCGCAGCGATGCAGGTGGTGCTGGGCTGTGGCTCGGGCACGCTGGTCAATGCGGGCTCGGGCAATCCGGTCGGACTGCTGGCCCTGCCGTTCTTTGCCATCGGCAGTTTCGCCGGGGCCTATGGGCTGGTCTGGTGGACAAGCCTCGGTGCGCTGCCGGTGCTGACGCTCCGCGGCGGCTTCGGGCTTGGCGTGACGCTGGCAGGGCTGGCGCTGGTAGCCGGGCTGTTCTGGCTGCTTGGCAAACCCGGCACGCGGCGCCTGCCGACACGTTATGTCGTCGCGGCCCTGCTGCTTGCGGCCCTTGGCATCGGCAACCTGCTGGTCGCGGGCCAGCCCTGGGGCGTGGTCTACGGTCTGGGCCTTTGGGCTGCCAAGGGCGCCAGCGCCATGGGGGCGGATCTGTCCGGCTCGGCTTTCTGGAGCGCGCCGGGCTCGGTCGAGCGACTGCAAAGCTCTCTGCTGACCGATTATACCTCGCTGACCAATCTTGGCCTGATCGCCGGAGCGTTCGGTGTCGCCACATGGCGCAGCGGCGGCCTGTCACAGCCCCTGCCGCGCTATCCGGCCCGCGCCTGGATCGCCACGATCATCGCCGGGCTGCTGCTGGGCTATTCCTCGCGGCTGGCGTTTGGCTGTAATGTCGGAGCCTTCTTCTCGGGCATCTCGACCGGCAGCCTGCACGGCTGGGTCTGGTTCGCGGCCGCCTTCGCAGGGGCCTTTGTCGGCATCCGCATTCGCCCGATGGTCGGGCTGGAGGCACGCGCATGACCCGCCGTTTCACCGCGACGCTGATGGTCCTTGGCCTTGCCGGGCTGCTGGCATTCGACCTCACGACCACACCGCCCAACCCTTACAAGGCACCCGTGGTCTTTGCCTTCGGCTCTGGCCTTGCCGCATCGGGCGGCTTTTGCGGAGCCTTGCCGAACTAAGGCCAAACCAGAAAGGCGCCCGGATCAAGCCTTGCAGACGATCCGGGCGCGGCTTCTGCACCTCTTTGCTAATTCTCTTACGAGCCATTGATTTAGCTTGATTATTTTGGCACCGCACGCGGATGATTTGGCGCCGCAGCCCCAGACACCACCCGCTTCGCCTGTTTAAGCTCTGCCCAGAGACGGCGGTCTGCCGTCGAGGGAGGAAGCCATGGATTACAAAATGCTCATCAACGGCAGGTTGGTGGCAGGCGAGCGCATGCTTGACGTCATCAACCCTGCCACCGAAGAGGTTTTCGCGCGCGTTCCGCACGCGACTGAAGCCCACCTTGACGAGGCCGTCGCCGCCGCAGCGGCGGCGCAAAAGATCTGGGCGAGGACCACCATGGCCGAGCGCCGCGCCGTGATCGAGGATCTGGCCGCCGCCATCCGCGCCAATGCCGACGATCTGGCCCGGACCATCACCATGGAACAGGGCAAGCCCCTGCCCGAAGCGGCGGGCGAGGTGGAGTGGAGCCAGGGCTACCTGCTGCATACCTCGACTCTGCAGCTGCCCGACCGGATCATTCAGGACGATGCGCAATTCCGCATCGAGACCCGGCACAAGCCGCTGGGCGTGGTCGGCGCCATTGTCGCGTGGAATTTCCCGCTGCTGCTGGCTTGCTGGAAAATCGGGCCTGCGCTGATGGCCGGGAATGCCATCATCCTCAAACCCGCACCGACAACACCCGTCACCACGCTGAAGCTGGGCGAGATCTGCGCCCGTATCCTGCCCGCGGGGCTGGTCAACATCCTGACCGACAACAATGATCTCGGCCCGAAGATGACCACCCATCCGGGCATCGCCAAGATCGGCTTCACCGGATCGTCTCAGACCGGCAAGCGCATCATGGCCAGCGCCGCCGACACGATGAAGCGCGTGACGCTGGAAATGGGCGGCAATGACCCGACCATCGTGCTGCCCGATGTCGACGTGCGCGCGACCGCCGAAAAAGTTTATGGCGGGGCTTTCTTCAACGCGGGTCAGGTCTGCCTCGCGATCAAGCGCGCCTATGTGCATGACGCGATCTATGACGATTTCTGCGACGCGCTGGCCGACATCGCCAGGGCCGCCGTGGTGGATGACGGGCTGAAGCAGGGCACCACCGTCGGCCCCATCCAGAACAAGGCGCAGTTCGAGAAGGTGAAGGGCTATCTGGAAGATGCCCGCACCAGCGGCCGCATCATTGCCGGGGGCGAGTTGCGCACTGGCAAGGGCTATTTCATCAGCCCGACCATTGTGCGTGATGTAACCGACGGCCAGCGTATCGTGGACGAGGAACAGTTCGGCCCGATCCTGCCGGTGATCCGCTTCAGCGATGTGAATGACGTGATCGCGCGGGCCAATGCCTCCGAATACGGGCTGGGCGGGTCTGTCCATTCCGCCGATCTGGACAAGGCAACCGAAATCGCGGGCCAGATCGACTCTGGCACGATCTGGGTGAATCAGCAGCTCAACATCGGGCCGCATATTCCGATGGCGGGCTTCAAGGGCTCGGGCCTCGGGGTGGAACAGTCTGTCGAAGGGCTGGCCGAATACACCCAGATGCAGGTTCTGAACGTCGCGCGCGGCTGAGGCCACCATTGACGGCTCCGCCTGCCCGGCCCGCCGGGCGGGCCTTGCCCTTTCCGGAGATCAAACATGTCTCATGCAATGGCGGCAGGCGCTGCCCCGAAAGACGGGCTATCGCATGTCACCGGCCCCGGGGAACCACCGCTGAAACAGGCCACCATCCCGCAGCTTCTGCGCGAGGCGGTCGCCAGCCATGGTGATGCCGAGGCGCTGGTGTTCTGCGAAACAGGCCAGCGGCTGACCTATCGGGCTTTCGCGCAAGAGGTGGACCGCTGCGCCGCCGGTTTACTGTCACTCGGGGTGACGCAGGGCGACCGGGTCGGTATCTGGTCACCCAACCGGCTGGAATGGGTGCTGACGCAATTCGCCACCGCCCGCATCGGCGCCATTCTGGTGAACATCAATCCGGCCTACCGTCTGTCGGAACTCGACTATGCGCTGAACAAGGTTGGCTGCCGCGTGCTGATCACGGCCCGTTCGTTCAAAAGCTCGGATTATGTGGCAATGATCCGCGAACTGGCCCCGGAACTGGGCCGTGAGGGGCCCTTGGCCTGCTCCCGCCTGCCGGAGTTGCGGCATATCGTGGTCATGGGCGATGACGCGTCCTCCGGCATGATCGCCTTCACCGATCTGACCGGCCGCGCCACCCCTGCCCTTCTGGCGCGGCTGGACGGCATCGAGGTCGGGCTTACGCCTTCGGACCCGATCAACATCCAGTTCACCTCGGGCACCACTGGCATGCCCAAGGGCGCCACACTGTCGCATTTCAACATCGTCAACAACGCGCGTTTCGTGACCGACCGTATTGCGCTGACCTCAGCCGACCGGCTGGTCATTCCGGTGCCGCTTTATCATTGCTTCGGCATGGTGATGGGTGTGCTGGGCGCGGTCAGCAAGGGCGCGAAGATGATCTTCCCCGGCGAGGGCTTCACCCCGGCGCAGACGCTTGACGCCATCGCGGCGGAAGGTGCCACCGCCTGCTACGGCGTGCCCACCATGTTCGTTGCCATGTTGCAGGAACTGGATCGCCAGCACCGCGACCTGTCCACCCTGCGCACCGGCATCATGGCGGGGGCGCTGTGCCCCATCGAGGTGATGAAGCGCGTGAACCGCGACATGCACATGCGCGAGGTGACGATCTGCTATGGCATGACCGAAACCTCCCCCGTCTCGTTCCAAAGCTTCACCGACGATCCCACCGAAAAGCGCTGCGAAACCGTGGGCCGCATCCATCCGCATCTGGAGGTGAAGCTGGTTGACGCCGAGGGCAACACCGTGCCGGTGGGTGAAAAGGGTGAACTCTGGACCCGCGGCTATTCGGTGATGGCGGGCTACTGGGGCGACGAGGCCGCAACGGAGGCCAGTATCACAGACGGCTGGATGCACACCGGCGATCTGGGCGTGCTGGATGCGGAAGGCTTCTGCACCATCGTCGGACGGGTCAAGGACATGATCATCCGGGGCGGCGAGAACATCTACCCGCGCGAGATCGAGGAGTTCCTGATCCGCCACCCCGAGGTCAGCGATGTGCAGGTCTTCGGCATCCCCGACGATACTTTCGGGGAAGAGGTCTGCGCCTGGGTCGTGCTGAAACCCGGCGGCACGCTGATGGCAGAGGCATTGCGCGACCATTGCAAGGGCCAGATCGCGCATTTCAAGATCCCGCGCCATGTGCGGATCGTGACTGACCTGCCGCTGACCGCCACGGGCAAGCCGCAGAAATTCGTCATGCGCGACCGGATGCAGGAGATGCTGCGCAACGAGGCGGCTCAGAACGCGTGATCGTCCAGATGGCAGGCGATGCAGCGGCGGGTGGGACCAGAGGGCCTGCCCGCCGCATGTTCGTCGATATGGCAGCTCTGGCACAGGCCATGGAACTGCGCCTCCAGCAGCGGGGCGACCTTCTGGTCGGTGACATGGCAGGCCATGCAGGGCGGCCCGGCCGTGCGGTCGACAAACTCATGGTGACAGGTCGCACAGGGTTTGCCGAAATGCGACTGATGGGTGAAGGTCATCGGCAGCACCGCAAGGCTGCCCCCGAAGCGGGCCGCACGCTCCGGCAGCGGCTGGCCCATCGGCAATCCGGTGACGACCAGCGCCACCCCGGCCAGAAACAGCGCGGCCAGCAGCCATTTCACGGCATCACCTCACGCATCAGGACGAAGACGGCCACCGCCCCGCCACCGGCCCCCAGCCAGGCTGCAACCGGAACAGCGGATGCGCGCGGCCAGATCCGGCGACCAAAGGCGCAGGCCAGCGCAATGGCGGCCAGAGCCGCCGCCTGCCACCACATAGGCAGATAAAAACCGCTCAACAGGACATGCAGCAGCGTTGCCGCCAGACAGGCCAGCGCAAGATGCCGGTGCAGCCTGCGAAAGCCGCGATAGCTCGGGTGCAGGCGCCGGCGATCAGGCATGCGGGCAAGGATGCTCAGCCCTGCCAGAAGCAACAGACCGGCAAGGCCCAGCCACATATGCAGGGGACCACCCGGCAACAGATAGAACCGCGCCACGGCATCGCCCGCGAGAAACCAAAACGCATGCAGACATGCAATGGCCAGAACCCAGTAGCCCAGCAATTCATGCGGGCGGGGTGTGCCACGCGGGCCGGGGATCATCTGGAACAACAGACCCGCCAATGCCAGAAACCCCAGCGCATTGCCGAAGTCCCAGAACAGCCCGCCACTGCGCCACGGATCGGCCAGCGCCATGACCGCAAGGATCAGCAGCGCCGGAACCGCCCGTTCACGGCCAGGGATATTCCGCAATCTCGATGCCCAGATTGCGCAGATCCTCGACCACCTTGCGGCGATAGATCACGACATCGCCAACCGGCACCGCCCGACGGCGCGTCACCTCGGCCTCGGTGAAATGGCCGCTGCCATCAGACCACTGATCAAGGATATAGTTCATCACCTCCGCGATCTGAGCGTTGGTCATGTTGTTCCCGACCACGCCGGGCACATGCATGACGTAGTCACGACCGGATTCGATGCTGACGATATGGCCAACCGAATTGGGAAAGGCGGGAATGCCGCCTTCCACCGTGCCCAGCCCCTGCATGCCGTGGCAGCCGGAACAATGCAGCACATAGTTCGCACGGGGTGAGGTCGCGGTATTCCCCGCGACACCCGGTGCAGCCGTGGCCAGAACCAGAAGCGAAGCCAGCAGGGGCTGTTTCATCATGCTCTCACTCCGTCGGCGGGCGCAGGGCCTTCAGATCATCCTGCGTGGTCATGCTGGCGCGCATCTCGGCGATCTGGGCAGGCGTCACTGGCTGGTCGGTCTGGCCCAGATCAGACAGAACCCAGGTGGTGATCTGCGCCAGTTCCTCATCCGTGGTTCCGGCGACCGGCACCATGATCAGCCCCATATAGCGTTCGCCGTTCACGGTGATCGGCTTGGCGAAGCCCTTGGTGACGATGCCGCTGATATAGGTCGGCGCCTTGTCGCCCAGCGCCTGCCAGAAATCCGGCCGGTTCAGCGGCGGGGCCAGCCCCGGCGTTCCGATCCCGCCGGTATTATGGCAGGCGGCGCAATGCGCGTCGAACAGGGCCGCCCCCGCATCCTCGGCGGATGCGGGACCGGACAGAAGACCGGCAAGAGCGGCCACAAGGAGAACCGCGCGCATCAATCGGCCAGACCCACGACGATCGACACCGTACAATGATAGCCCTTGTCGGTATTGGCGGTGCACCAGTTGATGTCGTTGTAAAGACCCATGCGATAGCCGGGACGTTCGCCCTTGTTGTTGTTGCAGAAGGTCGCGCTGGGGATGAAGGGTTTGCCGCAGCAGTCATTGTAGCTGATGAGGTAGTCCTTGCCGTCATCGGGATTCGAGCAGGTGCCGACCCAGGACACCGCCGAAACGCTGCTGCCCGGCGGGCAGGAGGTCAGCGAGCCGCCGGAATCCTCGCACAGGAAACCGTCGATGGCGCAATGCCGCCAGTAGCTGCACGGATCCGCCGCGCCGCCTTCGGTCGAGGCGAAGGCCCGGCGGTCGAAAGGCAGCACCGGCACCGAGACGGCGGCGCCCAGCAGCGCCATGCCGGTGCGGGCGAGGAAGGACCGGCGGCCATTGCGGCGCGCGGAAGAACGGATATTCGCCTCAGTCGCACCATCGAGGCGCTTGAGGAATCTGTCAATGAAACGGGTCATGTCGGTTTCCTTCTTGATGTCACGATATGTCAGGAGGTCATCCCGGCCACAGCGGCCTGATAGGAGGGGATGCCGGTTTCAGAAGCGGTGAACAGGCTTTCAAGCTGTTCCCGGCTGTTCACGAGACCCTTGGCCGCCACCTTGCCATCCTTGTCGATGAGCACGGCGAAGGGCAGTTTCGAGACCTTGAAGCTCATCCCCAGTTCCGGGGACAGGACATAGGGGAAGGCTTCGAGGTTTTCGGCTTCAATCAGGCGGCGGTGCAGTTGCTCGCGCCCATCCGAGGCCAGAACCACGTCGAGCCAGCCCTGTTCGTCAGCCTTGATGGATTTCAGCGCGGGCAGCAGGGCCTTGCAGATCGGGCAACTGGTCGACAGGAAAAACACCAGTTGCGAACGCCCCCCTGCCCGGCCGAGCGTCAGCCCAGGCCCGTTCAGGTTGGGCAAGGCCAGCGCCGGAACCTTGTCACCCAGCGCGGGCCCCGCATCCGAGATCATCGCGCCGACGGGCGAGACACGCTCGAACAGAATACCGATCTGACGGGCCAGGGCGAAGATCACAGCAAGCTGGATCAGCACCACGACCCACAGCAGGATGTTCGAAAAGATCAGGAGGTTCATGCTAGAGGTCTCCCTGCCGGATATAGGGCAGATGCGAGGCAAGGCGCTCGATGATGGTATAGATGGCGACAAGGACCAGCGCGCCGGCAATGGCGATGGCAACATCGAACTTCGGCACCGGGGCCGCAGGCAGCATTGCCACCGACAGCGCCAGCAGGGTCAGCACGGCATTGCGGCCCAGCGTGAAGACCGACACGATTTGCGGCAGACCGCCGCAACCGCAGTCGATCCGGCTGCGGCCCTGCACCAGGGCCACTGCCATGATGGCCGCGTAACCCGAGAACAGACCCGCCGCCAGAAACCCGCCGAAAGGACGCGCAACCGGCAGGATCAGCGCAAGGATCGTTGCCACCTCGACGCCGGTCAGCAGCCGAACCGCCGGGGCAGCCCAGGCTTCGGGCACCAGGCCGTAACCCTGCGCGAACCCCACGGTTTCCAGAAACCGTTCCACCTTGTGCCAGACCGCCCGCGCCAGCACGATGACCAGGAAGCTGGTCACCGTCACCGAAGCAAGAGAGGCAAGCGCCGCCATCTCAGTAATCCGTCGCGATCATCGTCGGGAAGAAGGCAGCCCCTTCCTTGGCGGCGCTTTCCGTCAGGCTGACGGTATCGCCCAGCGTCACATCGTAACGATGCAGCCCGCCCAGATGATCCACGCCGATCAGTTGCGGCACCTCGCCCGTGCTGACTGCGATATTGGTTTCGCCATGCGCAGCGCTGCGGCCCACAACCTCGCCGCTGGTCATGTTGATCGCCCAGATCTCTTCCGCCGGGTTCTTGTGCGTGCCGTCGCCCGCATTGGAATGCATCATCACGAACAGGGTTTTCGACGCGGCGTGATAGGCCATCAGCGTATAGCCCGAAGGCGCCCAGCCATCTTTTGCGAAGGCGATGGTGCGGCCCAGCACCGGCTTGTCGCCGCTGTCATCAACCTCCAGCAGCTTGCCGTCGAACGAGATGTAGACCAGCTTGCCGTCGATCCGCAGCGCGACACCGAAGATCGGCGCCGTATCGGCATCGAAGATCTTGTCCGATTTCGCCGGTTCGCTGACCGTGCCATCGGCGCCAACCGTGTATTTCACCAGAGAGCCATCACCGCAGATGGTGGTGAAGGCCAGCCCTTCAGTGGAGGGATAGGCGGTCCAGCAGCCGGGGGTCGGCACCTCGACCAGATCCTTCCCCGCCGCCAGATCGACCACGTTGATCGAGGTCGCGGGCGTGGCATTCTGGACCAGCATGTATTTGCCATCCGCCGAAAGGTTCAGTGCGCCCTTCTGGCTAAGCGTCTGAGCCATCTTGTCGGACACCGTGAACTCGCGCCGCAGGTTCAGGGTTTGCGGGTCGTATTCCTCGATCACCGCCTCGATGGGGCCGCGGGTATAGCGCTTCATGTAGACCGAGCCGGTATAGATCGACTTGCCATCCCCACTCATCAGCATCTGGCTGAAGGTGCCCGCGCCGATATTGCCTTCCAGCGACAGGTCATCGGCGTTCAGCACGAAGACCGAACTGGACCCCGAGATGCCCATATCCATCAGATAGATATGATTTCCCTCGGAAATTCGCGCCTCGACGGCAAGGGTTTCGGGCTGGATGTCTTTTTCCTGTGCAAGAACCTGACCGCCGGTGGCGGCCAGAACCGAAAGTGAAAGCAGAAGGTGGTGTTTCATTTGGCGACCTGCTGAAGTGACTAGGGGTTTCATGCGGCGGCGCGGTCCCGCCGGAATCCGGGGGGTGGGGCGGAGGAAGGGCTGTGCCGAAGCCATCCCGCCACGCGCGGCGGGTTCGGTCCGGTCAGACTCTGCACGTCCATTCTGTTCATCCTCGACCGCCTCCCCTCGGTTCTGGATGAAAACCAGATCACGGCAGCGCGGGCCGGGTCTTGGCCGGGTGCGCCAGAATTGCGGCCCCACGCGCCAAAAAAAACATTTCAGATCAATGTTCGATCAGGGTTTGAAGATGGTCTTCATAGTAGCCGCCCGGCGAAAGCTGATAAAGCTGCCGGAAACTGCGGTTGAAGTGCGACAGATCGCTGAACCCCGCGCGATAGGCCAGATCGGAAATCGCGGGCCGCTGTTTCTGCCGCGCCGCACGGCGCAGATGGCTGGCGACCAGCTTCATCCGGGCCTCGCAAAGCACGCGGGTAAAGGTGGTGCCATTGTCGCGGAAATCGCGTTGCAACTGACGGCGCGACATATGCACCAGCCCGGCGAGCCGCTCGATGGTGAAGTCGCTGTCGGGGACATGCCGCTCGATCGTGTCGCAGATGTAGCGGAACCGTCCGTGCCGGTCGCGGAACGACGCCGCGTCGCCCGGGCGTTCATCAGGGCGGAACATCATGGCAATGAAATCGAACAGATAATCGGCATGGGAATCGCCATGCCCCTCGCCGTTCATCAGCGCATCAAGACTGGGCCGCAGCGGATGCGCCCGGTCCATGCGCCGCCCGGTGACCGGACTGGCCCCCCGCCCTTCCAGGCAGAGGCTGCGTGGCAGATGCACCGACAGGAACGACGATGCCTTGCCGTCGAAACGCAGTTCGGCCGTGCGCGTCGAATCCATCAGCAGACTGTCGCCCGCCATCAACACCTCTTCCCGGCCATTATGGGCCACGCGCATCTCGCCGGATTTCTGCATTAGCAGGAAAAGATATTCGTGGTCGTCCCGGCGAATGCCCGCGCGCAGACGTTCGATCTGGTCGATCTCGCATTGCATGTCTGCGATATCGACTCCGTGACGGCGGCGCAGACTGAAGATTCCGACCGGCTTGCGGGTGTTCTTCACCGGCTTGCTATAGTAGTGGCCACAGTTGTTGAGGATACAACTGTTCCACTCGTCGAAACACATCATGGCCTTTCCTCCCCAAAAAGGCTGCATGGTCATCGTGCGGGTTCCGGTGCCCTCGGCGCCTCTTTGCGGGCGTGTTTTCAGGGAGCGCAGGGAATCCGGGCGTTGCCGGGTATAGTGCGCTGGCCCGGGTCGGTGATCAATAGTGGAATGTAACCGCTGTCTGACAAGGCCAAAGCGGCAACGGTCAGGTTGGGAACCGTTCACGCCGCGCCTCGGGCGTTATCTTGCTGCGTGGTCAGGGCGCAGCACAAAGGCCCTGCGCAAGAGCGTGTCGAACCACAGCCACCTCAGGATGTTTCCGGCAACAAAGCCTTCACAATCTCCGTATTCGCCACGAACCACCGGCAGGTTTTGATGCAAACGCGAGGCATACGGCCGGTCAGAGGAGCCGCATCAAATATCACTATCAAGCCACGCCACACCCGAGTTGCGATCCACTCCGCACACACGGTGGACGCCTGCATTCTGGAGTTAATCGAGTAACCGGCATCCAGGCCACAGCACCGCCACCTGCTGCCAGTCAGGTACAAAGCCTCATAGTAGCGCTTATCGGATCATTCATGCGGTAGCGGCGGGTGAAGAACCGCATATCAGATTCAGGGTGGGACGCCGTAAGGAAAGGCAGTCGCGAAAATCTTCAGCGACAAAGATGATGCCGCGCAACCCTGTCACCGGCGTTTCGGTCGTGATCGAACGCCGGATAGAGGATATGATGACCCGCGCCGACCGGGACGAATTCGACCCTTATCTGCTGCCCGGCGATGCCATCGCCTGCTATGACAGCGCGGTGACCAACATTGCCGATGTGGCCCGCGTCGTGGGCACGGTACTGGGAAGCCCTTGACCTCAGGCGCCGGGCGGCATCCGTTCCAGCCAGGCAAGGATCTGCCCGCGCGTCTCTTGCCAAAGCGGCGGGATGTTGCGGGTCGCATCCGCAAGTGGCTGGCTGTCACCCGACTTCCAGGCGGTCTCAATGGCATGAAGCCGGGCATGAAGCGCCACGGCGCCAAATGTGCCCGCCGCCCCCGCGCAGCGGTGCAAGAGCTGCATCCGCGCGGCGGGGTCACTGGCCTGCGGTTCATCGGCCAGATCCCGCGCCATTGCGTCCATCTGGTCGATGAACCGCCCCGTCAGGGCGCGGAGTGCGGCAGAAACAGGTGCGGTGTCATCCGGCACCAGACGGGAGGCATCGAACAGCGGCCCTGTTGGTCTGGCCACGGCCCCCATCCCTTCCACCTGCGGCGCGGCGCCGGAAACCTCTGCCAGGACCGCAAGCAGTTCCTTGCGGTCAATGGGTTTCTTCAGCACATCCGTCATGCCTGCGGCCCGGAAGGCGGCCACTTCCTCCGGCAGGGCATGGGCGGTAATCGCAACGATGGGAGCCGCCGCCGAGGCGCCCGTTCCCGTGCGGATCGCGCGGGTCGCAGCCCGCCCGTCCATGACGGGCATCGAAATATCCATCAGGATCACATCGAACCGGGTTTCTGCGGCGCGTGCCACGCCCTCGCGGCCATCACAGGCCTCGGTCACCGCATGACCTGCGAGCGTGACCATGTCATGCAGGATGATCCGGTTGATTTCGTTGTCCTCGACAATCAGCACGGAAAGGGCGTGGCCGGGAGCAGCCGCATCCGGCGGCACGGCGGCAGTGCCCTCCGGCAGCGGCAAGACGGCCGCGCTGCGTTCCAGCGGCAGCCGCATCCAGAACACGCTGCCTTCGCCCTGTGTGCTTTCCACCCCCACCTCGCCGCCCATCAGCCCGGCCAGCCGTCGCGAAATGCCCAGCCCAAGCCCGGTGCCCGAGCGCCGCCCGTAAGAGCTGTCGATCATCTCGAAATCGCGGAAAATCCGTTCCAGATCGGCTTCGGCAATCCCGAGGCCGGTGTCGATCACCCGCAACTCGACCTCCGAGACCGGTGCCGCCGGGTCCAGCGCCTCGATCTCGATCCGCACCCCGCCGCGGGGCGTGAATTTGATCGCGTTGTTCACGAAGTTCAGCAAGACCTGCCGGATCTTGTCGGGATCGCCGACCGCCGGTTCGAAGGGCGGGCTTTGCCAGCCCCAGTCCAGCGTGATGCCATTGACCCTGGCCAGACCGTGCTGATTGGCGATCACATCTTCCACGATGTCGGACAGGCGGAACGGCCTTGATTGCAGGCGCATCATCCCGGCCTCCAGTTGCGAAATGTCCAGAACATCGTTCACCAGCGCGCTGAGCAGCCGGCCCGAAACCTCCATCGAGCCGAGATAGGCTTTCTGCTGCGGGTCAAGCCGGGTATCGGCCAGCAGCGACATGGTGCCCAGCAACCCGTTCAGCGGTGTGCGCATCTCGTGCGACATGACTGCCACGAATTCCGCCTTGGCCTTTTCGCCCGCGACGGCACGGTCATGCGCCTCGATCAGATCGGCCTCGGCCTGCCTGATCTGCGAGATGTCGCGGATGAACAGCACGAAGATCTGCCCCTGATCGCCCTCTGCCACACGCAGCGAGATTTCGGCCGGAAAGACGCGCCCGTCGCGCCCGATGCCATCGACATAAAGCCGCCCCAGCGTTTCCGGCGCGGGATTGCGCAGGGCGGCGGCAAGGCTGCGGTCCCTGTCCTCCTCGGGCTTGACGAGCGTCAGAAGATCCCGCCCGGTGACCTCTTCCACCGTACAGCCAAAGATCGCCTCTGCCGCCGGGCTGAAATCCAGAATGCGCGCCGCGCGGTCACAGACCACGATCCCGTCAAGCGAGGTCTGGATCACCGTGCGCATCCGCGCCGTGGTCAGCATCTGGTCCACGGCGCGGCGCTCGCTCAGCCGGTACATCCGCAGCAGCAGCACCGCCAGAAGCGAGATCGCCACGAACATCCCCCCCGCCATCAGGGCAAGCCTGGCCAGTGTCGTGGTCACGGCGATGCGCGTGGCATCCGAATGTGTGGCGAACTCCGCCAGTCCCATGACCGAAAGCGCGCGTACCACGGGCGCAACCGTCTCGGCCTCGCGATCCATCTGGCCAAGGGTCGCCACCAGCCCGGCATCGGGCAGATCAGCCAGAGCGCTCATCCGGTCGCGCGCCTGGCGGATCACCTCGAAATTCTGTTTGAACTCGGCATTGCGGCGCAGGGTGGAATAAGTGCCCGTGGCGCGAAACGTGTCGATCCGGCTGTAGAAGATGTCGAACCGCTTGCGCAGATCGGCAAGCTGGGCCGCGGTGGTTTGCCCCAGATGCACCTCGACACGGGCGGTATCCAGCGCGTGACGGAAGCGCAGGAATTCCGCATCAACCTGCGACAGCGTCCATTGCAGATTGTCCGAAGCGGCAGAGCTCAGCGTGTTCAGCTGCGCGACCACGTTCTGCGTCATGGCGCCCATGATGCCGAACAGGATGGCAAGGATGGCCGAAACCACCAGCAGGCGCAGGCGCCGTGACCGGCGGCGCTTCCGGTCAGCGGCCGGGTTCAGCCCGGAGCCTGGCATCGCGTCATCCGTCACCTGTCGTTCTTCCGATCCGCTGCCGATCCTAGGGTCGAACCTCGATCCGTTCCAGTTGCCAGATGCTGCGGGTGTAGATCACCTCGCTGCGGTAAGCCGGGTCGGAATCGTAGGGATAGACAATCCACAGCGGCCCCTTGTCACGCAGGGACATGGCGGTGCCGTTGCGGCTGTGGGCAATGATGGGGGCATTCTCCGGCCAATCCTCCACCGGGATCTCGACCGAATAGTCATTGGCGGCATAGGCCTCCAGCAGCGCGCCGGTCATGCCGGCAGCCCGCAGCACCGCGCCCAGCGAGACGCCGGTGAATTCCTGCGGGCCTTCCGTCCAGACCGTGCTTGTGGTGAAGGTGATCTGTGGCAAGGCGGCAAGGGCGGCTGCATCGAAGGTGACGCTGGTGCCGGGCTTGCCGTCGACAGTACCCGTCAGGGTCAGCAACGGGGTATCGGCCTGCGCCGCGGTCATTGCGGCAAGGCTGGTCAGCGCGGCCAGGACGATTCTGCGGGTAAGACGTGGAGCCAAGGCGGTGATATCCTCTGGAAGGGCTGGCTGCGGAACCGGCGCGCGGATTTTTGAGCCGGAGACTAGCATGTTGGGCACCGGCCGGGCATTCGCATCGGAACTGTCGGACTATCCTTGCGGATAGGGGCTCAATAGGCGCCCCGCCCGGTCCAGAGCGCACGGAAGGTCAGCCCGGTCAGCACCAGATCCAGCAGGAGTGAGGCCGGGCGCGCATGGGCGATATCCATTTGCATCACTCGGCACGCCCGGACACCTGCCGGGGTTCTGTCCCAAGGCGCCGGAACAAGACCTTAGGGGCTGATTGGCGGGCAGGCCTGGCAAGGCCGCCAAACAGCGGCTGCAACGTGGCGACTTGACCTCTCCGTCAGGATGCGCCCCGATATCCTTTGGCAAGGCCTCACACTTGCCATCTTTCAACCCATAATCGTCAAGCACTGGCGTTGTTTCCTCCCAACACGAATCGCCCCAAAGGAGAGTGAAGCTGTATCTGGCCCAATCGCGCCCGACCGATGCCACGTCCAAGGCAACAAATGGAGCAAATGGCATGCGTATCCTGATCGCGGACGACCACGACCTCGTGCGCGATACGATCATGCTGTTCCTGCAAGTCGAAGCTGGCGCCGAGGTCGCGGCCGTAGGCAGCCTGCCGGAAGCGGTGAAGGCCATCAAATCCGCGCCGCGCTTCGATCTTGTCATTCTGGATGTGGCGATGCCTGGCATGAACGGGCTGGAAAGCCTGCGGCAGGTCATGGCCATGGCGGGCGGGCAGCGGGTCGCGCTGATTTCGGGCACGGCGACTGCCGACATCGCCGAACAGGCACTGGCCATGGGGGCTGCGGGCTATCTGCCCAAGACGCTCAGCGCGAAGTCGCTGGCCAATGCGGTGCGCTTCATGGCGATGGGCGAGCAATATGCCCCGCTGGAGTTCCTGCGCGCCGCGCAGGAAGAAGCACCGCATCCGCTGGTGCAGCGCCTGTCAGGACGCGAGATGGATGTGCTGCGCGGGCTGGTTTCGGGGAAGGCCAACAAGGAAATCGCCCGCGACCTCGGGATCACCGAGCCGACCGTGAAGCTGCATATGAAGACGCTCTATCGCAAGATCGGCGCGCATAACCGCACCCAGGCAGCGCTGATCGCGCGGGATCAGGGTCTGTTCTGACCTATCCACCCGGATAGGCGACGGCTCCGCTCACGTGGTGGGTCATCCCCCGGCAACGCCCGGTTTGCAAGCGCGCGCCGCTTCTGGCATATGCAGGCCGTTCCAGCGCGCGAGGGGCCAATGGCCGACGATCTGCATCTTTCCGACGACGATCTGGCGGAGGACATCCATCCGCTGTTTCATGGCGCCCCCGCGACCACAGAATTCCGCAAGCTCCGCAAGCGGCTGGTGCGCGAGGTGCGGGATGCCATCGACAAATACGGGATGATCGAACGCGGCACGCGCTGGCTGGTCTGTCTTTCCGGCGGAAAGGACAGCTATACCCTGCTTGCTGTCCTGCACGAACTGAAATGGCGCGGCCTCCTGCCGGTCGATCTGCTGGCCTGCAATCTGGATCAGGGTCAGCCGAATTTCCCGACAACCGTCCTGCCGGACTTCCTGCAACGCATGGGCGTGCCGCATCGCATCGAATACCAGGACACCTATTCGGTGGTGATGGACAAGATCGGGCCGGGCAAGACCATGTGCTCTCTCTGCTCCCGGCTGCGGCGCGGCAATCTTTACCGCATTGCGCGGGAAGAGGGTTGCTCGGCCGTGGTGCTTGGCCATCACCGCGACGACATTCTGGAAACCTTCTTCATGAACCTGTTCCACGGCGGACGGCTGGCAACCATGCCACCCAAGCTGCTGAATGAGGAAGGCGATCTGTTCGTCTGTCGCCCGCTGGCTTTCGTGGCCGAGGCCGATTGCGAGAAATTCGCCCGCGCCATGAATTACCCGATCATTCCCTGCGATCTGTGCGGCAGCCAGGAAGGCTTGCAACGCCAGCAGGTCAAACAGTTGCTTGACGGATGGGAGGCCCGAAGCCCCGGCCGGCGGCAGGTGATGTTCCGCGCGCTGATGAATGCGCGACCGTCGCATCTGCTCGACCCTTCCATTTTCGATTTCACCGGGCTGACTGCGAAACCCGGAACATTTAGCGAAAATCCTCCGCATCTCGGACAGGAATTTTAACGAACCGTCGAGGATGCGCGCCTAGGGTGCATCGGCGGCCGAGGGGTCGCGGATGTGGCGAGGGGCGCGATGTCGGGTCAAATCCGGAAACGGCTGTCAGAAAACATGGGCCGGATGCTGCGGCGCTTGCGGCAGCCTGAAACTCTGCTCCTGCTGCCTGCGGCGACGCTGGCGGCCTACTGGCTGGGTGGAGAGCGGGCCCTGCTGGGACTCGCGCTCGGTGCGCCGCTGGCAGGCGTGGCACTGGATCTGCTGCGCCCGGCTGAAACCTTCATGCCTCCGATGCCGGATGGCTTGCAGGGTCTGGCGCTCCGGCCTCAACTGGTGACACTGCTCGATACGGCCTTGCGCGCGGCACCGGCCAGCGGTTTGCAGACCGGCTGTCTTGTCGTGCAGTTCGACGATGCCGCCTTGTTGCTGGACCGGCATGGACGCGCTGCGCAGACCGAGGTGCTGGCCCGCTGTGCCGAACGCATTTGCAGCGCCCTGCGCAGCGGGGATGTGGTTGCGCGGCTGGAAGGTGGCGGTTTTGCGGTGGCGCTGAGCCCACAGCGGCGGCTGGATCTGGAAAGCATGATCCAGCTTGCCGCGCGGCTTCAGGCCGCGATTGCGCCGCCCATCAGCCTCAATGCAATGCGCCTCTATGTCAGCTGCTCGGTCGGTTTCTGCCTCGGCGTCGCGGCACCTGCCGCCGAAGGCCGTGCGTTGCTGGATGCGGCGCAGATCGCGGCGGATGAGGCGCTGCGCAACGGCCCAGCCGCCATCCGCGCCTTCGCCCCGGACATGGCGCGCAAACGGGCCGACCGCGATGCCCTGCGCGGCCTGTTGGAGAACGCGCTGGATCAGGGCGAGATCCGCGCCCATTTTCAGCCGCAGGTTTCCACCGATACCGGCGACATCACCGGATTCGAGGCGCTCGCCCGATGGCATCACCCCGAACGCGGCGTGGTGCCTCCTGTCGAGTTTCTGGGGGCGATTGAAGAGGCCGGGCTGGCGGAGCGTCTGGGCGAGGTCATGCTGTTTCAGGCGCTGACGGCCCTGTCGCGCTGGGATCGCGCGGGGCTGAATGTGCCGAAAGTCGGCATCAACCTCTCTGCGGCAGAGTTGCGCAATCCCCGCTTCGTCGAGAAGCTGGAATGGGAAATCGACCGTTTCGGTCTGGAGCCAGGTCGTCTTTGCATCGAGATTCTGGAAACCGTGATCGCCAGCACCGAACATGACGTGATCGTGCGCAACATCGCGGCAATGGCGCAGTTGGGCTGCACCATCGACCTTGACGATTTCGGAACCGGCCATGCCTCGATCACCAATATCCGACGCTTCGCCGTGCACCGGCTGAAAATCGACCGCAGCTTTGTGACACGGATCGACGCCGACCCCGGCCAGCAGAAGATGGTCGCGGCCATTCTGTCTCTGGCGAAACAGCTTGACCTCGACACCCTGGCCGAAGGGGTGGAAACGGCGGGCGAGCATGCGATGCTGGCGCAACTGGGCTGTCGCCATGTGCAGGGCTTCGGCATCGCCCGCCCCATGCCCTTCGATCAGGTGCAGGACTGGATCGCCCGGCATCAGGCAAATCACCGGCCGCTGCCGCGAATCGGCACACGGGCCACGAAATGACGCCGCGGGGCTGTCATTGGCCACCCCGCGCCGGGAAAACCGCTTGACCTTTTCTCCCCCCTTCTGTTGAACCACGCCTGACCCACGCCCGGGTCAGCCCTTTCAAGCGACACGGTGGGGATCGCAGATGGACGATCAGAACAAGAACCTTATTCTGGCGACGGCGCTGAGTTTCCTCGTGATCCTCGTGTGGTTCGTGCTGTTCCCGCCGGACGAAGCGGCGCCGACGGCCGATCCCGTTGCCGCGACCCAGCCTGCGACGGCGCCCGCCGCGACAGCAACGGCGACGCAGACACAGCCCGAGGTCGCCCCCGTCCCCGAGGCGCCCCGGCTGAAAATCGACACGCCGAAGCTGTCGGGCTCGGTGTCGCTGCTGGGCGGTCGCATTGATGACCTGTCGCTGAAAGCCTACCACGCGACCATCGACCCGAAATCGGATATCGTGCGCCTGCTGACCCCGGTCGGCGAGCCGCATGCCTATTACGCCCTTTACGGCTGGACGCCGGGCGGGACGCTGGATTTCGCGGATGTGCCTGGCGCCACGACGGAATGGCAACAGGTCGGCGGCGATACGCTGGCGCCGGGCAAGCCCGTCACGCTGGAGTGGGCGAATGGCAAGGGCCTGACCTTCACGCGCCAACTGGCCGTTGATGACAATTACATGTTCACCGTTACGGATTCCGTTGCCAACACGGGCACCGAAACGGCGACGCTGCAACCCTATGGCGTGGTAGCGCGCCACGGCAAACCGGCCGATCTGCAAAGTTTCTATGTACTGCACGAGGGCGTTGTCGGCCGGACTGACGGCAAGCTGGCCGAGATCAAGTACAAGGATGTCGCCGATCTGCCGCAGGTCGCCCGCGAAGGTGCACAGGCCGAAGTGACCGAGGGCACCGCCGACGGCTGGCTGGGCTTTACCGACAAATACTGGATGACCGTTCTGGTCCCTGAGCAGGGCAAACCCTACACCGCCGTGGTGAAATACAACGCCCAGTCCGACATCTATCAGACCGAGACGCGGATGCCGGTTGTCACCGTGGCACCGGGGGCCAGCACCGAAGTTTCGTCGCGCCTGTTCGCCGGTGCAAAGGAATGGGAAACCATCCGGAACTACCAGAACAACGACGGAATCGCGGGCTTCATCGATTCGATTGACTGGGGCTGGTTCTTCTTCTTCACCAAGCCGATCTTCTGGCTGCTGCACCACCTGCACGGCTGGATCGGCAACATGGGGCTGGCCATCATCGCACTGACCTTCGTGCTGAAGATCCTCGTGCTGCCGCTTGCCTACAAATCCTATGTCTCGATGGCGCGGATGAAAGAGCTTCAGCCCGAGATGGAGGCGCTGAAGGAACGCGCGGGCGAGGATAAGCAGAAGCTGCAAAAGGAAATGATGCAGCTTTACAAGGAAAAGAAGGTCAATCCGGCAGCGGGCTGCCTGCCCATTTTCCTGCAAATCCCGATCTTCTTCAGCCTTTACAAGGTGATCTTCGTCACGCTCGAACTGCGTCAGGCGCCGTTCTTCGGCTGGCTGAACGATCTGTCGGCGCCCGATCCGTCGTCGCTGTTCAACCTGTTCGGGCTGCTGCCCTGGGCGGCCCCGGCACATGGCACCTTCCTCGCCATGATCTTCATTGGTGTGCTGCCGATCCTGCTGGGCATCTCGATGTGGCTGCAACAGAAGCTGAACCCGGCACCCGCCGATCCGGCTCAGGCGATGATTTTCGCCTGGATGCCCTGGGTGTTCATGTTCATGCTGGGCAGCTTTGCTTCGGGTCTTGTGCTGTACTGGATCACCAACAACACGATCACTTTCATCCAGCAGTACCTGATCATGCGCAGCCATGGCCACAAGCCGGATATCTTCGGCAACATCAAGGCGGGCTTTTCGAAGAAACAGCCCGAGCCAGCGAAGGGCAAGAAATGAAGGCACGGCTGAACACCATCTGCCGACATCCGATCAAGAGCCACGGACGCGAGAGCCTCGCGTCCGTTCGGCTTTCGGCGGGTGCCGGTCTGCCGTGGGACCGGCACTGGGCCGTGGCGCATGATGCGGCCCGGCTGGTCGAGGGCTGGAATCCTTGCGTGAACTTCGCGCGGGGGTCCAAGGCGCCTGCATTGATGGCGATCAATGCCGCGCTGGACGAATCGACTGCAACCGTGACGCTCACCCACCCGGAACGTGAACCACTGACCTTCCGGCCCGATGATGCAGCCGACCTGCCGCGGTTTCTGGATTGGGTGCGCGAACTGAACCCCGCAGGCCGGGCGATGCCTGAACGCATTGTCAGCGCCGGGCGGATCATGTCGGATACCGATTATCCGTCGGTCTCGATCCTGAATCTGGCCTCCAACACCGATCTGGGCGCGCGGATGGGGATGGACCTGTCGCCGCTGCGCTGGCGCGGCAATCTCTGGGTCGAGGGCTGGCAGCCCTGGGCGGAATGGGATCTGGTCGGGCGCAGGCTGCGGATCGGCGACGCGCTGCTGGAAGTGCGCGAGCGGATCGAGCGGTGCAATGCCACCAAGGCCAACCCGGCGACCGGACGCATTGAAGGTGATACGCTGGGCGCGCTACGCGGTGCCTTCGGGCATCAGGATTTCGGCGTTTACGCCGTCGTCGTCGAAGGGGGCGAGATTGCCCCCGGCATGGAGGTAACCATCCAATGACCGCCCTGCCCTTCCCGCTTGCCGAAGAGCCTGATGATTTCGCGCGCGAACGTGGCCGGCTGATGTTCGCCGGTCCGGTCGATTTCGTGAAAGGCGTGGTTGCCATGCCCGGCCTGCCGCCGGCAGACCGGCTGGAGGTCTGTTTTGCCGGTCGCTCGAACGTCGGGAAATCCAGCCTGATCAATGCGCTGACCGGCCGCAAGAACCTCGCGCGCGCTTCGAACACGCCGGGGCGGACGCAGGAGATCAACTATTTCGCCCTTGGCGAAAGCCGCTATCTGGTTGACCTTCCGGGCTATGGTTTCGCCGAAGCGCCGGTTTCGACGGTGCAGAAGTGGCAGACGCTGTTGAAGGCCTATCTGCAAGGCCGCCAGACCCTGCGCCGCGCCTTCGTGCTGATCGACAGCCGCCATGGCGTCAAATCGGTCGATGACGAGATCATGACGCTTCTCGACAAATCTGCCGTCACCTTCCAGGTCGTGATGACCAAGATGGACAAGCTGTCGCGCCCGGAACGCGAGAAGAACCTCGATCAGGTGCGCGCCGCGCTGGCAAAGCACCCGGCGGCCTACCCCGAGATCGTGATGACCTCCTCGGAAAAGGGTGACGGCATCGCCACCCTGCGCGCCATCGTCGCGGGGCTGGAATGAACGCGCTGGTGCAGGTCGCGCTTGGCGGCGCCATGGGGGCGAGCCTGCGCTATGGCGTCAATCTGGGCATGCAGCGCCTGCTGGGCAGCGGCTTCCCCTGGCATACGCTGACGGCGAATGTGCTGGGTTCGGCGGTGATGGGCGTGCTGATGGTGGCGCTGGCGCATCGCGGGCATCAGCATCTGGCGCCCCTGCTGATGACCGGGCTTCTGGGCGGCTTCACCACCTTTTCTGCCTTTTCCATGGATACGGTCGCGCTGGCCGAGCGCGGCCAGATGACCGCGGCGGCGCTCTATGTCGCGGCCTCGGTCCTGATCGCACTGGCGGCCTTTGTGCTGGCCGTCCACCTGACGCGGAGCATTCTGACATGAGCGGTGTGAAACTGCTGACCGTTTCCGAGGATGAGGGCGAACAGCGGCTCGACCGCTGGTTCAAGCGCCGCTTTCCGCATGTGACTCAGGGCGCGGTCGAAAAGATGTGCCGCACCGGGCAGGTGCGGGTGGATGGCAAGCGCGCAAAAGCGGCGGATCGCGTCGCACCGGGTACGGTGATCCGCGTGCCGCCGCTGCCGGAAAATGACGCCCCCTCGCGGCCGCGCCCCGATGGCGTCAGCGCAGCAGATACGCGGATGATCCAGGATGCGGTGATCTTCAGGGACGAGCATATCATCGTGCTGAACAAGCCGCCGGGGCTGCCCTCGCAGGGCGGCTCGGGTCAGGGCGACCGGCATGTCGACGGGCTGACCGAGGCGCTGAAATTCGGCTACAAGGACCGGCCGAAGCTGGTGCACCGGCTGGACAAGGATACTTCGGGTGTCCTGGTTCTGGCCCGCACCGACCGGGTGGCCCGCGCCCTGTCCGAGGCGTTTCGTCACCGCAATACCCGCAAGATTTACTGGGCCGTCGTCGCGGGCGTTCCACAGCCCAAGCAGGGCTCGATCAAATATGCGCTGATGAAGGCACCGGGCCGTGGCCGGGGTGGCGAGGGTGAGAAGATGGTCTGCATCCATCCTGCCAAGGTTGGTGATTACCCCGATGCCAAGCGGGCGCAGACCGATTACTTCACACTCTGGTTCCTTGGTACCCGGCTGAGCTGGATGGCGCTGGAGCCGATCACCGGCCGTACCCACCAGCTGCGCGCCCATATGGCCGAGTTCGGTCATCCGATTCTCGGGGATGGCAAGTATGGTGGCTCGGACGCTGAAAATCTGGGCGATGGCTGGGGCGCTGGCACCGGCGGTGATCTGTCGCGCAAGCTGCACCTGCATGCCCGGCGGCTGAGCATCGAGCATCCGATCACCAAGGAACCGATCACCTTCACCGCCCCCCTGCCCGAGCATATGGCCCGCACCTGGAAGCTGCTCGACTGGAAAGAGGGCGACGTGCCGGAAGACCCGTTCGAAAAGCTGCACTGATGAGCGACTGGACCCCCAAACGTTTCTGGAAATCGGCGAGCGCCGAACCTGTGGACGGCGGCTTTGCCGTTCATCTGGATGGCCGCGCCGTGAAGACCCCGGCCAAGGCGGCTCTGGTGCTGCCCACCCGCACACTGGCTGCCGCCATCGCCGCGGAATGGGACGCACAGCAGGGGCAGGTACGCCCCGAGACAATGCCCGCCACGCGCGCCGCCAATTCCGCCATTGACAAGGTGCGCCCGCAATTCGCGCAAGTGGCCGATATGCTTGCAGATTATGCAGGAACTGATCTGCTGTGCTACCGTGCCGAAGGGCCGGATGCGCTGATCGCTCGGCAGGCTGCGGGCTGGGACCCATTGCTGGACTGGGCGAAGCAACGCCATGGCGCACCCCTGATCGCCACCTCAGGCGTCATGCATATCGCGCAGGACCCTGCCAGCCTTGCTGCCCTGCGCGCCGCGATTTTCGCGCAGAACGAATTCCAGCTGGCGGCCCTGCACGACCTGATTGCCATTACCGGCTCTGCCGTTCTGGGCCTTGCCGTGACCGACGGGCACCTGAGCCCAGCGGAAGCCTTCGATCTCAGCCGAATCGATGAACACTGGCAGATCGAACAATGGGGCGAAGATGCCGAGGCCGCTGAGGCCGAGGCCGTCAAACGCCAGGCGGTCGAGGACGCCGCCCGTTTCTACGCATTGTGTGGGTAACAATCTTGCCCAATTTCCGGGCAGATGTGACGCATCTTTCGTGATCCCTGCGCAAACTGCCCGCGCAGGGACAGTTTGCGCTATCAACTCGGTTTCACTTGACGGCCCAAAGCGCTTTACACGAAACTGCCCGTCACTGAGAGGGAAGCCTCCCTCAGTCTTCTGCTCCGTACGGGGCCATAACACCGCCCGCAAAGGGTGGACACTCAGGAAGAGGTACGCATGAAAAAATCGCTATTCCTTGGCACGCTTTCGGCCACCGCGCTGATCGCTGGCATCGCCGGCGCCGCGACGCTGGATGACGTGAAGGCCCGGGGCGAACTGCTCTGCGGCGTGAACGTCGGCCTGACCGGCTTCGGCGCGCCCGACGCCAACGGCAATTATCAGGGCTTCGACGTGGCGCTTTGCAAGGCGGTCGCGGCGGCAGTGCTCGGCGACGCTTCCAAGGTGAAATACATCCCCACCACCGGCGAAACCCGTTTCACCGCGCTGGCCTCGGGCGAGGTTGACCTGCTGGTCCGCAACTCGACCTGGACCTTCATGCGTGACGTCGACCTGAAGTTCGATTTCGTCGCCGTGAACTACTATGACGGTCAGGGCTTCATGGTGAAGAAAGACCTGGGCGTGTCCTCGGCGAAGGAACTGGATGGCGCCACGGTCTGTATCCAGACCGGCACCACGACCGAGCTGAACCTGGCCGACTTCTTCAAGGCCAATAACATGACCTACACGCCGGTCACCGTGGCTGACGATTCGGAAGGCCAGCGTCAGTATCTGGCAGGCGCCTGCGACGCCTACACCACCGACGCTTCGGGCCTTGCCGCCTCGCGCGCCTCGATGCCGGATGCCGAAAACCATATCATCCTGCCGGAAATCATCTCGAAAGAGCCGCTGGGTCCGCTGGTTCGCCATGGCGACAACCAGTGGGGCGATGTGGTCCGCTGGACCTATTACGCGCTGGTCGCTGCCGAAGAATACGGCGTGAACAAGGCCAACATCGAGGAAGTCGCCTCGACCACCCAGAACCCGGAAGTGAAGCGCCTGCTGGGTGTCGAGGGTGAACTGGGCGAGAAGCTGGGCCTCGACAAGGAATGGGCCAAGCGCGCCATTGCCGCGGTCGGCAACTATGGCGAGATCTTCGAGGCGAACATCGGTTCGGGCACCCCGATCGGTCTGGCCCGCGGCCTGAACGCGCTGTGGACCCAGGGCGGCCTGCAATACGCCCCGCCGTTCCGCTGATCTGAAAACGATACGGGCGCGGCTTCGGTCGCGCCCGCGTCCAACACGACCGAACTGCCTGCACAGACAAAGCACCGGCCAACCCGGGCAAGGCAGGCTTCAGGGGGTATAAAATATATGGCTTTCGTTCAGGATGCGCCGAAAGATTCCTTTCGGCTGAGCATGCTTATCTACGACACGCGTTACAGGTCGCTGACCATTCAGGTGGTTGTGCTGATCCTGTTCATGCTGTTTCTGTCCTGGCTTCTGAACAACACGATCCAGAACCTCGCCGCGAAGGACCGGACCTTTGATTTCGGGTTCCTGCTGTCCCGTGCGGGGTATGACATCAACCAAAGGCTTGTCGATTACACTAACGACAGTACCCATGCCCGCGCCGCCTTCATCGGCCTGCTGAACACGCTGCTTTCCGCCGTGGTCGGCTGTGTGCTGGCCACCATCATCGGCGTGGTGGTCGGTGTGTTGCGACTGTCGAACAACTGGATCATCTCGCGCCTGATGACCGTCTACGTCGAGATGTTCCGCAACGTGCCGGTTCTGCTGTGGATTCTGCTGGCAGCCACCATCCTGTCGGAAACCACGCCCAGCCCGCGCGATTTCCGCGTGACACCGGAAATGGAGGCGGCGGATGAGGCGCCGAAGGCCTCCATGCTGTTCGGCATCATCGCCGTCACCAACCGCGGCACCGACATTCCCGAGCCGAAGTTCTGCATCGGCAAGCCGCGTGAGGAATGCGACGCCGACCCGAACGAGGGCGGCCTCGGCACGATTGACCTCGGCATCTTCAAGGTTTCGCTGAATCTGCTGGCGTTGCTGCTGGTGTTTGGCGGCTCGATCTTCGCCGCCCGGCGGCTGAAGCAGCAGGCCGATGCCACGCAGGATGCAACCGGCGTCCGCCCGGTGACATGGTGGAAAAACCTGCTGATCCTCGTGCTGCCCTCGGCCATCCTGCTTTGGGCGCTCGGCCTGCACTTCGTGGTGCCCGAGCTCAAGGGCTTCAATTTCACCGGCGGCATCACGGTGTTGCACAGCTTCACCGCCCTGACACTGGCATTGGCGCTTTATACCGCGGCCTTTATCGCAGAAATCGTGCGCGCCGGGATCATGGCCATCTCGCGCGGGCAATCCGAGGCCGCGTCTGCCCTTGGCCTCCGCCCCGCCCGCACCATGCGGCTGGTCATTCTGCCGCAGGCGCTGCGGGTGATCATCCCGCCGCTGATCAGCCAATACCTGAACCTGACCAAGAACACCTCGCTGGCGATTGCCGTCTCCTACATGGATCTGCGCGGCACGCTGGGCGGCATCACGCTGAACCAGACCGGGAAAGAGCTGGAGTGCATGCTGCTGATGATGGGCATTTATCTCACGATCAGCCTCATCATCTCGGCCTGCATGAACATCTTCAACCGGGCCGTCAGGCTGAAGGAGCGCTGAGATGCAGGAACAACTCGTCTTCGTGCGCAACCAGATGCTGCCGCCCGAGGCTCCGCCACCGGGGCAGAAGGGCATCACCCGCTGGATGCGCGAGAACCTTTTCTCGGGACCGATGAACTCGGTCCTCACGGTGCTGGGCATCCTGGCCGTGGTCTGGCTGCTGATGCATATTCTGCCCTGGCTGATGCATTCGGTCTGGAACGCCAATTCACTCAACGAATGCCGCCAGATCATTCAGGAGCGCTGGGGTGAAGGCGCGACCGGGGCCTGCTGGGCCATGGTGCGCGAACGCTGGCCGCAATATCTGTATGGCTTCTACCCGCGTGACCTCTACTGGCGGCCAAACCTTTCGCTGCTGCTGCTGTTCGGAGCGCTGGCGCCGGTGTTGTATTCCAGCCTGCCCCGCAAAATGCTGTGGATCACAGCACTTTACCCGGCAACCGCCTTCTGGCTGCTGTGGGGCGGCTCGATCTGGGCGCCCGTCGTGGCAATGCTGGGTTTCGTGGTGCTGTGGCTGGTGTTCTCGGTGCTGCAACCGCGCCTGGGCGTGCCGGTCTCTGCCGGGATCGGCGTGGTCGTGGCGTCGCTGTGGTGGCTGTTCCTGCAAGCTCCGGCCACCGACCTTCTGCAAGGCATCCTGCCGCTGAGCCTTCGCCCCGTCGGCAGCCGGGACTTCGGCGGCTTCCTCCTCTCCTTCGTGATCGGTGTCACCGCCATTTCGGCCTCGCTGCCCATGGGCATCCTGCTGGCACTGGGGCGGAAATCCGACATGCTGCTGGTGCGTACCCTTTCGGTGGGCTTTATCGAGTTCATCCGGGGCGTACCGCTGATCACGTTGCTGTTCACCGCCTCGCTGCTGCTGCAATACTTCCTGCCGCCCGGCAGCGATTTCGACATCATCCTGCGCGTCATCATCCTCGTGACCCTGTTCGCTGCGGCCTATATCGCCGAGGTGATCCGGGGCGGCCTCGCAGCCCTGCCGCGCGGCCAGTATGAGGCAGCGGATGCGCTGGGGCTGGATTACTGGCAGGCGCAGCGGCTGATCATCATGCCGCAGGCGCTGAAAATCTCGATCCCAGGCATCGTCTCGTCCTTCATCGGCCTGTTCAAGGATACCACGCTGGTGGCCTTCGTCGGCCTGAACGATCCGCTGAAGGGCATCACCACGATCGTGCGCGCCGACATCAACTGGAAGGGCATCTACTGGGAGCCCTATATCTTTGCCGGCGCCATCTTCTTCCTCATCTGCTTCGGCATGTCGCGCTACTCCATGTGGCTCGAACGCAAGCTGAAGACCGATCACCGTTAAGGAGCCTGACCATGGCTGAACACGCAATCGACCGCTCGAAACTGAAGGTCTCGGACGAGGTCGCCATCCAGATCACCCAGATGAACAAATGGTATGGTCAGTTCCACGTCCTGCGCGATGTGAACATGACGGTTTACAAAGGTGAACGCATCGTGATCTGCGGCCCTTCGGGGTCGGGGAAATCGACGCTGATCCGCTGTATCAACCGGCTTGAGGAACATCAGGCCGGGCAGATCATCGTGGATGGCACCGAACTGACCAACGACCTCAAGAACATCGACAAGGTGCGCTCGGAGGTCGGGATGGTGTTCCAGCACTTCAACCTGTTCCCGCATCTGACGATTCTGGAAAACTGCACGCTCGCCCCGATCTGGGTCCGCAAGGTTCCAAAGAAGGAGGCGGAAGAAACCGCCATGCACTTCCTGCGCAAGGTGAAGATCCCTGAACAGGCCAACAAATATCCCGGCCAGCTTTCCGGCGGTCAGCAACAGCGCGTGGCAATTGCCCGCTCGCTCTGCATGAAGCCCCGGATCATGCTGTTCGACGAACCGACCTCGGCGCTTGATCCTGAGATGATCAAGGAGGTTCTGGATACCATGATCGAGCTGGCGGAAGAGGGCATGACCATGCTCTGCGTCACGCATGAAATGGGCTTTGCCCAGGCCGTCGCCAACCGCGTGGTGTTCATGGATCAGGGGCAGATCGTCGAGCAGAACGAACCGCGCGAGTTCTTCAACAATCCGCAAAGCGAACGGACCAAGCTGTTCCTCAGCCAGATCCTCGGCCACTGAAGTCTGTCGGAATCAGAAAGGGGCGCCCGTTGTGGCGCCCCTTTTCCTTTGTGGTCAGGCCGCGATCTCGCGCGGGATGATGAAATCATCCACGCTGCCCTGCCCCCAGTCCACATCCGCCCAGCTTTCCACCGCAAAATCGCAAACCAGCGTGGCGCCGGTGGGATAGCGCTGGAACTCCGCATTCAGCGGTGTGCGGGCGACGATGCGATGGGCGAACTCGCCAATGCCGGGATTGTGGCCGATCATCATCACCACATCCGCCGTCGCATGGCGCAGCACCGCCAGCATGACATCCGGCCCGGCATGGTACAGCGCCGGTTTCAGATCCAGAATCGGTGTGCCGGGCAGCGCGGGCGCGATCCCGGACCAGGTTTTCCGCGTGCGCAGCGCGTCCGAGCACAGCACCTGCCCCGGCACATAGCCGCGCGAGGCCAGCCATTCGCCCAGATCGGCGGCGGCAGCCTTGCCCCGCTCATTCAGCGGGCGGTCATGGTCGCTCATCAGCGGGTCGTCCCAGCTTGATTTCGCGTGGCGCGTCAGGATCAGGCGCTTGGTCATGTGTGGAACTGCCCCATGTGATAGGCTGATTGTTCCGGCAGTCTTGCATAGCTTTGCGACACCGGGCAAGCGCGCCGCACAAGGCAGCCTCCCGTCAGACAGTCGCGCCCCTCTGGCGTATCCAGAAAGCTGTGACAGGCAGGCACATCATACCCCGCCCCGGTCAGCGCCCCGGCGGGACAGGCGGACAGACAGGGCTGCGTGCAGCTCTCGCAGGGCGGCCTCCCCGGCTCCGGCATCTCCACAGTCTCTTTCAGCGCCAGCGCCCCGCGTGCGGAAAAGAACAACCCCTGCCGCGCATGCACCAGCAGCCGCACCGGGCTTTCCCATGCCGTGCCACAGCGCAGGGCCCATTGATAGAAGGGATGCCAGGGCGGTCCGCCAAAGGGAAACAGGGCCTTGGCGCCCAGATCGCAAGCCAGCCGCCCGATCACCCGCCGCGACCAGCGATCCACCGGATCGGGCGCACCATCATTCCATTCCGGCCCAGCGGTGAAATGCGCCCAGAACCCCGGCTCCGCCGGCCCGATCAGCAGCAGGGTCCGCGTGCCCGCAGGCAGCCCCTCCCCCGCCGTGACCGCAAACCCGCCCAGAACCTCCAGTCGCTCCGCTGCCAGCCGTGCGGCGATGCCGTCCAGCGTCACGCTCATGGCTTGCTCCTTGCCAAATACTCCCGCCGGAGGCATCCACCGCTTCCGGCAGTGCCGCGTCAGGACATCAGCGCCGCACGCGCGGCGTCACCCGCGGCACCGTCGAACGGATCTGGCTGCCCGCCCCGTGATCGGTAAACAGTTCCAGCAAACAGGCGTTGGGCAGTCGCCCGTCCAGAATTGTCACCGCCCGCACGCCCTGATCCAGCGCCATCAACGCGGTCTCGGTCTTGGGGATCATGCCGCCCGCGATCACCCCGTCGGCGGTCATCTGGCGCACTTCCTCGGGGCTGATCTGCGTCATCACCTCACCCGCCGCATTCTTCACGCCCGAGACGTCGGTCAACAGAAGCAGGCGATCCGCCTGCAAAGCGCCCGCAATCGCCCCGGCAGCCGTGTCACCATTGACGTTGAAGGTCTCGTTATCCTCCATTCCGGTCGCCACCGGCGCCACAACCGGGATGATCCCGGCATTATAGAGATCGCGCAGAACCTGCACGTTCATCTCCACCGGCTTGCCGACGAACCCCAGCTCCGGGTCATCGGCGATGCAGACCATCAGGTCGTCGTCCTTGCCGGAAATCCCAACCGCGCGGCCGCCCTGATCGTTGATCGCCTGCACGATCCGCTTGTTCACGAGACCCGAGAGGATCATTTCGACCACCTCAACCGTGGCCTTGTCGGTGACCCGCTTGCCACGCACGAATTCCGACTTGATCCCCAGCTTGTTCAGCATGTCATTGATCATCGGACCGCCGCCATGCACCACGACCGGATTCACGCCGACCTGCCGCATCAGCACGATGTCACGGGCAAATTCGGCCATAGCATCATCGTCACCCATCGCATTGCCGCCGAATTTCACGACGACCACCGCGCCGGAATAGCGTTGCAGATAGGGCAGAGCCTCGGACAGCGTTTTCGCGGTGGCGATGGAATCTTGCATGGTGCGCAACTGCTTTTTCATGGGGGCCTCGCGGGGTTCAGGCCGTTGGTACCCCCTTTGCCGCCCCCTGCCAAGCTTGCAAATCCCCCGCTGCGGCGTAGGGTGGCGGCAAAGCGCGGAGGCGGCGATGAGCGAACAGAAAGTCATGGTTCTGACAGGGGCAAGCCGGGGCATCGGCCATGCCACCGTCAAGCGGTTCAGCGCCGAGGGCTGGCGGGTGCTCACCTGCTCGCGTCAGGCATTCGATCCGCGCTGCCCCTGGCCGGGGGGAGAGGAAAACCATATCCAGATCGACCTTGCTTCGCCCGACGCCACCATCGCCGCGATTGCCACGATCAAGGAGAAGCTGGGCGGGCGCCTCAATGCGCTGGTGAACAACGCCGGCATCTCGCCCAAAGGGCCCGGCGGCGCGCGGCTGAACACGCTGGAAACCGACCTGCGCACATGGGGCCATGTGTTCCATGTGAACTTCTTCGCCTCCATCGTTCTGGCCCGCGGCCTGAAAGACGAGCTTTCCGCCGCGCGCGGCTCGGTCGTCAACGTGACCTCCATCGCAGGTGCCCGCGTCCACCCCTTCGCTGGCGCGGCCTATGCCACCTCCAAGGCCGCGCTTGCGGCCCTGACACGCGAGATGGCGCATGATTTCGGCCCGATGGGCGTGCGCGTGAACGCCATCGCGCCGGGTGAGATCGAAACATCAATCCTCTCCCCCGGCACAGAGAAGATCGTCGAGAAACTGCCGCTGCAACGCCTTGGTCAGCCCAAAGAGGTGGCAGATGTCATCTGGTTCCTGTGCTCCGACCAGGCCAGTTACATCTCCGGCTCAGAAATCGAGGTCAACGGCGCCCAGCACGTCTGACCCCACATACCTGCTTGACCCCGCCGGGGATTGTATCTAATCAGCCAGAAGGCTCCGGCGGGTTGGCGGAGAGGTTACGCAGCGGATTGCAAATCCGTGAAGACCGGTTCGATTCCGGTACCCGCCTCCAAATATTTCCAATGACTTAGCCGAAAAATTCCGCGCCTTCGGGCGGGCATTTTGTAAGACGTTTTGCAAATCCGTTCATGCTACACCCCGTTTTGCCACTGTCAGGGCCTCAAGGTGTTGCGCGCGGTCAGCTTTTACACAAAAAGTCGCCAGCTTTTGGACAAGGTCTGACTGTGCAAAAATGCACAAGCTGTCAGGATCGGGAAAATATTCTTAGCTATCACCGATCCTGACGGGGAGGCTAGCCGCTCCATCTGTCCTTAACGACCATGCGAACCCGACCGGGTAAGACATCGCGGTCATAGGCATCGAATGCCTGTTCTATCGCCGCAAACACGCCGTCGCGCACCTCTTGGTTTCCGGTCCCTGTCACATTGATATTGAATGTGTGCGATGGGCCTTCCGCCTTGGCCTGTGGCCCCGCGCCCTGACTATCCCGCGCGGATGCAGGCAAGGGGGGCTGACCACCCACCACAAAGCCGCCGTCGCGGTATCCCCGCATCGCGCCCCGGCGCATGGCTTCAAGGTTTGCCACCCCGATACGGCGGGTGGCCGCCGCATCGAAGACATATTCTTCCGCGTGAACAACCCCGGCAACATCGGAGGTGCTTCCCGATCCCGTCCAGCCGCCACGGTCAAAGCCGGGAATGCCGATCAGCTTGCCGACACCTGTCAGCAAGGTGCCAGCGATAAGCCCGCCCGTACCGTGCTGCGCGCCAATGCCCTGTATCATGCCCGCCATGCTCGCGCCGAACCCTTGCAGGCCGGTGCCCAGTTGCGCCGCGCCCGTGCCTAGCTGCCCCAGTTGCGCCTGCGCGTTGACCGTGGTGCCCTCGAACCGCGACATTGCCGCCTCAGCCGCCGCAAGGCGCTGCGGCCAACTATCTGCCATGGCTTGTTCAGATGGCCGCTCGAATCCGCGCATGAAAGCATTGGTCGCATCATAGACATTGTTCGATCCGCGCAATCTGGCCAGCGCGCCGCTCTCAGAAGTCAGCAGTTCCTGCCAAGCGAACTCGAGCTGCGCCTGCACATTCCCCAGATTGCCTTGCCCGCCAATGAAGTCGAACAGCTTCGGGGCGCGGTCATTCCACTGGAACAGGCCAAAGGCCTCCGGGGAACCGTTGCGATAATCGCCCTGAGCAAGAGGATTGAACCCGCTCTCTCCCGCGACATTGCCCATGATGCCCGCGATCTGATGCGGCGCGAGGCCTTTGGCGGCGAAGAAAGCCCATATCTGCTGTTGAACGCTCTGGTTGCCCGACAGTTGACCGGAATAGCCGCCGCCAAAAGCCGCGCCTCCCATAAAACCGGGCATAAGGCCGCTGATGCCGCCAGCGTTGATCGTCACCATGGGCGAGGTAATCGACATCGTGGACACCGATAGCGGGTTGGCTGCCATCGCCATATGCGGCTGTTGTCCAGCAAGTCGGGCCATAATCCCGGACAGCCCGCCAACATCCGCCATTGTCGGCAAGTCGCTGCCAAGGATCGCATTCTTCAGCGGGTTTTTCAGGGCCAGTTCAGAGAAGACAGCGGAGATTTCCTGCACAATCGCTCGCATCGCATCAAGCGGCTTCCCGGCAAGAAGGCTGTCAACGGCGTTGTCGATAGCGGAAGCCGCCGCGCCGTCCACGGTTCCCCATGCCTCTTTCAGACGTTCGACCTCTGCCCGCAGGTCCGAGGCGGCAACGGCTTCCTGCCGCAACTGCTCGATCCGCTCCGGGCCAAGCCTCGCTCCCGTCGCCCGAGCCTGCTGTTCAGCTTCCAGCGCCGCAAGGGCGCGCCGCCTCTCGTCGGCGGATCGCCCGATCAAGCTGACTTCCAGACGCATCCGCTCCGTATCATCGGCCTGCCTGCGGGCATTGCTTGCAAAGGTGCTTTGCGCCGCTGCCAGCTTTTCCGCTTCGCCCATGGACAGCATCAACTGTTGCCGTTCAGCGATAACCTCGTTCAGCCTGCGCTGTTCTTCGCCCTGTGCCGCCGCCGCAGCGGCAACCAAGGGGTGCAATGTCATTTCGATCTGTAGCAGACGGTTTGCATCTTCGGAGGTGATCAGCCCGGCTCCAACCTGTGCATTCAGGCGTTGACGGGCTTCCAGTTCGGCCCGGATTTCAGCCGATTGCGCCTTTGACCCCGCAATAGCCTCTCCCAGCACCTTATTCCGCGCCCGCTTCGCCTCGGTCGCGGCTTCGTCGGTTGAAATCTCCTTGTCCGCAAGGCTCAGGCGGATCTGTTGCTCGATCAGTTCGGCGCGGATCAGAGGATTGCGCTCATGTGCAAGCTGAAGGCTGATTTCGTCCAGCCGGTTCTGGTTCGCCTGCCGGGCGCTCAAGCCCGCAAGCGCATGGGATTTCGCGTCAATAGACTGGTCGATCAGCGCGCGCTGATCGTCAGAAAATCCGGCCATGCCCTGTGCGCCTTGAAGGGCGACAAGCTGGTTGCGGAGCTTGCGTTCGCGTAGGATTGCCTCATTCGCAGGCGAGGTTTCCGCGATGGAAAGCACATTCTGCGCTCTCATCCGGTCTGCGGCTTCCTGTTTCCTCCGGGCCTCGGCTTCGTCGCGGCTGCGCTTTTCCTGACGCAGATCAGCCAGCCGCCCAAGTTCCTCATCCATTGCGAAACTGTCAGGCCCACGCGCCGGGCGGGTGCCGAATACCCCGCTGGCGCTCAGGCCGAACAGACCTTGAGCCGGGTCTTCCTTGCGAAGCTCCTTGATCCGGCGTTCGCTCTCCGCAATCTGCTGATCCAGTGTTGGCCCGAGGAAGGCCCTGTCCAGCGCCCCGCCGATGGCATCGCCCGCATTGCTGGCCTGCCGGGCAACGAAGTCCCAAGCGCGCCCGAGGGCCGTTGTTGCGGCTTCCGCATCCGCAAGATTGGGCGGCAAGGCGCGGATCAGCGCCGCCTGCGCCTCGGAATGGCGGTTCTGTTCAGCCAGGTCTTTTGCGAACTGGGCGGTTGACGCGGAAATCAGCCCATACTGACGGAACAGAATATCCGCACCCTTGGCAGGGTCCGCGAAGATCTCCGACAGGGCCGCGCCTGCGGTCTTCGCATCGGTCCCGATGGTGGCCGCAAAATCCTTGGAAAGGCCGATAAGCCCTTGGAAATTCTGTCCGTCAATCCTGCCGGTCCGCAGAAAGGCCGCTTCCATGGAACGGGCAGCCTTGACCGAAATTCCCGCCACCTCGGCACCGGCCAGTGCGGCGGCTTCCATTTCCTGACGGGTGCCAGCCATACCCCGCCCGAGGCCCGCGGCGGCAGTATCGACTTCCTTCACCGATTTCAGATAGCCGTTCCATGCGGTCGCGCCGATCAGGACGGTCGCGCCGATGCCCGCAACGGCAATCCGCCCCAAGGTGGCCGCCCGCGCCATGCTGTTCAGCGTATTGGTGACACCGCCATAAAGATCGGTGATTTGCGGCCCCTGCTGCAACAGCACCTGCAAGGGCGGCATCCCGAGGGCCAGAGATTGCGCCGTATCTGACAACTGCATGTTCAGAATGCGGCGCTCGTATGCCGACAGCTTCACAGCCTTGTTGTTCTGATCCAGCGCGGCGCTCTGGCGTTGGATCGCGGCAACCTCTGTATCGTAGGAAGCTTTCAGCCGTGTGCGGGCAGCCGCGCTTTCAGCGGCGGTCAGGGCACCGGCACGTTCGGCCAAGGCAACCTGATCCAGTTCCTTCGCATAGGCTTTCTGTGCGGCGACCATGGGCACGAAGCGTTCGCGCAGAAGTTCGACGTTTTCGGGCTTGATGTTGAACTGTGGACCTTGCGCGACAGTGGCAGCTTCGCGGAACTTCCGTTCCTCCATCGCCCGTTCACGGCTGGCATTATTCAGGGCGCGAACGGCCTGCGCTTCGCGCTCGATACTGGCAATGTTGCCCCGTGCGGCTTCCTCGGATCGCCTGCCCGCCGCCGCGACCTGATCCTGTGCAGTAACGGCATCCTTCGCGGCGGCTTGCGCGCCAGTCGCATCGCCCTTGAAAAGCAGACTGAAGACAAACTGGCGCGAAGTGGTCATTTGCCGCGCGCCACGATCAGGTCAACGGCCTGTGCGAAGGTGATGCCCTTTTCGCGGACCATTTCCTGCGCCGCGAAATACGTTTCCGTGCCCGCGCGGTCCATCGTGTAGCCGTCAGGAATGGCCCCGGCCTGCCGCCGCTGCACCGGGGCGTTCGGATCAGGCCCGAGGTCCATGGCCCCGAAGGAAACCACCTTGGGCTGCCGGGCGAGATAGGACATGAACCAGTCCTTACGGGTGACCGCCCCGCCGCCCTCGGCAAAGCTGACGGTTTCACGGTCGTCAAGGCTGGCCGCGAAGGCCACGACCTCATCCTTGAACACCGGCAGAACCCGGCCTTCCATCACCAGCTTTTCGACCTCCTGTTCCCGAACCTGACGGCGCAGCCGGGCCAGCTCGTCCCGTTGCGCAAATTCGGCAAAGGACGGGTTGTCCTGTTCCAGAACGATGCCCCCGGACAGGTCGGAGAACTTCACCGGCTTGAGGCCGGGCACTGCCGGGGTGGCCGCGCCAAGGAAGCCGATATGCTTCAGATAGACGTGGCCGGGCTTCGGGTTGCTGTCCATGTCAGGCATGAACAGCGAAACCGACACCTTCTTGTAGCGCCCGGCCTTGACGGTTTCCGCAAATTCGGGGGCGGTCTCTTCCAGCATGGCCTTCAGGGTGCCGCCCTCGACATAGAGCCGTTCGGCCCAGCCGAAGGCCGGGGCGTCAGTGTGTGGGTGGCCGATCACGATGGGCGCGGGGTGCAGGTCGCGGTCATAGCTGGACGCAATGTCCTGCAATGTCGCCTCGGTGACCTGATGCTGCCCCCCGTTCATGTCGGAGAAATTCCCGACGCGGAAAATCTCGATAGGGCCGTATTTACCGAGCTTCATGGTCAGGCCCCCGTGATGCCGGTGAACAGGAAACCCGAGGCGATGCCGGTCAGCACCGGCTTGCGCTCATAGGTCACGCCATAGACCCACGACCGCTTGCTGCCTTCCCAGCGGGCCGGTTCCACGAAAGGATGCCCGTTCAGCGTGTAGGTGTAGCCGAAAGAAGGCTGTTCAATCGACGCATCTTGCGTCGGCGTATAGGCCAGCACCGCCACATTGTCCCACGCCTCGCGGAAGGTGCGGTCGCCGGGCGTGGTGCCTTCCAGATACAGCACCTTGCCCACCGCCAGTTCGTCCAGGTCAAACAGCCCCGCCAGCATTTTCGCGGTGACGCTTTCCGCAGTGGTGTATTTGAACCGTTCCACGATTTTCGGGTGATACTTCAGGGCCTTGAAGCCGCTGTTCGCAATCGCCATGCGGTTCGGTTCCACCCCGCAGGTCGTGCGAACCTGATCTTTCGCCGCTTCGATATCGGCAAGCGGATCGCTGGTCGGATCATCCCATTTTTCCGCACCGGCCAAGGCCAGCTTGTTTGCAGCGTCATAGTTCGCCGGGTCCGAGGCCAGCTTGGCCTGTTCGACCTCAAGCGAAAGCGTGAGGCTGTCCATCACGGTATTGACCGCCCGCTTGCCAAGGTCGATGCCCGGCACGTTCTGCGCTTCCTGCACATGCTCGCGCGGCAGGGGCGCATCCAGCGTGTATTGATCCAGACTGAACGGCTTGCCCTCATATCCGAACTGGATGCTCTGGGCATTCGCGCCCGGCGCGCGCTTGGCCTTGTAGTCATAGAAGCTTTCAAGGCCGAACTCGATCACCTTGCCGCCACGCTGCAACACAGGCACGGCAGGGAACAGCACATGGCCGATGCGCTGGACGTGGCGATAGCCCTGCGCGATGCCGGACAGAACCGGGTCGATCACGCGGGCGGAATTGGTATTGAGGGCGTTCATTTGCCTGTTTCCTCTTGGGGGCTGATTTCCGGGCCGTAGGGCGGCATTCCGGTCTTGGGGGCATCCAAGGGGCTGGAGGGGCGGGAACCCCTGTCAGCCCCCCGTCAGGATCGCTCTGCGGGGCTATTCCGCCGCGACAAGGGGGTGACGCGCCGCCGCGCCGGGGCGAAGGGCGCAGATCGTGCGATGCTGCTGGCTGGGGTTCTGCTTGCCGTTGCGGGCCAGAACCCGGCGCACATGGCGCACCGAAACGCCAAGACGCCGTGCGATTTCCGGGTTGGACAGGCCCGCGTTCACTGCCGCCAGATAGGCGTTGTCGTTGCGCAGCAACGGGACATAGACCATTTCGCCACCGAAGATCTCGATCAGGCGCAGGGCGTCGTCACGCCCGATAGCCTGCACAAGCGGGTGGTCATTCAGAAGAACCGCATCCCGGACCGGCACGCGCAGATCGGTGCCGCCAAGGGCCTTGCGCAGGCGCAACATGACGTCATCGCCAAGGTGATCCTGCACCGCCCGACCGAAGGTATCGGGTGCGAAATAGTCGTGACGTTTCGCCGCGCTCATGGGCTGACCTCCACCATTTTCAAAACTCTGACCGGACATTGTTCCATGCAGAGTTTGAAAGTGCCCGGACGCCGCGTCCGACCGCACGGCCCGGCAAAGCCGTGTCCAATCGGCGGGCCTTGGTCGGTCAGTCACGACAAGGCTCAGGGGGCGGATGCTCTTGCGCCCATTGGCAGATCGCTCCGACTGCCGCCTGTCAGTCCGGGGCCGAAGACGCCAAAGGCGGCTGGTGGGGTCACCACCAGCCGCCTGTTCTTTCCGAAATGCAGAGGCGGTGCGTGCCCTTAGGACTGCACTTCGGTCGCGCGCCACGAACACCCGTGGCGCACATCCCGCAAGGCGTCAGGATTGCTTCGGCAGGTAGCCGCGTTCGCGTAGCCAGTCCGAAACCAGCTTATCCAGCAATGATGAGACTGAGCGCGAGTCGTCTTTTGCGGCCTGCTCAAGGGCTTGTTTTGTCTCCACCGTGAGACGGAAGGAAATCGGCAGGCTTTTCTGCATTTTGTAGTTATCCGTAGTTGACGCGGGAAAGCTCTATCGCTACGCATAACTACACTGAACTACAAAAGCAAGCGGCCTCCGAAAGTGTTGGAGCACTAGCGGAGGCCTAACCGAAGCACGATCTATAAGGGAGATCGCACGATGGCTGCGGCCAATCCTAACAGCATGTCCGGGGCGGCAGAAGCCCGCGCGGCGCAAGAAATCGACCTCTCAGACTTCGCTACGCAGGTAGATGACACCTACCACGCCCTGCGCGCCTTCAACTTCCTGTTGGAGCATGTGAATGAATATGTCGCGGGCGAGATTAGCGGGACTATCAACTATGGCATATCCCACCTGCTGCGCCGCCAGATTGATGACCTCGAAGAAATCAAGGACACGGTTTTCAATCTCGTTGGCCGCGTGAGGCAGGCAGAGCAGGCCACCGCTACCGCCCCGGTGCACGGCCTGCCGCCTGATATGGTGGTGTTGCCAACCTATTACCCCGGCATTGAACGCGACCTGCGCGCCAAGGCTGAGGCGCGGCAGGTCGATCTGGCCGAAATCGCCCGGTCCACCAACCTGAAAGAGGAAACCGTTCGCCGGGTGCTGGACCGGCTGCTTGCCGATCCTGCCCCGGATGACCGGCCAGCCGTCAGCAATGGCTGACATGCGCGGCGCGGCTGGAAACGGTCGCGCCTTTTCCATTTCTGACAGGTGATCTTGATGACCGACGAACTGTTCCTGACGGTGCATGTTCCCGCCGACGAATGGGCATACTGCAACCGCCGCCTTGCCTATCTGGAAGCCCTGTTGCTGCGGATCGTCCGCGAGAGGACCGCGTTTCAGGAATGGTATGACGCGGTGGAGCTCGAAGGGCTGCGCTTACCGGGCCTGCCGCCTTCGCGTCAGGCCATTGCCCGCAAGGCTCACAAAGAAGGCTGGCCCCGCATCCGGCGCGGCCCGCGCCTCGCGTGGCACGTCACCGCCCTGCCGCGCCGGGCGTTCGACGCCCTGCTTGCCCGGCTGATCGACCTGCCCGAACTGGATGCCCGCACCGATGGGCTGTTCACCCTGCCGCCAGCGCCCGGCCTTCCACCGCTCCCCGAGGATGTAGCGCCCCCGTGGATACTCCCCCTCATGCGCCTGATGCGCACCGAGGCGCAGGGCGATCTGGCGCTTGCATGGCGCACGCTTCCGCAACACCTGCCCGAGGGTGTGACATTGCCAGACGTCACCGAAGCGGCGAAGGTGCTGGCAACGCTCAAGCTGTTCTGAGGAACCATGTCGAGTCAGGTCCAGAACCCAAACTGGTTCACCGCTGCTGAAATTGCCAGCATAGTAACGCACTGCGCCATATCCTGCTTCCCCGCCACCGAAAGCGGGGTGATCAGATGGATCAGGCGGCAGGCGCAGGCCTTTCCTGACAGCTTCGGAAAGGCCTGCAACAGGCTATCACGCAAGCGGCCCGGCAGGGGCGGCCCGACAGAGTTTCACCTGTGGCTGTTCGATGTGCATGGCATTCAACCGCTACTCATCGCGCTGGAAGCCGCAGCCCTGCAACGCAAGGAAGGCACATTCTCCCGCGCCGAGCCGCAGGATGATCTGTTGTTACTGAATGACGACGACACGGCGTTGATGCGTTCAATGCTGCCTGACGACTTCTATGTCAGCATTGACAGCTTTTCACCCCTCAAGCCGCGCAGTGTCAGGCGCTGCATGATCGAGCTTCGCACCGAACGGTATTACTCCGGTGCCTTCCACCCCTACGAGCGGCGCAAGGTTCTGGTCACGTCATACCGAGAGATCGTGTTCGCCTGGCGTTGCGACGGCAGCGGACACCGCCTTGCCTGCCACGGGAAGGCGGGTTTGATTGATATGATCCGCAAGCCATTGGAGAAGACAGGGCTATACCCTGACTTCAATCCGTTCAAAGTAAATTATTCCACATATTAGCCAATATCGGGAATATTTTCCAGATATTGGCTAGCTCAACCTTGAGGCGAAAGGTGTGACGTCCCAACGATACGCTTTTGCCGCAACGTTTTGGTTTCACTTCATAAATTGATACTTATGCAAACTCGCGCGGCATGTCACACCTTGTCCAGAAGCTGACGCCTCGCACAAGTCCGCCTTTGTGACAGGATCGGAGCGCAATGTGCCGTCAGGTGACGACACTTCTGCAATGTTATCCGCCTGTTAGCTTATGCGCGGTTTCTGCTAGGAGAATGTCGATTGGGTGCTAGCTGAAGGCCCCTCCAATCGACATTTTACCCCACCCGATTTCATCGCGGTCAGAGTTAAGGTCTGACGTCATCACCTAAGGCGAGTGATTTTTTATGCGCCTTTACATGGTGTTACCGTGTTTTCGGCGCCTTCCCACCTTGTGTCAAAGCTGACGCCTTATCGTGCCAAAGCTAGCCACCCCCTACACAAGGATGCGGTCGGATTCGTGTTGCGCGGCGCCAGCTTCTGGACGGTGCAGTGTCAGCTTCTGGACGGAAAATTTTGCGCCACCCTGTTGCGCGGCGCCAGCTTTGTCGGAATGGGATGTCAGCTTTGTCGGTGAAAATTTTGCGCCACCCATTTCCTGACGGCGCCCTAGCCGGAACCTGACGACCGTCTCCTCACCCCTGAACCTGAACAAGCTGGCTCACGGCCGCGCCGACCTCCTCGACGGTCGTCGCGGCGTCGATTGCGGCGCGGGTGGTGAGGCGGAGGGCCTCCAGATCGGCGGCGGTGCTGCGCCAGAGGGTGGCGAGGTTGAGCCAGATCTGG
>Ga0056909_1000351_pt1 | contig 49929 bp, 51 predicted proteins | sample EBPBio102011_DNA_FD_62115 | JGI IMG/M metagenome (GOLD analysis project Ga0056909, IMG submission 62115) | Wastewater treatment Type I Accumulibacter community from EBPR Bioreactor in Madison, WI, USA - Reactor 1_1/10/2011_ DNA | ecosystem: Engineered > Bioreactor > EBPR > Anaerobic-Aerobic >... | reverse complement strand
CGGCTGGCACACCCTCGGCGAGCCGCTCACCGACCGCGCCATTGACCTCGCCGCATGACCGGATAACCTCATGTCGCCGGAGAGCGCTCAACCAAATCCAACACAATCCGCGACGGCACCCCCGCGTCAGCAAATAAGCGAACAACGCGAGACTGACCATGCCCGGCGCCAACCAAAGTGCGGATTTGCCGAGGCGAAGCCAGGCCCAAAAGGCGAAGCAGCCGGCGATCTCGGCCAGGGCGGCACCGACATAGACAGCAGCTGCCGAGATCACGATGCCAACGCTTCCAGAACCGGGCACTCCGGAACATCCTCGCCTGAGCATTTCGAGGCGGTTTGCGCCAGCACCTTTTCGATCCGCCTGAGGTCGGCGATCTTCGCGCGCACGTCGGCCAGATGCCGCTCCGTCCGCTCTTTCACTTCGGCGCAGGTCTGGGTGCCGCCGTCGACGAGATCAAGCAGGCCGCGGATTTCCTCGATGGCGAAGCCGAGCTCGCGGGCGCGCAGGATGAAGCGCAGGCGGGAGACGTGGCGCTCGTCATAGACGCGGTATCCCGCTCCCGTCCGGGGTGGGTCCGGCATCATCCCGATCTTTTCGTAATAGCGGATCGTTTCGAGGTTGCAGCTGGTCCGACGCGCCAGTTCGGCCCGTTGCAAGCCCTTCGCGGAAACGTGATCGCCCATCGATTCAAAGCCCGCTTGAGTCTGTAGTTCCTACAGACTGTAGCCTGCGACGGACTGAAAATCGAGGGCCGAGTCGTATGAGCGGTACAAGAACCGAAACCGAGATACTGGCGGCATCCGAAGAAACGTCGAACCGGAAGAGGAGCTGGTTCGCGGCTGGTGGCGTCATTGGCGCAATTCTCGCCTCGACCTGCTGCATTGCGCCGCTCGTGCTGGTGACGTTGGGCATTTCCGGCGCCTGGATCGGCAACCTCACGGCACTCGAACCGTACAAGCCCTACTTCGCCACCGTGGCGCTCGTCTTCATCGGGCTGGGCTTCCGGCAGGTCTACTTCAAGGCAAAGCCGGCCTGCGTGGAAGGCTCCTACTGCGACCGACCGGAATCATCTCTCGTCACCAAGACCGCCCTCTGGCTGGCGACCGTGCTTGTCGTCCTGGCGCTGACCATCGGCTGGTGGGCGCCATTTTTCTATTAGGAGAATCTGACATGAAACGATCTCTCGTCGTCGCTGCCGGAATCCTTGCCCTAGGTACCGTCGGCGCCCTCGCCACGACGCCCTTATCGCCACTTGCCGCACAATCGGCAGCCGCGCAAGTCGCAGCCGCCCAGACGGCCACATTCGCGGTTCAGAACATGACTTGCGCCCTGTGTCCGGTCACTGTCAGGAAAGCCATGGAAGGCGTAGCAGGGGTGAAGTCGGTCGCGGTCGACTTCGATGCCAAGACGGCAACTGTCGTTTTTGACCCTTCCGTCACGAGCATCGAGGCGATCGCGGCGGCTTCGACGAATGCCGGTTATCCGGCAATGGCGAAAAGCTAGGCCCGGCAGTATGAAGGACATGACTATCCTCAAGACCGGCATCGTCGGGTCGATCATCGCGGCGATCTGCTGCGCCACGCCGATCCTCGTCATCGTCCTTGGCGCCATCGGACTGTCGGCTTGGCTCGGCTGGATCGATTACGCATTGCTGCCGGCGCTCGTTCTGTTTCTCGGGCTCGCCGCCTACGGGCTCTGGCGTCGGCAGCGCGCCGTGGTCTGCTGCGCCACAGAACTAAAATCGAACAAGGGAAGGGCCTGACATGGCCGACTGCTGCAGCACCGGTGGAAGCCGAAACGGTGGCTACGATCTCGCCGTTATCGGCGCGGGGTCAGCGGGGTTCTCCGCTGCGATCGCCGCGGCGGAGCAAGGCGCTCAGGTCGCACTCATCGGCCACGGCACGATCGGCGGCACCTGCGTCAATGTTGGCTGCGTACCGTCCAAGACCATGATCCGCGCCGCCGAAGCCCTGCATGGCGCGCGAGCGGCAAGTCGATTCCCCGGCCTCGTGGGCGAGGCCCATGTCGCCGACTGGCGGACCTTGATCGCGGCCAAGGACGATCTCGTCTCGACGCTTCGGCAAAAGAAATATGTCGATCTCCTCCCGGAATATAACGGTGTCGCCTATCTGGAGGGTGCCGCCCGGTTCAACGCCGCGGGGCTTCAGGTCAATGGAAAGTCCCTCCACGCGGACAAGATCATTATCGCCACCGGCGCATCGCCGGCATTGCCGGAAATCGCGGGTATCGAGGACGTGTCCTACCTCACGAGCACGTCAGCATTGGAGCTCACCGAACTGCCGCGCTCATTTCTGGTGATCGGCGGCGGCTATATCGGCTGCGAACTGGCGCAGATGTTCGCGCGTGCCGGAACCGCCGTGACGCTCGTTACGCGGTCACGCCTTCTTCCCGAGGCGGACCCGGAAATATCCGGGGCGTTGACGCGCTGTCTCGCCGACGATGGCATCACGGTACGTAGCGGGCTTGCTTATTCTCTTATTGAGCAGCGAGGCGGTAATATCGCGCTCACCATCGACGTGAACGGCGAGAAGGAGACACTCACAGCCGAGCAGGTTCTGGTGACGACCGGCCGCACGCCCAATACTGCAGGCATTGGGCTGGAGGAGTCCGGCATACGGCTGGCACCTAATGGTGGGATTGTGGTCGACGACCGGATGCGGACAACGCGACCCGGCGTCTATGCTGCTGGCGATGTGACCGGGCGCGACCAGTTCGTCTACATGGCCGCCTATGGCGCCAAGCTTGCCGCATGCAACGCGCTGAACGGCGACAGCCTTGTCTACGACAATGCTGCCATGCCGTGGGTGGTGTTCACCGACCCCCAGGTCGCCGGCGTGGGTCTCAGCGAAGCGGCGGCCAAAGCAGCGGGCTTTGTGACCAAGACCTCAATCGTGCCGCTCGATCAGGTGCCGCGCGCGCTTGCCGCTCGAGATACGCGTGGGCTCATCAAGCTAGTGGCGGACGCAACCAGCGACCGGCTCCTCGGCGGTCAGATTCTCGCGCCCGAAGGCGCCGACAGCATTCAGACCTTGGCACTGGCCCTCAAGCACGGCATGACGGCGCAGGCCCTCGCCGAGATGATCTTCCCGTACCTGACCACGGTTGAAGGTCTGAAGCTCGCGGCGCAAGGTTTCTGCAAGGATGTGACAAAGCTGTCCTGTTGCGCGGGATAGCGATTGTCCGGTGGTTCGACCGGCGTCATTCTTGTCGCGCCCAATCGCCCGAGCGGTTTCTTCAAGCGCCGTCGAGGTCGAATTTTCCGACATGTACGAGATGAGCGCAAATCGTCGTACATAAACGCGATTTCAGATTCCAGCGTTCTGCCTGACCCTTGTTCCGATCCTGCGGTTTCCGTGCCGCAGATCAATCGGAACACGACTTATGACTCCCACCAAGCTCCTTATCGGCCAGATTCTGATCGTCTTCGCGATCGTGATCGCGGGCGTCTGGACGGCGACGCAATGGGCCGCCGCCGAGCTTGGCTATCAAGCGCAACTTGGCGCGCCCTGGGTCGTGCTGTTCGGCGTCCCTGTCTATCAACCCTGGAAGCTGTTCGAGTGGTGGTACGCCTATGAGGCCTACGCCCCACACATCTTCGACCGGGCGGGCATGCTTGCGGGCGCCAGCGGCTTCATGGGGTGCGCCGCGGCCGTGGTCGGCTCGCTGTGGCGGGCACGCCAGAACCGGCTCGTCACCACGTATGGCTCCTCGCGCTGGGCGAACAAGCGCGAGGTTGAAGGCGCCGGCCTCTTCCGCGCAGCAGGCGTCTTCCTCGGTCGGCTCGGCGGCCAATATCTGCGCCACGACGGACCCGAGCACGTCATGGCCTTCGCGCCGACGCGTTCGGGCAAGGGTGTCGGCCTCGTCATTCCGACGCTTCTGTCATGGACCGGGTCGGCCGTCGTTCACGATATCAAGGGTGAGAACTGGCAGCTGACCGCAGGCTGGCGGTCGAAGTTCTCGCACTGCCTGCTGTTCAACCCGACCGATCCGCGTTCGGCCCGCTACAACCCACTCCTCGAGGTGCGCAAGGGACCGGACGAGGTCCGCGACGTCCAGAACATTGCCGACATTCTGGTCGATCCGGAAGGCGCGCTCGAACGCCGAAGCCATTGGGAGAAGACCAGCCATTCGTTGCTGGTCGGCGCCATCCTGCATGTCCTCTATGCGGAGGAAGAGAAGACGCTCGCCCGCGTCGCCACCTTCCTCTCCGATCCGCAGCGCTCCTTTGCCCACACGCTGCGTCGGATGATGGCGACCAACCATCTCGGCACGCCCGACCATCCCCAGGTCCATCCCGTGGTCGCATCGGCCGCGCGCGAAGTGCTGAACAAGTCGGAGAACGAACGCTCCGGCGTGCTGTCCACGGCCATGTCGTTTCTCGGCCTCTATCGCGACCCGACGGTGGCGGCAACGACGGCAGCCTGCGACTGGCGCATCGCCGATCTGGTCGATGCGACGCGGCCGGTCTCGCTCTATCTCGTCATTCCACCGTCGGACATCTCGCGGACCAAGCCGCTGGTGCGCCTGGTCTTGAACCAGATCGGCCGCAGGCTGACAGAGCGGCTGGAAGGCGACCCTGGGAAACGCCGCAAGCATCAGCTCCTGATGATGCTCGACGAGTTCCCCGCGCTCGGACGGCTCGATTTCTTCGAGACCGCGCTCGCCTTCATGGCCGGCTATGGCATCCGCGCCTATCTCATCGCGCAAAGCCTAAACCAGATATCCAAGGCCTATGGCGAGAACAACGCCATCCTCGACAACTGCCATGTCCGCATTGCCTTCAGCAGCAACGACGAGCGGACGGCAAAGCGCATATCGGACGCGCTCGGCACGGCGACCGAGCTGCGCGCGCAGCGCAATTACGCCGGCCATCGTCTGGCGCCCTGGCTCTCGCACGTCATGGTCAGCCGTCAGGAGACCGCGCGGCCGCTGCTGACCCCAGGCGAAGTGATGCAATTGCCGCCGGCCGATGAGCTGGTGCTGGTTTCCGGCCTGGCGCCGATCCGGGCCAAGAAGCTGCGCTACTACGAGGATAGCAACTTCATATCTCGGACCGCAGACGCACCGGCGTTGGCCGGCGGCGACTACCAAGACAAGCCCGCTCCACGTCCGAACGATTGGGGCGGCCAAGTGCGCGGCCTCCATGTCCGCCTCGCCGCCGCGGTCGATGAGGAAGGCGGCCTCGCCGACGAAGAAGGTGGGCTCCAGCAGCAGCGCCATCCCGGTCTGCCGGAAGAGGGCGTCGCCAAGCCAGTTGCCCCCGAGCATGAGACCGACCTCGGCCTCGCCGAGGATGAATCCGACACCGCCTCCGACAAGCGCGCCATGGACCGCCTGCGCGGTCTCGGCTCGGTCGCGCGCGCTCACGCCATGAACCAGGGCACAGGTCGCGACGACGACCTGCTGCCGTCCTTCTGAGGAGCCGCTCTCGATGACTCACACATCGAAACGCTCCAAGGTCCGCCATCAGCTCTTTCTCGACGCCGATCTCAGCGAGAAGCTGGAGGCGCTGGCGGCAAAGCCCGGCGCGTCCAAGTCCGCCATTCTGGCAGACGCGGTGGCGGCCTGGCTCAATCGCCGCGGCTCGCATGAGCTCGACGACCGCTTCGGACTGCGCCTCAACCGGATCAGCGCCCAGCTCAACCGGATCGAGCGCGACAGCCAGGTGCTGCTGGAGAGCCTGGCGCTGTTCGTGCGCTACCAGCTCACCGTCACCGCGCCCTTGCCCGAGCCAGATCAGGCGGCCCGCGCTGTCGGCCGCGATCGGTTCCAGGCCTTCGTCGACCAGGTTGGCCGGCAGATCGCCGGTGGCGACCGCACGCTCAACGGCAGGCTGGATGAGGAGGAGACGCGATGAGCAGCTTCTCGAACGCACAGGCCCAGGATCGCCGTCGCGCCATGCTGCGCACCGCCATGGGACCGGTGATTGCTTCCGCGCTTGCCGATCCGGCGGTGATCGAGGTGATGGTCAATCCCGACGGTAGCCTCCGGCTCGACCGGTTGGGCGAGGGGAGGATCGACACCGGGAAGCGGCTCGAACCAGCCGAGGTCGAACGCATCATCCGGCTGGTCGCCAGCCATGTCCGCGTCGAGGTCCATGCGGGCAATCCGGTGGTCAGCGCCGAGTTACCGCCGCGCGACGACGGCATGAGCGGCGAACGCTTCGAGGGTTTGTTGCCGCCGGTCTCCACCGCGCCGTGCTTCGCCATCCGCAAGCCGGCGGCGAAGGTCTACACGCTCGACGACTATGTCGCCGACCGCATCGTCATGCCGGTCCAGGCCGACGCGCTACGCAAGGCAGTCCGTGACCGGCGCAATCTGTTGATCGCGGGCGGCACCAGCTCGGGCAAGACGACGCTCGCCAACGCGCTGCTCGCGGAAGTCGCCGGACTCGACGAGCGCGTGATCCTGATCGAGGACACCCGAGAGCTGCAGTGCGCGGCGTCCGATTGCGTGGCGCTCCGCACCCGGCCCGGCGCCGTCAGCCTGGCGGATTTGGTGCGCTCGACGCTTCGGCTCCGCCCCGACCGCATCATCGTTGGCGAGGTGCGGGGTGCGGAAGCCCTCGACATGCTGAAGGCTTGGAACACCGGCCACCCAGGCGGCATCGCCACCGTTCACGCCAACTCCGCCCGGTCGGCGCTCTATCGCCTGGAACAGCTGGTCCAGGAGACCGTCGTGACCGTTCCCCGGCGGCTGATCGCCGAGGCGATCGACCTCATCGTCTTCATCCAAGGTCGCGGCATTGGACGGCGCATCGAGACGATCGCCGAGGTCTCCGGCCTCGATGCCGATGGCGACTACGCCGTCACCGATCTCGCAGCCCACCGGCTTCATGCGCTTTGACAAGGAGAAACCGCCATGCATCCGTCCACGTCCCTTCCGGCTCCCCACACTTCGACATGGCGACTCTTGTGGTTGCTTGCCTGCGCGGCGGCCGTCACGCTTCTCCTCTGTGGCACGGCGCACGCAGCCGGCTCGGGCATGCCTTGGGAGCAGCCTCTCCAACAGATCCTCGATTCCGTGCAAGGGCCGGTCGCCAAGATCGTGGCGGTGATCATCATTATCATCACCGGATTGACGCTCGCCTTCGGCGAGACCAGCGGCGGCTTCCGCCGGCTGATCCAGATCGTGTTCGGGCTCAGCATCGCCTTCGCGGCGAGCTCGTTCTTCCTCAGCTTCTTCTCGTTTGGCGGCGGGGCGCTGCTCTGATGGGCACGCCAGGCGCCGATCATGTTCCGGGGTTCGAGGCGCCGCTGCACCGTGCGCTGACCGAGCCGATCCTGCTGGGTGGCGCGCCGCGCGCCATCGCCATCGTCAACGGCACGGTCGCCGCCGCTTTGGGGCTGGGCCTTCAGATGTGGATCGCCGGCATCGTGCTGTGGCTACTCGGCCATTCGCTGGCGGTCTTCGCCGCCAAGCGCGATCCCGACTTCGCGCCCGTCCTGGCGCGCCATCTCCGCCAGAAAGCGTGGTGGACATGCTGAACCTCGCCGAATACCGTGACCGCTCCGACCGCCTCGCCGATCATCTGCCCTGGGCGGCGCTGGTGGCGCCCGGTGTCGTCCTCAACAAGGATGGCAGCTTCCAGCGGACTCTGCGTTTTCGCGGCCCCGACCTCGAAAGCGCGACCGAGGCGGAGCTCGTCGCAGCCTGCGCCCGGGCGAACAATATCCTGCGCCGGTTCGGCTCCGGCTGGGCGCTGTTCTTCGAGGCGGAGCGGATCGAGGCCCTCGGCTATCCCGAATCCAGCTTCCTGGATCCGGCCTCCTGGCTGGTCGATGAAGAGCGGCGCGCCGCCTTCGAAGGCCTGCGCAGGCAGCATTTCGAGAGCGCCTATCATCTGACACTCCTCTATATGCCCCCGGCCGACCAGGTCGCCCAAGCCGAGCGGGCGCTCCTGGAGACCGGCCGGGAGGAGAAGGGCCGGGACTGGCGTCAGGACCTGGCCGGGTTCGTCGCCGAGACCGACCGCGCCCTCGACCTGTTGGCGGGCTTCATGCCGGAGGTGCGGGCGCTCGATGACGGCGAGACGCTGACCTACCTGCACGGAACCGTCTCGACGAAGCGGCACCGCGTCGCCGTTCCCGACACGCCGGTCTATCTGGACGGCATCCTTGTCGATACCGCGTTGAGCGGCGGCATCGAGCCGATGCTGGGCGACCAGCATCTCCGCACGCTGACCATCCTGGGCTTCCCGAGCCTGACCCGGCCCGGGATCCTCGATGCGCTCAACCATCAGGATTTCGCCTGTCGCTGGGTGGCGCGGTTCATCGCCCTCGACAAGACAGAGGCGACCAGGACGCTGACAAGACTGCGCCGACAGTGGTTCGCCAAGCGGAAATCGATCTCCGCGCTGCTGCGCGAAGTGCTCTACAACGAGCCCGTCCAACTCCTCGACTCCGACGCTGATAACAAGGTGGCCGATGCCGATCTGGCGCTTCAGGCGTTGGGCGGCGATCATGTCGCGTTCGGCTATCTCACCACCACGATCACGGTTTCGGACCCCGACCGCCATCGGGCCGACGAGAAGGTCCGCGCGGTCGAGCGCATCGTCAACGGGCTCGGCTTCACCTGCATCCGCGAGAGCGTCAATGCGGTGGAAGCTTGGCTCGGGTCGCTTCCCGGCCATGTCTACGCCAATGTCCGCCAGCCGCTCGTCCACACGCTGAACCTCGCGCATCTTATGCCGCTATCGTCCGTGTGGGCCGGTCCGGCGCGGAACGCTCACCTGGACGGGCCGCCGTTACTTTACGCCGAGACGTCCGGCTCGACGCCGTTCCGCCTCTCCACCCATGTCGGCGATGTCGGGCACATGCTGGTGGTCGGTCCGACGGGCGCCGGCAAGTCCGTACTGCTGGCGCTCCTGGCGCTTCAGTTCCGCCGCTATGCCGGTTCCCAGGTTACCATCTTCGACAAGGGCGGTTCAGCACGCGCCGCCGTGCTGGCCATGGGCGGCGAGCATCATGGGTTGGGATCGGACGGATCGCTCGCCTTCCAGCCGTTGCGCGGCATCGACGCATCCGCGGAACGCAGTTGGGCCGCGGAGTGGATCGCCGCCCTGCTGGCGCACGAGAAGGTCGTCGTCACGCCGGAGGTGAAAGAATCCGTCTGGTCCGCGCTGACCAGCCTCGCCACGGCGCCGGCGGAGGAACGCACGCTCACCGGCCTCTCGGTGCTGCTCCAATCGAACGCACTCAAGGCCGCGCTCATGCCCTACACGCTGGACGGCCCGTTCGGCCGGCTGCTCGACGCGGCCGAGGACCGGCTCGAGCTGGCGGACGTCCAATGCTTTGAGACCGAGGAGCTGATGCACGAGGCGGGTGTGGTCCTGCCGGTCCTCACCTATCTCTTTCACCGCCTCGAAGACCGCTTCGACGGACGGCCGAGCCTGCTGATCCTCGACGAAGCCTGGGTCTATCTCGACAACCCGGTCTTCGCCGCCCGCATCCGCGAATGGCTGAAGGTGCTGCGCAAGAAGAACGTCTCGGTGATCTTCGCCACCCAGTCGCTGGCGGACATCGCCGGCAGCAGCATCGCGCCGGCCATCATCGAAAGCTGCCCGCAGCGGATCTTCCTGCCCAATGACCGGGCGATCGAGCCGCAAGCGCGATCGGCCTACGAGCGCTTCGGACTCAACGACAGGCAGATCGAGTTGATCGCGCAGGCGACGCCGAAGCGGCACTACTATCTGCAGTCTCGCCGCGGCAACCGGCTGTTCGAGCTTGGACTCGGACCCATCGCGCTGGCTCTCTGCGGCGCGTCCTCGCCAGTCGAGCAAACTCTCATCGATCGTGTGCTGGCCGAGCACGGTTCCGACCGTTTCGCCGCCGCCTTTCTCGAAGCCAGCGGCATCGAATGGGCTGGCGCTCTGATTGACGATTTCCCCAACCCCACACAGGAGAAGACATCATGATGCGCAAGACGCTCGCGACCCTGCTGGTCGCGACTTCCCTCGGAGTCGGTACGATCCCCATCCCTTTCGGTCCGGCCGTCGCCTTCACCGTGTTCGATCCTTCGAACTTTGCCCAGAACATCCTTCAGGCGGCCCGGGCGCTGGAGCAGATCAACAACCAGATCCAGTCGCTTCAGAACGAAGCGACCATGTTGCAGAACATGGCGAAGAACCTTCAGCGCCTCGACTATTCGTCGCTCGGCCAGATCACCGGGGCGCTTCAGCGCATCGATGGGCTGATGATCCAGGCCGAAGGCATCGCCTTCGAAGTCAGCGCCACCGACACCGCGTTCCGGGAGCAGTTCCCTGAGCAGTATGACGCCGCGGTGACCACCGACCGGTTCGTGGCAGATGCTCGGACGCGCTGGCGCAACTCGATGAGCGCTTACCACCAGACCATGCGGATACAGGCACAGGTGGTTGAGAACGTCCAGGCCGATGGCGCCACCTTGTCGGAACTGGTGACAGCGTCGCAGGGCGCGGTCGGGAGCCTGCAGGCGCAGCAGGCCACCAACCAGCTTCTCGCTCTTTCCACCAAGCAGCAGCTCCAGATCCAGAACCTGATGGCCGCGCAGTACCGCTCGGAAGCGCTGGACCAGGCGCGCAAGGCGCAGGCGGAGGAGGCCGCCCGCGCGGCGACAGCCCGGTTCCTGGGTTCGGGGCAGGCCTACACGCCGCGCTAGCGGCTAGACGGGACGCCAGGAAGAAACGCGACATGGGCGACCTCAACGTCATCGACCGCTTCATGGAGACCTTCATCCGCTATATCGATAGTGGGTTCGGGCTCCTGACCGGCGACGTCGCGTTTCTCACCACCATCCTGATCGGCATCGACATCACCTTGGCCGGCCTGTTCTGGGCCATGGATGGCGAGGCCAACATTTTCGGCCGCCTCGTCAAGAAGGTGCTCTATGTCGGCACCTTCGCGCTCATCCTGAACAATTTCGGCGCACTGGCCGGCATCATCTACCGCTCCTTCGCCGGTCTCGGGCTCGAAGCGACTGCCAACAGCCTGACCGCCGATGACCTGCTCAAACCCGGCCGGCTCGCAGGAACCGGGTTCGAGGCCGCCTGGCCGCTGCTCCGCCAGGTCAGCGAGCTGATGGGCTTCACCAGCTTCTTCGACAATTTCCTGACCATCATCGTGCTCTTGATTGCGTGGGTCATCGTGATCATCGCCTTCTTCATCCTGGCGGTGCAGCTCTTCATCACCATTCTGGAATTCAAGCTGACGACGCTGGCGGGCTTCGTGCTGGTGCCCTTCGCGCTCTGGAACAAGACCTCCTTCCTCGCAGAGCGCGTCCTCGGCAATGTTGTCTCGTCCGGCATCAAGGTGATGGTGCTGGCGGTCATCGTCGGCATCGGATCGAGCTTCTTCGGCGAGTTCATCACCGCGCTCCAAGGACGGGAGCCGAACATCGGCCAGGCGATGTCGCTGGTGCTGGCGGCGCTCTCGCTGTTCGGTCTCGGCATCTTCGGTCCGGGCATCGCCTCCGGCCTCGTCTCCGGGGCGCCACAGCTCGGCGCCGGCGCCGCCATCGGCACGGTCGGGGCTGCCGCTGGCGCCGCCATGTTGGCGGGTGGCGCCGCCTTGGGTGGCGCTCGCGCCCTTGGCGCCATCGGTTCCGGCGGCATGGCGGCGATCCGGGCCGGCACGGCCCTGGGATCGGCAGCGTCGACCGCCTACCAGCTTGGTGAAGCCACGTCAGGCGCGGCCGGCGTGGCCGGTGTCGCCGCCGGCCTTGGCGGCGTCGCGCGCGCTGGTGCCGGCGCGGTCGCTCAAGGTGCGCGTTCCGTGGCAAGCCGCACTGCCAGTTCGCTGTCCCAGAGCGCAAGGACCGGACGCGAAACAGCCTGGCGCGCCACCGGCGGCGGCCCGGTCTCCGATGGGTCTCCATCGAGCGTCGCCGAGGCCAGAATCTCCGCCGCCGACAGCGCCCCGCAATGGGCAAGACGCCTGCGCGCCGAGCAGGCCTCCCGCGCGCATCGCCACACCACCGCGCAAGCAATCAAGGACGGTGACAAGCCGGCCGGTGCCGCCAATCCCGACCTCAAGGACAGAGAGGACTAAACCCCATGAAGTTCAAGCGGACCCTCCAGCGCTACGGCCAGACGCCCGAGCCGGTGACCCCCTATCAGAAGGCGGCCCAGCTGTGGGACGAGCGCATTGGTTCATCGCGCGTCCAGGCACGCAACTGGCGCCTGATGGCGTTCTGCTGCCTGATGCTCAGCGTCGGTCTCGCCGGCGGGATGGTCTGGCAGTCCGCACAAAGCCGCGTGACGCCTTATGTCGTCGAGGTCGACAAGCTGGGCGAGGTGCGCGCGATCGGCCCGGCGATCGAGTCCTATCAGCCGAGCGATGCGCAGATCGCATGGTATCTCGCCCGCTTCATCGCCGACGTGCGCTCGCTCTCGATCGATCCGGTGCTGGTGCGCCAGAACTGGCTCGAAGCCTACGACTTTGCAACCGACCGCGCGGCGCTCTTCCTCAACGACTATGCCCGCACGAACGACCCTTTCTCGTCCGTCGGCACGCGCAGCGTTTCCGTTCAGGTGACGAGCGTGGTGCGCGCGTCCGACTCGTCCTTCCAGGTGAAGTGGACCGAGCACAGCTATGAGCGCGGCAGCCTCGCCAGCACGACACGTTGGACCGCCATCCTCACGACCGTCACTCAGCCGCCGCGCACAGCCGAGGTGCTCAGGAAGAACCCACTTGGCCTCTACGTCAACGGCATCGCCTGGTCGCGTGAGCTCGACGCCACGACAACTCCTGAAGGGAGGACACCGCAATGAACGGCATCGCCTCGATCCGCTCCATCCTCATCCTGTCGGTCTCGGCGTTAGCGCTCGCCGCCTGCGCCGGCAAGACGCCGCCGCCGGCCATCGCCTATGACAGCGACAGCTTCCGCCAGGCCGTGGTCGAACCGGAGCCGCCGAAGCCGGTGGAGATCGTGGCGGTTCCCACGCCGCTTCCGCTGCCGGGCCAGCTTCAGCCGCCGCCATCGGAGGTGAAGCCCGACAAGCGGCCGCCGACGGAGCGGGTGGATGCCGCGAACAAGGCGGCGCTGCAAGAGCCGAGCGCGCATGGCTATATCAACGCCGTCCAGGTCTACCCCTATCTGGAGGGCGCGCTCTATCGGCTTTATGCGGCACCCGAGCGGGTGAGCGACATCGCGCTTCAGCCGGGCGAGACCCTGACCGCCGTCTCATCCGGCGACACCGTACGCTGGGTAATCGGCGACACTACGAGCGGCTCGGGCGATGCCAAGCGGGTTCATGTGCTGGTGAAGCCCTTCGCGCCAGGCCTCAAGACCAATCTCGTCATCACTACCGACCGGCGTTTCTATCATCTTCAGCTCGAAAGCACCGACCGCACCTCGATGGCGGCGATCTCCTGGACCTATCCGCAGGACCGCCTCCTCGCGCTGCAACGGCAAAACGCGCAAGCCGACGCGACGGCGCCGCTCGCGGCCGGCGTCGCCCTGGAGAACCTCCGGTTCCGCTATGCGATCTCAGGCGACAGTCCGCCGTGGCGGCCGGTCCGCGCGTTCGATGACGGCTCCAAGGTCTATATCGAGCTCCCGGGCCGGATCGATCAGGGCGAGGCGCCGCCGCTCTTTGTGGTCGGGCCGGACGGCGACAACCAGCTCGTCAACTACCGGGTCCGCGGCAACTACTACATCGTCGACCGCCTGTTCGCCGCCGCCGAACTGCGTCTGGGCACCGACCCGCAGCAGGTCGTGCGCATCAGCCGTACCGACGGCGTCGCCTCGAATGACGGCCCGCGTCGGCAGCCGGGCCGGTAGGGGGAGGGCGCCATGTCGGAGACCACCGTGCCCCGGTCGGAGCCGCCCAAGGTCGATCCCGAGACCTTGGTGCTGAAGGCGACGCCCCGTCGCGTCGTGCGCTTCAAGCGGCGGCTCCTGATCGGCATTGCCGCGACCGCTTGCGTCGCGGTCTTCGGCGTGACCTGGCTGGCGTTGCAGGGCCCGGCCTTGCGGCTCGGCCAGCAGGCGCAGGAGCTTTACAACACCGAGCGCAAACCGACGCCCGACGGTCTGGCCGCCTTGCCGGGCAACTACGGGCAGATGCGCACCGACACACCGCAACTGGGCCCGCCGCTGCCCGGCGATCTCGGCCGGCCCATTTTGGAGCGCCAGCGGCAGTTCGGGATCGCGCCCGGCGCCAGCATGGACGATCAGGCCGCCTTGGCTGAGCGTCAGCGCCTCGCCCAGCAGGCTCAGAAGGCACGGGAAGCGGGTGTGTTCTTCCAGATTGCCACCCGGCCCGCGCTGGCCGCCACGTCGAGCGCCGGGCAGGGTGCTGGTGTCGCGACGGCGGCCGAATTCCCGCCGACAGCGGACGCCAATCGGCTCAATCTCGATCCCGAGCGGGACCAGAACAACCAGCAGCGGAAGCTCGACTTCCTGAACCAGCCTGTCGAGAAGAGCATCTACAATCCTCACGCGCTCCAGACGCCGGCGTCGCCCTATCAGGTGATGGCGGGCAGCATCATCGCCGCAAGCCTCGTCACGGGCCTAAACTCGGATCTGCCGGGTGCCGTCGTCGCCCAGGTGACGGAGAACGTCTACGACAGCGTCACCGGCCGGACGCTGCTGATCCCGCAGGGCGCGCGCCTGATCGGCACATATGACAGCGTTATCGCCTTCGGACAGTCGCGCGCGCTCTTAGTCTGGCGGCGCATCGTCATGCCCGACGGATCGTCGATCCAGATTGACAATCTGCCGGCGACCGACACCGCCGGTTACGCCGGGCTCGAGGACGAGGTGGACTTCCACACCTGGCGGCTGATCAAGGGCGTGGTCCTCTCGACGTTGCTCGGCGTCGGCACCGAGCTCAGCCTCGGCGGTGAGGAGAGCGATCTGGTCCGGGCGCTAAGGGAATCCACCCAGCAGAACGCCAACCGCGCCGGCCAGCGCATCACCGAGAGGAACCTCAACATTCAGCCAACCATCACCGTCCGCCCTGGGTGGCCACTGCGCGTGATCGTCCACAAGGATCTCGTGCTCAGGCCCTATCGCGGATGAAAGGAGCAGGCCCATGTCCGAATTGAAGCTCGGCAAGCTGCCGGACCGGACGCCGGTCAAGATCGCCATCACGGTGAGTCCCGATCTCAACCAGGCGCTGCGCGAATATGCCGCGATCTATCGGACAACCTATGGCGAGGCCGAGTCCGTGGCCGATCTGATCCCGTTCATGCTCGGCGCGTTTCTGGAAAGCGACCGCGGCTTCGCCAAGGCGCGAAAGGCGGTGTCGCTCGACGCGCCTGTCGAGGCGGCGCGGCACCGCCGCGCGCGCCGCTCCCCAGAACTCCCGTCAACCACAAGCCAGGAGGAATAGGACCATGTCTGTAATCGGCACATTCACGCCCGCGAAGGACGGCGGTTGGACCGGCTCCATCCACACGCTGACGATCAACACGAAGGTGCGGCTGGTCCCGAACGACAACCGCGACAACGAGAACGCCCCGGTCTTCCGGGTGTTCGTCGGCCAGTCCCGCGTCGGCGACGCCTGGGCGGCGCGCTCCGGCGGCGACAGCCCGAAGGACTACTTTCGCGTCCGCCTCGACGACCCCAGCCTGCCGGAACCCATCAGCGCCGCCCTCTTCCAGTCCGAGGACGGGAACGAGGCGCAGCTCGTGTGGAACCGGCGGAAGGCGGAGGGGGCTACGAAGTAGGCACTCTATCCTGAGGTCGGAGAAAGCCATATCTCATATATGGCTTGGCGCCATTCTGGGGGAGTAAGTCGTTTCGGACCATCACTTTATGATTGACGGACGAAGCCATACTTCATATATGGTTATAGTCGAATACATCAAAGTTAGGTCCGAAACCGCCATGTCCCGGCTCATATCCGCGCCCTTCTTCAGCGCTCACCCGGTCTTCAGCCGCACCGAATATGCCGCGGCTGTCGGCCGCCGCCCGCAAGACAAGGTCGTCACGGCGATGCTCACCCAGCACCTTCAAGCGGGCAACATCCGGCGCATCGCGCGGGGCGTCTTCGCCTCCGTGCCCAAGCATGCCGACGCCGAGAAATGGTCCGTCGACCGCTTCCTGGCTGCCTCCCGACTGCGCCGCGGCAGCGCCATCGCTTATCACTCGGCCCTCGAGCTGCACGGCTGCGCCTACACCGAGGGGCATGAGGTCCAGGTAATCGCGCCCGGCGAGCCCGGCGTATTCGAGGCGGCCGGTCTCACCTGTCGATTCGTTAAGCCGCCGCGCGGCTTCGCCCAACGAAATGGGACATTGGCGGATGGCGTCACGGTGGTCGACCGGTTGGGGCTGGAGGTCAGCCTGACGACGATCGAGCGGACAATCGCGGATCTGTTCGACCGCTATGACCTCGCCGGCGGCGCGGAGGAGCTCTTCAACTCCCTGGACCTGGTGGCAAGAGTCGACGCCGCGGCGCTGGTTCGGTACGCGCGAACGCTCGGCAACGCCACGGCCGCCGGCGCGCTGGGCTCCTGGCTGGAGCGCGAACAGAAACGGCTGGGTGTGCCGGATGCTGCGCTCGAAGCGCTCCGCACGTTGGCGCCGTCTCAGGCGCGATATGCTCTGGGCACGAAATCGGGCGAGGGGAGGACAGCCAAGGGCTGGAACGTCATTCTCCCCATCGACGTCGTCGAACGCCGCTTCGAGGGGCTGTGAATGGCAGCGCCCTCGGCCCAAACGCTGCAGCGCATCGCCGATCAGACCGGCCACCAGCAAGGCACGCTCGAAAAGGTGCTGCGGCTCCTGGACTTGCTGCAGGAGATTGCCCGCGATCCGGTCCTCTCCGAGCGGCTCGTCCTCAAGGGCGGAACGGCGCTCAATGTCTTCCACCTCGGCCTGGATCGACTCTCGGTCGATATCGACTTGAATTACATAGGCGCGCTCGACCGGGCGGTGATGGAAACCGAGCGCCCAACCGTCGATGCGGCGATCAATCGTCTCCTCGCTTCTCAGGGCTACAGCGTCCGTCGTCAGCCCGACGAGCACGCCGGCGGCAAGTGGCTGGCGCGCTACGCCTCAGCGCTTGGCGGCAACGCCACCCTGGAGCTCGACGTGAACTACATGGCGCGCCAGCCCTTGTTCGGCGCGGCCCGCATGGAGTCCGTCCCTCTCAGCGACATGCGGGCGAGAGACGTTCTCGTCCTCGACCTTCACGAGATCGTCGCCGGCAAGCTCGTCGCGCTCATCGACCGGCACGCCGCGCGCGATCTGTTCGACGCGCGTCGCATCCTATCGATCGACGGACTCGACTGGAGCCAGATCAAGGCTGCTGTGCCCGCCATCGGCGCTTGCTGGCGGCGCGATTGGCGAACCATGTCGGTCGCGACTATCAAAGGCGACCCGCGCGAGCTCCGCCAGAAGCTCGCGATCTGTCTGCCGCGCGACCGCTTTGCCGGCAAAGAAGACGTCAATGCGTGGATCGAGGAGACAGTTGCGCTCTGCCGGGAAAGGTTCGCTTTCCTCTTCGACCTGACGGCGAATGAGCAGAATTTTCTCGATGGAGTTCTGGATCGCGGCGAGATTAAGCCCGAACTGCTTGATGTAGAGCCCGAGATACGTGCACGCATAGGGGCAATGCCGATGCTTGCCTGGAAGTGCCTTCATGTCCGGAAACATCGAGGGCTGGACCGCTATTAAACAGTGACGCGGCCGAAAATATCGCGGGAACACATCTTCGTCATGCGGATGCGCTGTTTAATGACCGTATCGTGGGTTCCGATTTTCACAACCTACGATACGGCCATGCCACAAGGCAAATGTGTTCGACCGCAAAGTTGGCGTGGGCCCGCAGGACGACGTGTCGGCAAGCCAAAGCGTTCGCTTTATCGAGCTCATTGACCGGATCGGTCATCGCCCGGCGTGGAATTGATTGGGTTCGGCGCCGTTGGCGTTCCGTGCACAGCGGGGGAGGTTTCATGCCGGCGCTCCTCGACAGCCCGCATTTTCACGACGGTTACGGCGAAGAATAGTGCCGCCAGCCCCAGGAGAATGAACAGCACAGCAAGGTTCTTCGAGCGGCGCTGGCGATAATACCGCTTGCGGTCGAATCCTCCGCTCATGGATGTCCATCTGCCCGTCGTCGGTAAGCTGCGGCGACCAACGCCAGAAGCGAGAGACCGACGAGAGGTACGTCGCCGACCCGATTATAGACCGTGCCTCCCGTGAGAGCGGACGGCAGAGCGGCATCAAGGACACCTGCCACATTCAGCGGCAGGGACGCGGTAATCCGTCCGTACGCGTCGACCACGGCCGAGATGCCAGTGTTAGCTACGCGAACGAGCGGCAGCCCTCGTTCGACAGCCCGCATCCGCGCCATCGCGAAATGCTGGTAGGGACCGATCGACGCGCCGAACCACGCGTCGTTGGTCACATTGAGTAACCACGCCGGTGCCTTGGCTCCCGCCGACGTGTCGGCCGGCAGGTCGCTGGGAAAGATCGCCTCATAGCAGATTGCGGGCTGGAACGGCGGCAGCCCCGTGACGCTTAGCACGCGCCGGGCCGTGCCAGGGGTGAAGTCCGTGCCGCCCTCAGTCAGTTTTCGAAGCGGTATCAGCCAGCGTAGCGGCATGAACTCACCGAACGGCACGAGCCGGACCTTGTCGTAGGTTGCGACTACCGTCCCACGGGCGTCGACCGCGAGTACGCTATTGAAGACGTCGTACCCATCCCCCTCTGCCTTGAGAGCGCGCCTCACGGCGCCAGTCAGTAAAGCACCACCCGGCGGCGCGGCCTCGGCAACCCGTCCGCGTCGTTCGGCATCTTCGGCGATGAGGAAGGGAACGGCGGTCTCGGGCCACAGCACGTGAGTTGGCGCAATACCCGCCGCACCGCGGCTGAGGTCGATGTAACGAGAGAGGATGCTTTGACGTTCCGTGGACCGCCACTTCATAGCTTGCGGTATGTTGCCCTGAACCAGTCGCAGCTGTACGCTAGGCACGGTTGTGCTCTCTGCTGCCGATAGCCGCAGAAAACCGATTCCGAAGGGTATTGTAAACAGCATGGATGCGAGTGCCAGCAGGGCCGCACGCCAAGGCAGAACGAGATCGCGTTCAACGGCGCGGGCAGCGAGAGCCGAAGCCAGAACGGCGACGAAGCCGAGGCCATAAGTTCCGATCACGGAGGCAGCCTGCATACCGGAATTCGATATCGTCCAGATGTAGCCGGCAAGATTCCAAGGAAAGCCAGATAGCATCGTTCCTCGTGCCAACTCTGCAAGAGTCCAACTCGATGCAAGCGCAACAGCGCGCCACGTGCCGCGCCGTGTCAATCCCGTGGTTGCGGCGCAGGCGACGGCTGGAAATATCGACAAGACCGCGGCGAGGCCGACGACGGCGGGGAAGGCAAGTGCGGCGAACCGATCGGCGTCGACAAAGAAGCTGTTGCCGATCCAATGGAGACCGCCAAGGAAGAAGCCCAATCCGTAGCTCCAGCCGAGTAACAGGCCGTTCTGCCACCGGGACGAGCGCTCGAGCAGCAGATAGAGCCCGCCGAACGAAACTACGGCGAGGGGCGCAGTATCGAAGGGCGGCAGCGAGAGTACCGCCGTGGCGCCGAGCCCACAGGCCAGGAAGGACCGCCGTGCGACAGAAGCCATGGGTATCGCGGCAGCTCGCTTGAGGCCGAGCCGCCACGAGCAAGCCAGAGAGGACGTCGAGCTCGGCGAACCCGTCGCGGCGCCCGATGAAGGCGGCGTCAGGTCGGGCCGCTCAAAGAGCATTGCCGCATTGGACGCAGAACCTGGCGAGGCTCGGCATCTCTAGCCCGCATTTCGCGCAAAGGAGGATCCTCACCGACAAGACTTCGCCGCACTGCTGGCAGACCTTGGCCATCACCAAGTTATCGGCGCGGCACGAGGGGCAAGCGATGGCGACGCTAATCTTCGGAGCCGACGATTGGTTCTGGAAAGCGCCCTGCGCGCGAGGCTTGTCATCGCCGACAATGTCCGCTCCGTCGGAGCGTGGGTTGTGAGCGCAATGGTGTTGTCGGTCTTGGCTTTGGGCGTTATGCGGCACGCCGAACACGCGTTCGAAGAGATCGTCGAAATTCATTGCTGGCTACTTTGTGGCAGCTTATCCGCCTGCGGTAAGAGAATGTGCCTTGTGTCCTCTGCGCCCGATGTATGATCGGGGCCGGTAAGACGGCGGCTTTCAGCCGAGTCTGTGCACGGGACGTGCTCCCATTGCAGGGTAACGTGAGTGATTCGGAAGCGATCCGCCAGCCGCTGTCGTATCGTTGGGATGATCTCGTTCTCAGCGTTGGCCTCAGTGTCGACAACAATATGAGCGCTGAGGTTCGTCCTGCCGCTCGTGATGGCCCACACATGGAGGTCGTGCACATCTGTCACGCCGGGCACTTCGCGAATTTCGCGTGAAACTAAATCGACATCGACGCCCTCGGGCACACCCTCGAGGAGGATGTTCAAGCTTTCCTTTAGCACGCCCAAGTTCGCGGCAGCACCCACAGCCCGATAGCGACGGCGATAACGCTGTCGACCCACAGCCAGTCCGTGACCGCGATCACCAACGCGCCCGCGATCACGCCGACTGAGCCCAGCAGGTCGCTCCAAACCTCGAGGTAGGCGCCCTTGACGTTGAGGCTCGTATCCCTCCCAGCCGCGAGGAGCCGCATGCTGATGAGATTGATGGCCAGCCCGATGGTCGCGATGACCAGCATGCGGAGCGACTGAATCTCCGACGGGCTCTTCAGTCGCTGGTACGCCTCGTAGAGAATATAGATCGCGACCAAAAACAGCAGCACAGCATTGAATGCAGCGGCCAGAATTTCGAACCGCTGATAGCCGAAAGTGCGCCGCGAATCGGGTGGTCGCCGTCCGACGCGGTTGGCGGCGAGCGCAATTGCAAGCGCCGCAACATCGGTGAACATGTGAGCGGCGTCCGAGATCAACGCCAAGCTGCCGGTAACGATGCCTCCGATCACTTCCGCGATCAAGAAGCTGCCAGTCAGCGCAAGCGCCAGCAACAACGAACGTTCGTTTCTGGTCTCCGGAAGAGAATGTGTGTGACCGGATGGCATCGCGGCTTTTCTGAAGCTTCTTCGAACTCAGTCGAAGATATCTGCGAGCCAGGACTTACGGCGATAACCGTGTTTGCCATAGCCGCCATGATCGCCATGGTCGGGTCTGCCGTATCCACCATAGGGGGCTGCGGGCTGCTGCTGTCTCCGCGGTTGCTCGGGTGACTGGGAGAGGCTTTTTTCGATGATCTTGTCCAGTTCGCCTCGGTCGAGCCAGACGCCGCGACATTTCGGGCAGTAGTCGATCTCGACGTTCTGTCGTTCGGTCATGACGAGATCGACCTTGCATGCGGGGCAGAGCATGCCGATCGAGATATTGCGTTCAACTTGGGTCATGGCTTCACCTCCATCTTGACAGTGGGTAGTCGGATTGCGCGCTGCAGGAATCGAGCGGGGTCAAAGACGCATCGAGACTCCCGTGGGGCAGGTTACGACGCGCGCCCGGCGACAGGCGCGCCTTTCGCCGGCGCGATTGGTGCGACCGCCGCCTCTTTCGTTTGATCAGATCTCAAAAGCCGGAGCGCGTTGAATACGACCAGCAGAGAGGCTCCAACGTCCGCCGCTATCGCGCCCCACAAGCTCGCCATCCCGGCAAATGTGAGCACGAAGAACACCGCCTTTACGCCGAGAGAGAAGACGATATTCTGCCGAATGATGGTAAGCGTCCGCTTTGCATGATGCACGAGCCAGGGCAGTTTCGAGACGTCGTCCGTCATCAGCGCGATGTCGGCGGTTTCGATCGCGGCGTCGCTGCCGATGGCCCCCATGGCAATGCCGAGACTGGCGCGCGCCAGGGCCGGCGCGTCGTTCACGCCGTCGCCGACCATCGCGACCGTTCCGTACTGGGTGACGAACTGTTCAATCTTGCGAAGCTTGTCCTCGGGCAGTAGCTCCGCATGTACCTCGTCGATACCGACTTCCCGCGCGATGGCTTCCGCGGTCACTCGATTGTCGCCGGTCAGCATGATCACATGTTCGACGCCGGCCGCATGCAGTCCGGCCACGATCGCGCGCGCCTCTGGCCGCACCGTATCGGCGACCGCAATCATCCCGCAGACATGCCGGGCGTTGCCGACGACAATCACGGTCTTGCCGTCCGATTCAAGCGCCTCCGCCTGACGGGCGATCTCGGGCGCGTCCTGCCCCCGCTCGATCACATAGCGGTGGGAGCCGAGCCAAAAAGGCTCGCCGCCAAATATGCCGGTCAATCCCTTGCCCTTCAGCACCTGAACGTCGTTCGCCGGTTCCGGAGGGACACCCTTGCCCTCGGCGTAGCGGGTGATTGCGCGTGCGAGCGGATGCGTGGAGCGGGCCTCGAGTGCCGCCGCACGGGCAAGAAGCTCCGGCTCCGTGTGATTGCCGAGGGGAAGCACATTCACCACTTCGGGTTCCCCACGTGTGATGGTCCCGGTCTTGTCCATGGCGATCGCCCTTAGGCGGGCCGGCAGTTCGATGAAAGCGCCGCCCTTGATCAGCACGCCCGCCCGGGCGGATGCCGCGAGCGATGCGACAATCGAGACCGGCGTCGAGATCACCAGGGCGCAGGGGCAGGCGATGACAAGCAGCACGAGCGCCCGATAGAACCAGTCCTCCCAAGCTCCGCCGAACAGGAACGGCGGCACGAGGAAGACCAGAAGCGCAAGCACCATCACTGACGGCGTGTAGATCCGGGCGAAACGCTCGACCCACTGCTCCGACGGGGCGCGCCGGGCATGGGCTTCCTCGACCATGCGGATGATCCGCGCGAGCGTGGTGTCATTGGCCGCCCTGGTCGCCTCGACGGTCAGCGTCCCGTCGCCGTTGATGGAGCCGGCGTAGACCTCAGCCCCTTCGTGCTTTTCCACGGGCACGCTTTCGCCGGTGATGGGCGCCTGGTTGACGACGCTGGCTCCTGCCACGACGCGGCCATCGAGCGCGACGCGCTCGCCGCCGGGCACGAGGAAGCGGTCGCCCGGTGTGACTTCGGCGACCGCCACGTCGGCCTCCGAGCCGTCGGGCCGCAAGAGGCGGACGGTCGGCGGTGCGAGATCGAGGAGCGCTGCGATCGCGCGGCGCGCCCGTCCGACGCTCCAGCCTTCGAGTGCAAGCGACAGAGCAAACAGGAATGCGACCGTCGCCGCCTCGAACCACTCGCCGATGAGCGTGGCGCCCAGGACGGCGACAACCATCAGAAGGTTGATGTCCGGGCGTAGATTGCGCGCCGCGTACCACGCCTTGACCACCACGAAGCGCCCGCCCAGGACGACCGCGCCCAAATAGGCGGCGATCTCGAACCACGGCATTACCTGACCGGCATGACTGACGAACAGGCGCAAGGCATCCGCGAGATTGCCCGACGACACGACGTGAAGAGCCATGCCGAGCAGGAGACTCGTACCGCTCGCCGCGGTGAACAGGACCTGTTGGCGGCGATGGCTGTCGCCGTCGCCCTTGGCGGCATGCGTTTCCCATGGAACCGCGCTCATGCCGGTCGCTGCGACTGCCTTGAGGACGGTTTCCTCCGGTACGTCACGGGCCGCGTCCGCGACGGTCATCCGGCCGTTCAGGACATCGAAGGCAAGGCGCTCCGCGCCGCCCACCGCCGGCCCAACCGCCTGCTTGAGAACCGCGACCTCCTCCGCACAATCCATGCCGCGCACCTTGTACACGCGGCCGCCACGGAACGAGGGCATGGCCTCGACGCCGGCGCCTGTGGCGCAGCATGCATCGGTCTCGTGATCGTGATCATGCTTAGACGCATGATCGTGGCCGTGCTTGTGGTCGTGCGTATGTACCTGAGCCATGGGTGTCTCCATCCGCCGCCCGTTTCCAGGCATTCAGCAAAGATAGGACCTACAGCGACTGAAGGTTCAAGGGCCAATAGTGCGGCGCCTTGGCGCCAGCAGGGGGCCGCCGATCAGCAGGACAACTCCAAGGAAAATCCACATGTCCGCCAGGTTGAAGGTCGGCCAGTGCCAGCCTGCGTAGAACAGGTCGATGTAGTCGACCACCGCCCCGATCCGGATACGGTCGATGATGTTGCCCGCCGCGCCGCCCGCGATGAGTGCAAGGCCCGTAATCTCCGGCCACCGGTCGGACCGCGGGGCAAAGAGAGCGATCAGTCCGACGATGCCGATCTTGATCGCGGCGAGCAGCCAGGGCGCGTTCGAAGAGGTATCCTGGAGTCCCAGGCCTTGCGGGGGTGCCGGCCTGCGCTTAAATATGGAACCTACAGTGACTGTAGCTTCAAGAGGATAAATAGCCATGTTGGAGCGAGAATTCTCGATCGGCCAGCTTGGGGCGCGGACGGGCTGCAAAATCCAGACAATCCGCTACTACGAACAGATCGGTCTGATGCCCGAACCGGTTCGCACCGAAGGCAACCAGCGCCGCTATGGCCAGCAGCATATGGCGCGGCTCGCCTTCATCCGGCACAGCCGGGAGCTAGGGTTCCCGCTCGATGCGATTCGCGAGCTGCTCAGCCTGGCCGATGTCCCGGATCGGTCGTGCGCCGCGGCCGATGCCATCGCCAAGCGCCAGCTGGAGCAGGTAGAGCGCCGTATCAAGCAGCTCACCGCGCTCAGGGCCGAGTTCAAGCGGATGATCGCGGAGTGCCAGGGCGGCAAGATCTGCGAGTGCCGGGTCATCGAAGTGCTTGCCGACAGCTCGCATGCCCACTGCTTGAGCGACCGCCATATCGCGGCGGAGGATCGCTCCCCGGCCCCAGTTTAATTGGAGCCGACGATGGCACAACATCATATCCTGCCGCGCCGTGCCGACAAGGGCCAGAGCCGTCTCCCATCCCGCAGTCTGTCTTGGCCGCCGCGGCATTGTGCTGAGTGGCCCTCTGCGGGCAGGCGCCGGTAGCTTTCCTACGATGAATCGAATCCGGCGCCCCACAGTCGCCAGACGTCGCGCCGTACGCTCTTCCGAATGGCGGTCGCTCCTTGTCGCGGTGTGCGTACTCGCTCTCCTGGCGCGGCTGGTTCTGCCGTCAGCCGTGCAAGCAGCCGCTGCGGCGGCAATGAACGACGGAGATTGGTGGGCCACGGCTTTTTGCCTGCCGAGCGGCAATCCTGCACCAACCGGCGACTCGCGGCCTCTGTCTAAGGACATTGGTACCCACATGGTGCCGTGTGCACTCTGCCGGCTGCCGGATGTCCCCGTTTTCCTGCCGCCGCCGCAAGTCGCCATGCTGGAACCGGCAACCATGCAAAAGGTCGCGTGGGTTCGGCATAGCGACACGCACACTCTTGAGTCATCCGTGAAGGCAGCGCTGGCGCGGGGGCCACCTCTCGCAAGCATTTTCGCCTGATCTTCCGATCGGTCGGGAACCGCGCCGGTGCCGGCGCGAAACCGACTCGAACCTCAACAGGCCATATGCCGACGGTCGTTAACCGCGCATTTCTCATGGCGCGAGCCAGAAGCCCTGGCGACTCGTCGGCAACCCAAACCAAAGTGAAAGAACAGCCATGAACCATCGCAAAGGACTTCTTCTTGCCGCAACGATCGCCGCCGTGGTCGCCAGTTCAGCCTACGCACACGAATACAAGCTCGGAGACCTTGTCATCGATCATCCATGGAGCCGGGCGACACCGCCGGCCGCCAAGACGGCCGCCGGCTACATGACGATCCTGAACAAAGGAACCACGGCGGACCGCCTCATTGCGATTTCGTCGGCGGTTGCCGGCCGCGTCGAGATCCACCGGATGATGATGGATGGCTCGATCATGCGCATGCGGCCCGTGCCCGAGGGTGTCGAGATCAGACCAGGCGAGAGCGTCAAGCTGGGGCCCGGCGGTTATCATCTCATGATGATGGAACTGCGGGAGCCGATGAAGCAGGGACAAAAGGTACCTGTGACTCTGCGCTTCGAACGCGCCGGCCAGGTCACCGTCGAACTCGCCGTCGAAGCCATGGGGGCAAGCCCGACCGGAGCCGGACATGACGGCCATGGCCAGCAGAACTGAGCGATGCTGAAAATCATCCGATATGGGGCCTGGGCCGCGGTGGCGGTCCTGGCCTTCTTCACACTTGCAGTCGGGCTTGGCTGGTTGGTGACAGACGGCCCGGGCCGGATGCAACGCGAGCGCGCGTCCGGAATCCCAGACATTGGCGGCGCCTTCACTATGACCAATCACCGCGGCGAAACAGTCACCGACCGCGACATCCAGGGTAAGCCCACGCTGATCTTCTTCGGCTTCACGTCCTGTCCGGAAGTTTGCCCGACGACGCTCAGCGACATCTCGGGCTGGCTCCAGGATCTCGGTCCCGACGCTGACCGTCTCAATGTGCTGTTCGTGTCGGTCGATCCGGAGCGGGATACCGTGGAGCAGCTCGCCAACTATGTGTCGCTGTTCGACCAGCGGATCGTCGGACTGACCGGGACACCCGATCAGCTCGCGGCCATGGCGAAGGTCTACCGCGTCTACTACCGCAAAGTCCCGCTCGAGGAAGGCGGCTACACCATGGATCATTCAGCCATGGTCTACATGATGGATGCCAGAGGGCGGTTCGTCGGCACGATCGACTATCATGAAGCACGTGAGCTGGCGCTGCCCAAGCTGCGCCGGTTGCTGGAAAGAAGTTGATGCAATGAGATGCAAACGTGTCCGATCGTCAAACTCGACTAGTGCCGGAGCAGCTACCGGCTGCCCATCCCTACGAGAACCCATATGAACACCACGGCGCAGAATAGAGCGAGCCCTAGGCCGACAAGCCGGTTCATTCGGCGTCTTCGACGCAAGAACGCCTCGTGTTCCGCCGGCGTCGCTCCAATCTGCCCATCATCCTCTGATCGAGGGCGCATATGCGACGTAGAATCGTGCGTCTCGGGTTTGCTTTTTTCGGCTCCCATATTCTATCGATTCCGACTTCTTGGCGTCGCTCGTCGAACCCTGAATAAGTTACGAGTTACAGCCGCTGTAGGTTCAAGGGCAGAGCCGCAGAAAACGTCGAAGCGGCCGGCGACAGTAGCGTGCACGACCTAACTGACAGATCCAAATGCACCGGCAGCTATTCATTCGGGCGACCGCCTGCTGCTCTGACCTCTCTTTCGACGAGGTCATAGAGCTGTTGAGCTCCAAAGGACGGAAGGGGCTTGCCATTGACGAAGAATGTTGGAGTCTGACTTACGCCTACCGCTTGAACGTCTGCCATGTCTTGGTTGAGAACCGCGGTGATGTCGGGCATCAGCATATCCGCCCGTGCCTTCTGCAGGTCCAACCCGGCGCCACCCGCCGCCTCCCACGCCTTTGCCAGGTCTGGCGTATCATGGGCCGCCCACGCAGGCTGGGCCTTTAGCACGGCCTCGAGCACCAGCTCGAAGACGCCCTGAAGGCGTGCTGCCTCCAGGATGCGCACTACCTCGTCGGACCCTTTATGGAAGGCCGTGTAGCGCAGGACAACGCGCACCTGTTCGGGAAACGCCGCCATGATTTGCTTCACTACCGGGTAGAAGGCGCGGCAGGCCTCGCAAGCAGGGTCAAAGAACTCGACAATCGTTACGGGTGCATTTTCCGGTCCCACGACCGGGGAATGAGCTCGCACGAACACGTGATCTTGCGGTGAAGCTGCGGTCGCTCTCTTCTCCTCAGTGCTGCGGTCGTAGAGAAACGTCGCTCCTGCAAAACCAAGGAGCGCGACGACAGCAGTGATCGCGACAAGCAGGCGTCTGGTCATGTGTTGGTCCTTTTCCGGAGGATCAAAAGAAGCAAGACTATGGCGGTGAATGCACCGAAGGACAGCAGGGGAATCGGAACACCGCCAAGTATTGTCATGTTCGCGTCCGAACATGACGGGCCGACGCCGCACGGCGTCACCTCCTCAGAAATCGCGCCCACGTAGAGAAGCATATGGTAACCCGCGACCAGCCATCCGATGATGGCTAACGGCAGCGCGTAAGCCCATCCGCCGGTGTCGGCCCGGAAACATGCAACTGCGAGCACGATCGCAAGTGGAAACATGAATGCCCGCTGGTACCAGCAGAGCACGCAGGGCGTTTGCCCCATGACCTCGCCGATGAAGAGCGCGCCGAGAGTGGCTGCTAACGCGATGATCCAGGCTGTAAACAGTACACCCCACTTGCGGGCCTGCGATCTACTATTTGGTTCAGTCATTGGTCCAGGCTGTTTTTTTGCGAGACGTTCTCGCCGGCCCCAATGCTAGAGACTAGCAAGCACACTACACCCATCGTGATGAATATATCCGCGCCATTGAAGGCCGGCCAATGGTACTTGCCAACATACAAGTCGAGGAAATCCGTCACCGCACCGTCGTGAAGCCGGTCGACGAGGTTGCCTGCGGCGCCGCCGATGATCATGGCGATGCCGATGGCCTCGCTCAGGCGCTCCGTACGCCAGAGCCAGACGAGGAGAAGCCCCATGATCCCCGCCGCCAAGGCCGACAAGACGACCGGCCCCCAGGCCCCGAGGTCGCCCAGTAGGCCGAAACTGATACCGCGATTGAAGACGAGCACGAGGTCGAAAAATGGCAGGACGGGTATCCGCCGCGGGGGCTCCATGACGATGGTCGCCACGACCCATTTGGCGGCCAGATCCCCCGCTGCAAAGAGGGTGGCCGCGACCAGGGCATATCCGAACTGGCGGAAACGTCCGGGCACCGCCTCCGTGCTGGTCCTATCCATCGCCGGCCCTCGCGCCCTCGGTGTCTGCCTCATTCCGCCCACCGCTTTCCGCGGCCGTAGGCACCAGGGCGGACAGCAGCCGGGCCGTTGCCTGCCGGAACCGCACGAGCTCGTCGCCCGCCAGCACCCGGCGCGGCGGCAGGTCCAGCGTCACAGGGTTCACCTGGTCCTCGCTTGACAAGACCTCGTAGTGGAGGTTGGGACCGGTCGCGAGGCCGGTCGCGCCGACGTAGCCGATCACATCGCCCTGGCGGACACGGTCTCCGGGTTCGATGCCTTTCGCATAGCGGCTGAGGTGGGCATAAGCGGTGCTATAGGTCCCATCGTGCCGGACTCGTATGTAGTTGCCGAAGCTGCCGTAGCGGCTGCGCCGCTCCACAACGCCGTCGCCGGCCGCAAGCACCGGCGCGCCCCGCGGCGCGGCGAAATCCAGGCCCTTGTGCATTCGCGTGTAACCGAGGACGGGATGGTCTCGATTGCCGAACAGCGAGGAGAGCTGCCCGCCGTCAACCGGCGTCTTCATCAGACTGGTCTCGAGGCTGCGCCCGTTGGCGTCGAAGAACCCGGTGTAACCGTCGGCGGTCGTATAGCGGTAGAAGCTGAGGGTGCGCCCGCCGAGCCCGAGCGAGGCATAGACCAGGCCGCCCGGGTGTACGCCGCCGTTCTCGCCGTCGTCGAATCTCTCGTAGCCAAGCGCGAACGTATCCCCACCTCGGATCTCGCGCTGGAAGTCGACGGCATGGTTCAGCGTTTGATAGGCCTGCAGCAGGACGGCCATCGGGACACCTTGGTCGCGGGCAGCCTCATACAAGCTCGTCGCGATCTCGCCCTTGGCCGAGACGAGCCGAGGCGTATGCTCGATCGGCTGCGCCTGCGCTTCGAAGCTTTCGTCTCTCTGATGTTCGACCACCACCATCCGATCGGTCTCGGGGATCAGACTCAGGCTCGCCAGATGCAAGGCGTCGGCCTCTTCGCCACCGGTCCGCAGGCTTAAGGTGAGCGCCTGGCCTGCCCTGAGCGCGCGTGGGTCGACCATCGCCTTCAGCCCCTCGCTCGCGGCATAGGCCTCGCCGGACGGAAGGCCCGCTTCCGCGAGCACGCCCATGAGCGTGTCGCCGCCCTCCAGCACGAGACTGACGCTCCGCAGCTCGGGTTCCGCTTCGGCCGGTGAGGGAGGTGGGGCTGCTGCGGCCGTATCGGGGCTCGCCTCAACCGGCCCTTGTGCGGAAATCACCACTGCCAACTCCGTAGCGGGCGAACCCTTGGACGGTGGATCGAACGCGGGCAGACCCACGGCTATCGCCACGGCAACGACAAGACTTATTCCTCCCAACATTAGTGGCCGTCCCCCTCTCATTCTGTTGGTTCCCTCGCTAACCCTATTCTCAGCGCCCACAGCCCCGCATCAGCGCAGCTTCGACGGTGGCTCTCTATGCGACGCGTGCCGAATTTGGCCGTCCCTAGCGATGAAAGGGCGGAGGAGCAGGGAGCCTTCGATGCCGCCGACAGCAAATAGACACAAAATGATCGCCCACGCCGCCCGAGGGCCGAAACCTGTATCGGTCAACGCTCCCGCGAGCGTGTCCGCCACTGGAAGGAGTTGCGAGCCGCCAATGCCGATCAAGGCCCCGAGCACCCCGGTGCCAAAAAGCCGCGACCGGCCCGGGCGCTTTTGCGGCTTATCTGCCGGCCCGCCCGTCAATGCCCCGAGCCCTTCTCGATGACGACCTTGACCGTCAGTTGCCCAGCCTCGCCGAAGTCCAGGGTCAGTTCGAAGGAATCCCCTTCCTTGAGCGGTTCCTTTAGACCGGATAACCAGATGTGCTCGCGCCAGGCGGCGAGCGCGAGCGGTTTGCCGGGGCGCAGATCGACGGCGTTCGGCCAGGTCGCCTCGCCGTCCTTCATTCTCCGCAAGCGGACCCATTCGGCGGCCGGCGTGGAGACGCCGACGAGCCGCATCATGGCATCGCCGCGATTGAGGATTGGTCCGTAGACCGGCAGCCCTTTGGCGCCTGGCTCGGGCGGCGGTGCCCAGACATGGCCGACCGCGATATCGCCCAGCTTGTAGCTGTGGGCGGCGGCTGTGGCGGGCGCCAAGGCCATCGCCATGGCGAACGCGGCGCATGCAAGCGCTAAGGTTAAGGTTGCGGCCGTCGGACTACCGACCCCGCTCTGCCCACCAGATACGTTCCTCGTACCGGCATGCCTCATTGATTAGGCCCCCGGGCTCCCGGACCCATTATGGGCACCGTGACCTCGACGGTCGGACCGTCCGCGAAGCGCAACATCAGCGGAAAACTCTCCCCCTTCTTGAGCGGCTGCTTGAGGTCCATCAGCATGATGTGAAGCCCGCCGGGTTCGAGAACGACACGCCCGCCCGCCGGAAGCTCGATAGTCCCCGCCGGCTCCATGCGCATGACCTCGCCCTGCTTGACCGTCCGATGCACCTCGGCGCGTCCCGCAACGGGGCTCTCGATGCTCGCCAGGCGCACTATCCCGCCACCGTTGTTGACTAGCGTCAAATAAGCCGCGGCCGGACGTGTCGTCCCGATCGAGGCTCGCGCCCAAGGCTGCTCGACAGCAACGCTACCTGAGCCCTGCTGCGCGTCGGCGGTCCAGGGGACCAGACCGAGAGCGACGACGGCGAAGACCGTCACGATCAAATGTCGCATTGTTTATTTCTCTGCTGCTGGATTGCCGAACTTCGCGATCGCTTTGCGGACCGTCTTTGCCATCTCTTCAGGTTTCGTCCCGTAGGTGAAATGGGTCAGGTATTCGCTCTTCGGCGACATCAAGTAGGTGTTGCCCTGATGACTGATCAGGTAGTCGTCCCCCGGTGCGCTCTTGTCGTCGGCTCCGCCAATTTCCTGTGCATAGTAGGATGCGGCGCTGACTTTCTCGTAGAAGGCGCGGTATTCCTTCGCGACCGCGGCGATCTGCTCCGCTGTCCCCGTGAGGCCGACGATCTTCGGGTGAAAGGCCGCGACATACTCGGCGAGGCGCTCGGGCGTGTCTCGTTCGGGATCGAGGCTGACGAACAACGGCTGCACAGCGTCGGCCTCTGCGCCAAGCAAATCGAGCGCGCTCGCGATATCCCCGAGGGTCGTCGGGCAGACGTCCGGGCAGTTGCTGAAGCCGAAGAAGACAAGCAGGTACCGGCCGCCGAAGTCCTTCTCTGTGACCGTCCGGCCGATGTGATCGACCAGCGTGAACGGCCCGCCGATCGGTACCTGACCCGGCTCGGCGAAGGTCTTTCCGGTTAGGACCTGCGCCGTCTCCCGAGCCTCGCGCTCCCGCGCCATATAAAGGCTGGCCAGAACAGCCGCAAGAGCGGCGCCGCCGACGAGCAAGATCAGAACGGCCCGGAGGAGGAGACGGCGATTCATCGTCTCGGCGCGTCGTTTTCGAATTCGATTGTCTCCGATCGCTTCAGCTTGGTGTCGATCGCCTCCGAACCCGCCTTGAGATCGCGTGCGGCCCCCACCTCTTCAGCCGACAGGTCTGTTTGCCTGAAGAAGGTATAGGACAGGGTGATCTGACGAACGTCGCCGGTGTCCGGGTCCTTCGAGAGCTGCTCGTCGACGTAGAGCTCCAGGGGCATGCGGGCACTTTCGCCGGGACCAAGCTTCTCCTCCGTAAAGCAGAAGCACTCGATCTTGAAGAAGTACGGCGCCGCCTTGAACGGCGTGATATTGAACGTGGCGCGCGCGACGACGGTGTCGTCGGAGTTGTTCCTGGCATAATAGTAGACCCTGGCCGGCTCGCCGAGACGGGTCTCGACCTTGCGCTGCTCGGGTCGGAATTCCCAGGGGAGGCCCGGTGCGACGTTGGCATCAAAGAATACGGTGACGGTTTCGTTGGTCGCGGCTCGGGCGGGTTGAGGCGCCGCCGCGCGTTGCACTGTGCCGCCGAATCCCGTCAGGTCGCAGAACATCCGGTAGAGTGTCGGCGAATAGACGACCAGTCCGCTCATGAAGGCCATGAGCGTGCCGGCAAGGGCAAGGACGCGGAGGTTTTTCGCGCGCGTTCTGTTCATCCGTTTCATCCGTTACCTACGAGACCCCTTGAGTCTCCTTTTCCCTCGCCCTGGCCTCAATGCGACCATCGGGCGCACTGAACCGCCAGCACGGCGTCGCTCTCTGAAAGCCTCCAACAAAGTCGGAAGCAGGCCTGCGAACTCCTGGACGAATTTGACAACTAGTATCGCCAGCGAGCCGACAAGACCGAGATAGAGCGGGGCGAGAAGCCAACGACTGTGAAAAATTAGTCACTCAACGAGTCTGTCCATATAGTCTCCTCATTATTCCAAGGTTCACCAAGAGCAAGCTCGTGTCCCTTTGTCAGCAGCCGGGTCCCGACGATGCCGGCGGCAAGGGCGATGGACAGCAAGGGTGGTTTGCCGCTCCGCGTTCTCCGGTGAAACCTGTGCTTCGTGAATTCATTTCTCCGCCTCTGTAGTCAAAGAGTCGATAGCTTGCTGGCCAGCTAATGGATGTGGTTACTCCGCGATCGCTCGATGTGGCATTGTTCTTGGTTTACCGCAGAACATCGATCCATTCCGCGATACGGCTCCTATCTTGTCTGCGCTTTGTCAATCATGGCGAGCACGCCGCTTTTCGACAAGATTTCGGGAAGCGTGACGCCCCTCGGCGCGCCGGGGCCGTAGACCACGTTGAAGGGGATGCCGTAGCGCCCGTATCGGGCCAGGTAGGCGGCTATCCGGTCGTCGGGCAGCGTCCAGTCCGCCTGCATGGCGATAACGTTCTCCTTCTTCAGGCGCTCGATGATCGATGAGTCGGACAGGACCAGCCGCTTGTTCGCCTTGCAGGTGATGCACCACTCCGCGGTCACGTCGACGAAGACCGTCTTGCCTTGCGCGACCAGCGTCGGAATCGCCTTCTCGTCGAATGGACGCCACAGGCCGTCCAGCGTCTCCTGCTCACTGCTAACGCGCGCCTGCGGCGCGGCCTGAATCGACAACTGCGGCGTCAGCAATGCCATGAGCGTGAGGAGGGACACGCTCGCCAGGGCGGCCCTCGGCTTCGGTGAGCCGCGCGACAGGAGGTAGAGAACCGCGCCTATGGCCGCAGTGATCCCGCCCACGAGCGCCGAGGTTTCCCAGCCGATCTCCGCGGCGAGAACGCTCAGAAGCCAAATCCCGGTGCCGGCCAGCGCAAAACCGAGCACGCGCCTCAGAATGATCATCCAGCGGCCCGGCTTTGGCAGCTTGGTAACAAGCCGAGGGAATGCAGCGACCATCAGATATGGCGCCGCCAGACCGATGCCGAGCGCGGAGAAGATCACGAGAATCTCCCCCGGTCCCCGCGCCAGGGCAAACCCCACCGCCGTGCCGAGGAAAGGCGCCGAACAGGGCGTGGCCAACAGGGTCGCGAAGGCGCCGGTCAGGAAGTTCCCGGTCAGGCCTGTCCGCTTCGCCGACACACTCTCGCTCGTGTCCATTGCCCATCGCGGAGCGTGGATTTCGAGGAAGCCCCAGAGATTGCAGGCGAAGAGCGTCACCAGGATCGTCATGGCGACAAGGAACCAGGGCGATTGGAACTGGACTCCCCAGCCGACCGTGGCGCCGGCGGCCTTCGCGCCGATCAACGCGCCGGCCAATACAAGGAACGACGCCTGAATGCCCGCCGCGGAAGCGAGGAAACTGAGCCGCACCGGCCCGCTGTTCCGCCCACCGTGACCGACCGCACCCAGCAACTTGATCGAAAGGACCGGGAGCACGCAGGGCATCAAGTTGAGGATCAAGCCGCCCAAAAGGGCCAGCCCGATCACGGCCCAGATCGGGGATTGCGCCGGATCGCCTTCGAGGGCGCGGCTGACACTAGGTGGGATGTCGATGCCGCCGGCCGTGGGGGTTGTACGGAATTCGGCCGCGAGCGGAGGGGCGACGAAGGTGAGGGTCATGGGCGAATCCGTCAGGTCGCGCTTCGCGAACCTCAAGCCCGAGACCGGCACGTCAAGAATCGCCTTGCGGCCGCCACCTTCGACTTGCACCGAGGGTTCGGAGAAGACGATCCCTTCCGGTCCCTCGACGAAAACATCGGGACTTGTCAGAGGCTCGGCGGAGGCGATCGAGACGCGCAACACCGCCTCGTCCGGATTCGATGCGACCGGGCCGAACAGCCTCGCACGTTCCAATGTGAGCCCGACGCCGTCACCCGGTCCCGGCACTTTTGCGAGGAACCGGCTGATCAGATGCGCTTCCGGGCTTGGAGACGCCGGTCCCGACGCCAGGGTGATTTCGAGATTCTCCTGGATCGGGATGCAGATCTCTTTGCATGTCAGGTAGTCCACGCCGACCCTAGCGACCGTCCGGGCGCCCTCGCGCTTCAGCCTTGCCGTGAGCGGCAGCACGACTTCATCCCGATAGCCGAGCGTACTGAATCCCAGAATCTGAAACCGCCCCGGCGCGGGCCAGGAGACCGTCACGCCGTCGATGTTGTCGGAACCGGACCAGTCCAGCTTCGGCGGGTAGCCGGCGTCGCCCGCCGACCGCCAGTACACTTTCCAGCCGTCCTTCATGCGGAAATGCAGGCCGAGGCCGATTTCCTTCGAGGACCCTACCGAATTCGATGCCGACACCAAGCGGACGGCCGTGTACTCGGCCTCGGCCCAGGCCGATGCTGACTGAGCCCGCGCCGCGCTTGACCCGGCGCTGACAGCGGTCAACGCCAACAGACCGGCGCAAACGAAACGCTTTGTGGCGCTCGAACCGGTCATCTCCGCTCCACTAGCCGACCATCGCGTTCATGACCAAGGTGGCAGCGATCGACATGCCGGCAATCGCAACGATGTCCTCGCCACCGATGAGCGGGCCGACCTCATGCTTCAGGACAGCGACTTCTTCCGCGCAATCAAGCCCTTGAACCTTGAACGTCAGCCGCGCCGCGCTTCCAGCCGGCGCACCGACTGCATCCGCGACCGCGGATGCGCTATTAGCATCGCCCGCGCAGCATGCATGGTCATGCGCGTCCTGATGATCGTGCTTATGTGCATGACTCTCGTGCATGGCCTTGTTCCCAAATCGGGTGCGGCAGCGGCGGTCGAGCAGATTCACTGCGGGTCCAACCGGCTGCGCCGCAATCTCCCTCTAAACCTACGACCTACAGTGACTGTAGGTTCAAGGGTAAATCGGCCGTGTGCCAGGTTTGATCCGGCTTAGCCGCATAGCTATTCGGTCATTCTAGGAGGCCGTCTATTGCAGCCTTGAACGCAGCTAACGACTGGGCGCCCACGAGCTTCGTGCCGTTGATGATGAATGTAGGCGTGGAATCGACCGAGTGCTCCTGTTGTCCCTTGAGTCGCTGCTCCCCTGATACCAGCAACGCAACGCTCGGCGCTTGATGCGATTGGAGGTTGTTACGATCCGGTACCTCAGCCATTTGGCTTCTTGGTGGCAGCCGGCTCTGCAAGCCTTTTCACATAGCCCTCAATGACTTCCGGATAGACCTCGACATCGGCTTGTTTCAGCAGCCGCCTTTGCAGATCGCTGGCAAGGCTGCGATGCTTGCGCTCGGTCAGGACCTCCTCGATATAGGGCTTGGCCTCCTCGAAGCTCAGCGGCTGTGGCTCTGTGCGCTCCAGAACTTGAACGATGTACAGGCTCCCGGCGATCTCGAACGGCTTGCCGATCTCACCGGGCTCGAGTCGCAGAACCGCTTCGTGGAACGGATGATCCATGAGCTCCGTCAGCGGGTCGCTGCCTTCGCCAACCCAGCCGGCGAGCTCGCCGCCCTTGGCCGCGCTTTGCGGGTCTTCGGAATATTCCTGCGCCACTGACGCGAAGTCGGCTCCGTCGCCGAAGAGTCCGGGAACCAGTTTCTTGTACGCTTCGTCGGCGCGCTCCCGCGCGCGCCGCGCCTCATCGTCGCTTGTGCCGAGGCCGATCCGTATGTACCGGATCCGCGCCTTGGGCGGATAGGCCATCCGCTTGCTGTTCTCCGTGTAGAACGCTCGCATCTCGGCTTCCGTGACCTCGATCTTGTCGTCCACTTCCTCCTGCTCCATCATTTGCCGGAGGAGCCGTAGCCGTGTTTCGTCGGCGAGCGGCTTTGTCTTCACGTCGAGGAGCTTGTCGTAGGTATCGGCGACGAGCAGCATCCGATCGATCAAGGCGTCGCCGAGCTTTCTCAGACCGTCGGGGCCGGCGTACTGGCGTTGAGCCGATATCGGCAGCTCCTGATACTCCTTGTAGAACTGCTTCAGGCTGTAGCGCTGGCCCTTCAGCGTGAAGAGCGTCTTCTCGCCGTTGGCCTCGAACCATTCCTGCTCCTTTTGCCGTTGCACGGCCGGGGCGACAACGGACCGCACTTCCGACAGGCTTTGGGTGCGCGCAGGCGTGAGCTCGGTCAGCCGCACGACGTAGAAGGAATCCCCGGCCCGGAAGACGCTGCCGAGCTCGCCAGGCACGAGCGCAAACACGTTCCTGTCCCAGTCGGGAAGCCGCGTCCCTTCCGCGACCTCGCGGCCCACGGAGAGACGTGTCTCGGGAAGACGATCGGCCGCCTCCTTGAACGAGGCACCGCCGCGTATCCTTAGCAGAACATCGCCGGCACGCTGCTGCGCCGCATCGCCGAACGCGGCGATGGGAATCTCGATCTCGTCCACGATGGCGCGACGCGGCAGCGCGAACTTGTCCAGGTTTGCCTTATAATATTGCTCGAGCTCATCCTCACTCGGCGGCGGCACATCGAGCAGTTCGAAATTGCGCGCGATCGACGCGTTGGTTCCGAGTCGCTCGAGGTAGCTTTCGATGAACTCGGGCTCGCGCTCCGCGACCAGGATTAGACGGATGTCCTCACGGACCTGGGCGAACGTCCGCCCCTCGAAGCGTACCTTGTTGGTCTCGTAGTACTTGCGCATTTCGCTTTCCGCGATAGGCAGAGACTCCTCATGGAGCTGATTGGCGAAGGAATCCAGGCTGAGCTCTTCGTTGATGTGCTTTACCGCATGACGGAAAGCTTCCTCCCCTTCCGGCTTTCGCTCGGCGGCCCAGCGCAGCACCAGCTGGTCGGAGATCAGGTCTTCGACCATCGTCAACAGGGCCTCCGGCGACCGGGCGAGCTCGCGCATGCGGGAAGGCACGAGCAGGTTCAAGTGGGATTCGACGTTGGCCAGCGTGATCCGGCCACCGTCGAACGTTGCCACGACGTCGGGGGCCGGCGGCTCCGGGCCCCAGAGGTCGGCACCGAAGTGATACGGCGAAAGCAGCCACGGCACCGTGGCAAGGGCCGCGATCGCAGCTATGACGGCGTACGAACGGCCGCTGAGCTTTCGTGGCTCGACCGAATCGGGCGCGGGTTGTTCCGTTGTGACCTCGGCGCGAACTGGCGTGTCGGCCGCTCCATCTCCTTCGCCCGTTTGCTGAGCCACATCAGTTGTGGTGCCGATTTCTTCGGCTGAAGGTCCGCTGGAGCCTGTCTCCGGCGTGTCCTCACCGATCGTCCTTGGAATGGGTGTACCTCCCGCCTCCAAAGGCTGATTGGAGGCGGGCTCCGTGCGTTGCGCTGCCGGCGCCGTGTCGTCCCTTGCGCGTGGCGGGCCACCGCGCAGGCTGTCAAAGAGGTCCGACCAACTCTGGCGCCAGCCCTGTGCCATGGTCAGCGCGTTTGTCCGTCCACGGCGACGGGTCCGCCGGCTCGCTCGCCAAACAGCCTGAGGTTGAAGGTGCCCCCATTCGTCTTGTCGAGAGCGTAGACTTGCACCCGGGACATGATCTTCTCGATGGTCTCGAGATACATGCGGTAACGCGTCACGTCCTCGCCGTATGCGGCTGAGTTCTTCCGGTACTCGGCCAAGAGGAACTCGAAGGCCTGCGCGGCGCCGTTGGCTCGCGCGACCACATCGGACCGATAGGCTTGCGCCTCGGCGCCGATGCGCTGCGCCTCGCCTCGGGCCTCGGGGATCAGGCTGTTCGCGTAGCCTCGGGCCTCGTTGATCAGGCGGGCCTTCTCCTCCCGCGCCGTGTTCACGGCAGTGAAGGCGTCGGCCACGTCGGCCGGTGGAAAGGCCTTCTGCAGGTCGATCCCGACCACGGCCAGCCCGCTGCGATACTGGTCGAGACGCTTCTGGGTCTCCTCCCGGATTGCCTGCTGCAGCGACTGCCGTCCGCTGGTCAGCAAGGCATCGACCGGCAATCCGGTCACGAGCTTCGTGGCGGCGGCCCGGAGCGCATCGCGCACCGTGCGGTAGGGCGCGTATTTCACATTGAACAGATAGTCCGCCGGATCCCGCACCTGGTACTGAACTATGACCTCGACGTCGACCACGTTCGTGTCGCCGGAAAGCGCCTGCAATTTCGACGGCGGCTCGGGGTGCGCGTGCTCCTCCTCCGGCGTGAGAATACCGACCTGCTCTCTGCGAACGTTGCTCACATTGACGATGTCCACGCGGTCGACCGGCCACGGCAGCCGGTAATGAAGCCCGGGCTCGATGCGGGGCTCGATGACGCTGCCGAAACGACGCACCACGGCGGCCTCGCCTGGCGCGACCGAATAGACGCCGGTCGACAGGTAGCCGAACAGCCCCAACGCGCCCAGGCCCCAGAGCACCACCGCTGGCCGGACATGTCCGAGCGCGGTTCGCAGGTCCGCCAGAGGTGATTCGCCGCCATCCGCAAACGATCGGACGAAACGCGCAACAGCAGCTCCCGCCCGGTTCGCAAGATCGCGCCACCTGTCGGCCGGTAGACGGCCGGGAGGGGGAGGCGGCGGTGCGGCGTCTTCGCCGGTCATCGCTGCGCCCCCACATTCGTGGCGTCCGCTGCCGCTTTGGGAGTGCTCGCCTTGGCCGTCTCGCTCGTCCCAGGCGCGTTGAGAGCGCTTCGCGGATCGAGATAGCGGAGGAGCTCAGAGCTGGAGGGCAAGATCAGCGTCGTGCCCTCGTCGATGAACTTCCCGTAGGACTCGAGCGTCCGCGAGAACTGATAGAACTCCTTGTCCTTGCCGAACGCCCGCGCGTAGATGGCGATGGCGTCGGCGTCGGCCCGGCCGCGTGTCTCGGCTGCAGCCTGGTTCGCAGTGGCCAGTATCTGCGCCTTCTCCGCGTCGGCCGCGGCGCGGATTCGGGCGGCCTCTTCCGTACCCTCGGAGCGGAACTGACGCGCGATGGCCTCGCGTTCCGACCGCATGCGCTGGAACACGCTTGTGAGGTTGGCCTCCGGAAAAGTGAGCTCCTTGAGCTGGACGTCGGTGACGGTGAAGCCATAGGGTTCGGTGCGCGCCGCGGCGCGGTCTTTCACGGCGGTCAGCGTCTCCGGCAGCCGGACCTGGGAGGCCTCCACGGTGACGAGCCGGCCCAGCTCGACCTGCCCGAGCGCCGCGCCGAGCTCCGACCTGATGATGTCGTTGAGCCGGGTATCCGCGCCGCGAACGTCGCGGACGTTCTTAAGAAAGGCCAAGGCGTCGGTGACCTGCCAAGTCGCGTAGGCTTCGGCGACGATGTTCTTCTTGTCCCCGCTGAGGAACTCGGTCCGCGGCAGGTTGTACACCTGCAGCTGCTTGCTGATCTTGACGACGCTCTGCACGGGGTCTGGCAGCTTGGCATAGAGGCCCGGCTCGGTGATCACGCGAACGGGGTTTCCGAACTGGGTGACGATGGCGTCTTCCGTCGTGTCGACCTGGAAGTAGACGAGGCTGACGGCCAGGAACCCGAGCGCCAGGACCCCAAGGGTAAGAGTGCGAAGGAGCTTCATGGAATGACCGTCCTCAAGCGAATCAAGGTTTTTGCGGCAGCAACTGGGTCTTGGCCGATTGCGGGATCCAGAGGTCCGTCGTCTGGGGTGAGATTTCAGGGTCCAGCACGAACTTGCGGGCACCGGCCAGCGACCGTTCGACCGCCTCCAGATAGAGGCGCTGGCGGGTGACCGCCGGCGCGTCCGCATAGGCCCCCTGGCGGGCGACGAAGCTTGCCGCCTCTCCCGAGGCGAGCGCTATCTTCTCGGAGGCATAGGCAATCGCCGCCTGCCTGGCCTTGTCCGCGTCGCCACGCGCGACCGGCAGGACCTCGTTCCGGTAGGCCACCGCCTCGTTGATGAACGTGTTTTGGTCTTCCCGCGCGCTCGCCACGTCGCGGAACGCCTCGGCCACTTCCGGAGGCGGCGCGCTTTCCAGCAGCTGCACGCCGACGATGCGGACCCCGGAACGGTTCCGATCGAGCGCGGCCTGCGCCGCGGCTGCCGTCCGTTGCTGGATTGCGGTCTTGTCGACGGTCAGCAGCGCATCGACGGCCTCTCGGGCGACGACCTGCCGCAAAGCCGCCATTCCGGCCTGAGTTACCAGCCTTTCGGGCTCTGCGACGTTGAGCACGAATGCCGCCGGGTCGCTCACCGAGTAATGCACGCTGGCGCGAATCGATATGAGGTTCTCGTCGCCGGTCAGCATCTGTGTGGGGCTTGTCTCGATCCGGCGGACCTGGTCGACTGCGACGACGTCGATCCGTTCGAAGGGCGTCGGCCAGCGGTAGTGCAGGCCAGGTGTCGCCTGCTCGATCACCTTCCCGAAGCGCCTGACGACGGCGCTTTCACCCGGCTGGACGCTGTAGAGGCCCGAAAGGAGATAGATGGCGACCAATAAGGCGCCGGCAGTCGGGCCGTAGACTCGCCACCAGTTGTGCCGGGACGGGGCCGCCTCGCCGGTTTCACCCTCCAGGTCGAGCAACCGCCGATGCCTCAGTGCCGCAACGGCCGATGCGGCGATCTGATATCCCGACAGGAAAATCATCACCGCGACGACGGCCGCCGCCGCCGTGTCCAGATTCCGAAGGCCCAGGGCAGCACCGGCGAGGCCTGCGACGACGACGATGGAGGCGTAGATATCGACCTGCGAATGGTAGCCGCTCGCAATCAGCGCCGGCGAGTCCGTCTGCCGGCCGACGTAGAGCTTGTAGCGCGCGATCACATAGGCGACGGCGACCGTGACCAGCGCGGCCAGCGTGATGGGGACGAGGTTCCTGAGCTCCGGCCGCTCTCCCGCCAGGACCTCCCTGACGATGTCGAAGCCGACATAGAAAATCGCCCCGGAAACGGCCAGAGCGACCCAGTTCTCGACCGAACTGAAGCCGGGGCGAGCCGTATCCCTGGCCCGCTCTCGGCGGCTCACGAAAAGACCGATCAGGACGAATACGCCAATGGCCAGATCCGCCAAGGAGTGCATCGCGCTCGACCGCAATGCCAGGCTCCCGGAGGCGGACGCCAGCCAGAACTTGAACAGAATAAGCAGGCCGTTGATCAAGATCGTTATGAATACGGTTCGTTCCTTGCGGTTCATCGCACGAGAGGCCTCTATGGTCTGGCGGTCATGGCAAGATCAGCAGCATCGGGCCGGTCGGCCCGGAGCGGTGAGGCCGCGGCCCGTGCCGTTCGTGCCGCGCGCGGCAGCCGCTTTGCGCGCGGTGCTTCCGCCCAGAGGTGAAAGGCAGTAGGACGAAACAGGCATGGCCGCGGCCTCCCGTCCGGAAGAAGGCTTCACGCCATCTCCACGGTCAGCACGGGGGAGGGGTTTCATAGCAAGGGCTCCGCACCCACCCGCTCGATCGTGCTTTCCGTGTTCCCTTCCGGACTCTATGTTGGAAAGGAGCTACCCTCTGCGCCATCTAGGACGCCAGCGCGGTGCAGAGCCGTACAGCGTATAAAGAAAACTTGTTACCTAAGTTTGTCGCGGTGGCGCGAAAGTCTTACAAAGTATTTCAAGGGCGCCGCATGTAGAGATTTGCCATCATTTTTTCCGCGACGCGCTGGCCCGTTCCTTGTATTCGGTTCGATACCATGACGAGCGAAGGGCACATACTCGTGGTCGACGACCATGAGGACATCCGCGAGCTGGTTTCCGGACTGCTTGCCAAGGCCGGGTACAGCGTCAGCACCGCGGCGGATGGACGGCAAATGCGCCGCACCCTGAAAGACAGCAAGGTCGACCTCATCGTTCTCGATCTGATGCTACCCGGGGAAGACGGCCTCACTCTCTGCCGCGATCTGCGCGCCACAACCGACCTTCCCGTGGTGATGCTCACCGCGAAGGGAGAAGAGTTTGATCGGGTGCTGGGGCTGGAAATGGGCGCAGACGACTACCTAGCGAAGCCGTTCGGCGGCAGGGAGCTGATCGCCCGCGTCCGGGCCGTCCTTAGACGGGCCCGGGCGCTGCCGTCAGGCCATGTGACGCCCGGCCCGAAGGCGTGGATGTTCGATCGCTGGAGCTTCGACCCTTCAGCGCGCTCGCTCAGGTCGCATGAAAATGTCGTCGTGTCTCTTAGCACGGCGGAGTTCAACCTGCTGAAGGCGTTCGTCGAGAGGCCGGGAGTCGTCCTGACGCGGGACCAGCTGCTCGATCTGACGCGGGGTCGCGACGCCGATTTCGTAGACCGCAGCATCGACACGCGTATCAGCCGCCTGCGACGGAAGATCGAAAGGGACCCGCAGAACCCGGAGATCCTCAAGACCGTCTGGGGCGGCGGCTACGTCTTTGCAGCGGAGGTGACATGCGAATGAGATATCTCCTGCCAAGAAGCCTGGCCGGCCGGACGATCATGGTGCTCATCGCCGGGCTCGTCGTCACGCATATCGTAACCGTCGTCGTCTTTTCGGAGCACCGCGCGGCCTCGCTGACGCGTACCGAAGAACAGCACATTGCCCAACACATCGCCTCGATCGCGGATATCGTCCTGCGTGTGCCCAACGAATGGCGAGACCGTGTCGTCCGCCTGTCCGACGACCACGCCTTCCGGGTCTATACGACCTCCAGCGAACGCGAGCCGGATTATGATAGAGGCGAGGATGTACGGATCGGGGCATTGAATGACTTGCTGTCCCGCCAGGTGCGCGCGGCGATCAGCGAACCGATCTCGGTCGATATCCGGGACGTGGCGCCGCGCGACGAGCGGTCGGGCCTCGACGCTTCCAAGAAGTGGCTTCAATCAAGGTTTGGCCGCCTCGTGTACGGCCACGATCGCGACCAGGCCATTCTCGTCTCCATCCCGCTGTCGCAAGGTCAGCGGCTCAACTTTTCGACCGTGATGCCATTGGCTTACGCGCCCGGCTGGGAGCGAGCGCTCGCGATGACAGGGTCGTTCTTCGTGGCGGTCTTGCTCTTGTCATTGTGGGCGATAGGAAAGCTGTCGATGCCCCTGAAGCGGTTCGCCAGCGCTGCCACTGCGTTCGCGCACAACATCTATGCCCCCGCATTGCCGGAGACCGGGCCGAGCGAGGTCCGTGAGGCGGCTCACGCTTTCAACGAGATGCAGAGAAAGGTGCGGCGGCTTGTCGAGGATCGCGCACAGATGCTAGCGGCGATATCGCACGACCTGCGAACGCCGCTCACAACGGTTCGCCTCAGGGCCGAGAATGTCGCGGAGCCGGAACTGCGAAGCAAGATGCTCGCCGCTCTCAACGATATGGACGCGATGCTCTCCTCGACGCTGGCCTTCGCGCGCGAAGGCACCGAGCATGAGGAAACTTGCATGACTGATATCGGCTCGCTCTTAGAGGCCATTTGTGAGGACATGTCTGATACGGGTCGCGAGGTGACCTGCGCTGTAGAAGGCGAGATCCTCGCCCCTTGCCGCCCCGTTGCCCTGAAGAGCGCGCTCACCAATCTCGTCGACAACGCGGTCAAGTATGGAGGCAAGGCCGACGTCGGCGCCAAGGTCAATGGCCGAAACGTCGAGATCACGATCGCCGACGAAGGGCCTGGAATCCCCGAGACCGAAATGGAGCGGATATTTCTTCCCTTCTACCGGCTCGAAACCTCGCGAAGCCGGAACACGGGGGGCGTCGGCCTAGGCATGGCCATCGCACAAATGACGATTGATACACACGGAGGATCTATTGATCTCTACAATCGCGCCCGTGGAGGGCTGTGCGTTCGGGTCCGACTGCCGCGGCCGGTATGACCATGGACCGTGATCCGTCGAGTCAGTCGGCCATTGGGATAGGAACAAGGGGCAGCAGCATGGTGTCACAGAACGTCCGTCAAAAGATGCTTTCGAACCCCCGCTCTTGCGCTTTAGCTTGGCCGGGCTGCCCATTCGACATGGGGCGACTTCAGCAGTGGGATCTCGCAATCGAACTGCGTGACCTGTATCGGTGCGCCCAGCCTGCTTGGCATGGCCACGAGCTATCTCGTTAGGAAGACGAGGCTGTGGGACTGAATTGGAACAGGCCAAAATTCAAATATGCTCACCTCGCCATTAACGAACAGCGCGCTTCAAAAAGGGGTCTCATGCCCCGGATCCATGGAGTGGCCAATAAATGGCTCGGCCCAGTGCTAAGGTAGCGATTGCGGCGATTGCTCTATTGGCGATCTGCGGTGCCCTGGCCGTGATCGCTTTGGGTCACAGATGGACCGGAACTACCGCCTTAGACGGCGACACAGCCGACACTAGATCCGATAATGGCCAGTCCGCAGCGCGCGTGGAGAGCTTCATCTTGAGTAACGGCCTCGAGGTCGTTGCACTCCCCATCGCCAAAGCTGAAAAGACCGTTCTGATGGTGTGGTACCGTGCGGGTTCTGCTGACGACCCACCAGGGAAATCGGGACTCGCTCACTACGTCGAGCATGTGACGTTCAGCGCGCTCGGAAGCCACGAATCCGGAGGCGGTTCCAAAGGAACACATCGTCCCGATCGCGTGAAGTCCCAGCCAGAAGCCTTCACGGCCTACGACTACACGGCGTACTACCAAGTCACTTCCAGAGAGCGATTGGACGACGCCTTGCGGCTGGAGGCCGACCGCATGGCAAACCTGCGTATCGATGAAGCCGCGGTGAATGCGGAGCGCCGGGCGGTCTTCGACGAACGCGAGCACGACGTCGACGGTGATCCTGAAGCGCTTCTTGAAGAGAGGCTTCGCGCTGTCCTGTTCGGCAACGGTCCTTATGGCAGACCGGTCGTGGCCCCCGTAGTGGACACGGCCCGCGTTTCTTCGGCAGATGTCAGAGCTTTCTTGGACCGTTGGTATTCGCCGAGCAACGCAATCCTCATCGTCGCCGGTGATGTTGATGTCGACACCTTGCGGAGCGCGGTCAATTCCAATTTCGGTCAGATTACCGGCCCTAGTATCCCCAAGCGAGAGCGGCCGACGGCGTCACGGCATTCCGAACGTCGAGCGCTCTTGGAGTCGAATCGCAGTCCGCAGGCTTTATGGGGTCGGACGTGCTTGGCCCCGAGCTTTAGGACCGCTGATCCTCGCGAGGTTCTGTCCCTCCAAATGCTCGCGAGGATTTTGGCCACTGTTAACGGCGGCCGCCTCCGTCAAGCCGTCATAGAGGATCGACGAATCGCGGCGGAGGTCGTAGCCGAGTACGACCCCGATGCCGTCGGGGATGCGGTATTTGCGATCCACGCTACACTCGCCCCAAACGCCGATCTCGCCGAGTTCGAAACGGTTATCGAAAGTGAGCTGGCCGATCTCGTTTCACGGGGCGTCTCTGCCGAAGTGGTTGCCGAGGCACGCAAAGCCGCGCTGGCAGAGTATACCCGCGTTTGGCGTGATCCATTTGATGTTGCAAGCATGTTCGGGGCCGCGCTCGCTACGGGTGGAACCCTCGCCGACATGGAGAAGTGGCCGCAATTGGTTTCCAGCGTCGAGCCCCAAGATATTCGCGCTGCAGCACGACAGCTATTTGCGGCCGATAAATGCGCTATCGGTACGCTGGGGGCATCCGGAGAGTAGTTCAAAAGGTAACCCGGCGTCGTCCTGCCTGCGCTGACATACTGGAAACAGCGTTGCGTCAGTGACATACGGCAGAGTGGGTGCCCGAAGTCGAAAGCTGAGCGGATCGGGCGTGCCGGACAAAGGAGAGTTCCTCTTCCAGCCGGCGCCGGAACGGAGATAGACGTCGACCTCCGGGCCCAAGGCCAATCGCAGTTTGCCAATCGGTCGAGCATGCGGCTGTCGGTCGCAAGTAACTTCTCCGCTTGTACCTCCAGTGGATGTAGGTTCTAAGCTCATGAATCTCAGTAATGGCGGCACGGCCACGGTAACGCCTCGAAGCCGACCACCAAATAAATCGCATGACACGTACTGACTTGGTGCTCAAGCAGATAGGTCAACTCCACGTCCAGGATATGCTATCCATTAGCTATTCGATCGCACTCGTCTCAAGCGCCTTGTTGTTCGGTTTCGTTTGCTGGTTGATCGTCAAACCATCCCAAAGCATTCAGCTGGCACAGGCTGGTGGGAAAGGCAAGTTGTGCTCGCTGGTCTGCACGCTGAGCGGACTGTTGCCGGCCTCCGTTGTGATCGTAGGTTTTCTCGACATTGGTAGCCTAGGGCTCGAACCGTGGATTGGGCAACCTGTCGGCGCGGCATTGCTCGTGGTCGGCGGTGTCCTTGCTTGCTGGGGTGTCGCCGCACTGGGCGTCAAGTTGACCCTAGGTTTGTCTAGTGCGCTCGTCACACGCGGCCCCTACCGATTTACGCGAAATCCTCAGTATCTCGGTGCAGTATTCGTGATTGTCGGATTTGTGCTGTTTGCAAATTCCTCATTGGCGCTTTGGCCATCTATCATGGCTGTTCTGAGTGCGATCGTTGCCCCCTTTGCCGAAGAGCCATGGCTTCAAGCTCGCTTCGGTGAGGCATACGAAACCTACAAGAGCCGGACGCCGCGTTTCCTGTGACGGATCTGAGCGCATTGCCGGTTGCATTCCATTTGAGCCTGTAAGGGCCATAGGCTTCTGCGACGAGACTCCGTCATCGTGCGTTCTCTACGTCCACAGTCGCAGGCTCGCCGCCAGTGGAACCGACATGGTTCGAGTCTCGGCGACGCAGTGATTCGATAATTGGGCGAAGCTTCGTCTGCCACACCTCGGGCGTAACGGCGCCGGCATGTTTGTAGACGATGCGGCCATTCTTGCTGATGACCAATGTCGCCGGCACACCGTCGACTTCCCAGTCTATGGCGACGTGACCGTTGATGTCAGCGCCGGTTCGCGTATATGGATCGCCCAATGTATCCAGCCAGCGGGCGGCATCCGCAGGTCGATCCTTATAGTTAAGCCCGTGAACGGGCACGACGGCCTCGTTCTTCAGACGCAAGAATATCGGATGCTCTTCACGGCACGTCGCACACCAAGAGGCGAACACATTAACAAGCGAGATTTCACCTCTCAGGTCGGTAGTCGATAGGCCGAGCGTCCTGCCTTGAACCGGCGGCAGAGAAAATGTGGGAATCGTCTTGTCAATCAGTGCCGAAGGAATACCCCGGGAGTTCCGTGTGAGCCACCAGCCGAGCGCAATGGCCAGGCCAAGGACAAGTACAACCGGTGCCAAGAAGGCAGCTCGCGGCAGGACAGTCGATCTTGTGCTTGGCGCGGGAATCGCTGATGGCGCAGCTGTTCTCCAAGTTCCACGATCCTCGAGAAACATAAATTTCATGAGAGCGGCACCAGTAAGCAACAGCACCGCGATGACGAAGAGACCGGCCATGATCAATCCCCACGACATCCAAATTTCGCTGCTTATCAAGCCTTCCATCACTGCGAGACGTGTTGCGCGAAACCGTTCTGATCCGCTCCGAATACTGTTTGCCAGATTTCCTTCTTGAAGGCGAGTGCAGTCCTAATCCTTTGTTGGCCAATACAGAATTGAATGACGGCACGTTACGTTCGTAACATTTCGGAACCATCAGCGGCTTGAAGGCCTATTTCGTCATATGCTAGGGGCGGTTGCGCGCATACTGCCGAGTGTGGCCTGCTTCTTGTGCAGCGGCGCTAGCATTCGACCATTGGGTAGGCAGGGCTGCCGGTGCAACTGATCTTCCGGCTTCGCATCGTGAAAATTTGCGCGTTGCGGCTGGCAGTTTGCGTTGCCGAATGTGACTTGACCTGCCTCAGTTGGAGCGGTTTTTCCCCTACAAATGCTCGCGAGGTGCTGTCGCGGCGGTGGTTGGAAATCGGAGGTGGCGTAATCTCCGGCTTGGACCAACAAGCTGATTCGGCGTTTGAGCGCCGATGGAGATCACGCCATGACGACAGATAGCACATCGGAAGCCGGGCCGGCGAAGGCGCCGGCGCTTTTTCTTGGGGATGAGTGGTTCGACCCGCTGGAGGCGGAGATTCGCAGCCGGATCCGCAGCTTCATCGAGGAGCTGCTGGAGGCGGAGCTGGCGACGGCGCTGTCGCGCGGGCGCTACGAGCGGGGCGCGGAGCGGTCGGCCACTGTGGGGCACCGTCACGGCCACCGCGAACGCGGGCTGATGGGGACGTTCGGCGCGCTGCGGGTGAGCGTGCCGCGCGCCCGCCTGGTCCAGCCGGCGGGCGGGACGGCGGAGTGGAAGAACGCGACGCTGCCGGCCTATCAGCGGCGCACCCGGCAGGCCGATGCGCTGATCGCCGGCGCCTATCTGGCCGGCACCAACACGCGCCGGGTGCGCCGGGCGCTGGCCGCCCTGTTCGCCGGCGCGGTGGGCAAGGACGTGGTGAGCCGGGTTTGGCGGCAGGTGAAGAGCGACTGGGAGGCCTGGGCCTGCCGTTCGCTCGCCGCGGAGCCGATCGTCCGGCTGATCCTCGACGGCACCGTGGTCCGGGCGCGGCTCGACCGCCAGGCGACATCGATCTCGCTGCTGGTCGTGCTCGGCGTGTGCCGGGACGGCCAGAAGGTGCTGCTGGCGGTGAAGAGCATGGGCGGTGAATCGGCCGCGGCCTGGCAGGCGGTGCTCGACGACCTGGTGCGCCGCGGCTTGCCAGCACCGCGCTTCATCATCGTCGACGGCGCGCCGGGGCTGGAGAAGGCGCTCGCCGCGCTGTGGCCGACGGTTCCCGTCCAGCGTTGCACGGTGCACAAGCATCGCAATCTGCTCGCCCATGCGCCCGACCGGCTGCACGAGGAGCTCTCGGCCGACTACAGCGACATGATCTACGCCGCGACGCCGGAGCAGATCGAGGCCCGCCGCAAGGCCTTCATCCGCAAGTGGCGGCTCAAGTGTCGAGGGGTGGCCGACAGCCTCGAGGAGGCCGGCGACCGGCTGTTCACCTTCACCCGCCTGCCGCCCAGCCAATGGCGCAGCGCCCGCACCACCAACGCCATCGAGCGGCTGCACGAGGAGTTCAAGCGACGCATCAAGACCCAGACCGTCCTGCCCTCGGCCGAGACCGCCGCCATGCTGTTCTGGGCGCTGCTCGCCGCTGGCCAGATCACCATGCGCAAGGTCGACGGCTGGCACACCCTCGGCGAGCCGCTCACCGACCGCGCCATTGACCTCGCCGCATGACCGGATAACCTCATGTCGCCGGAGAGCGCTCAACCAAATCCAACACAATCCGCGACGGCACC